>JAEEGK010001430.1_pt1 | contig 59932 bp, 51 predicted proteins | sample 8958771 | NCBI WGS metagenome assembly JAEEGK01 (sample SAMN16246547, study PRJNA631951) | gut metagenome | biome: gut microbiome; feature: rumen; material: SC-attached | host: Bos | place: Iran: Karaj | collected 2018-10 | reverse complement strand
CCCCCATGGTTCTTCAGAAGGTGAACAGCGGTAGCTGGACGGCCTATAACATTGGCCGGGACTACCTGGGCAGCGTAACGCATATTGCTACGGCAAGCGGCACCCTGGTGGCCGAGTACAGCTATGACCCCTGGGGGCGGCTGCGTGACCCCGAGACGCTGGAGATCTACTACCCGGGCGACGAGCCGGAGCTCTTCCTCGGCCGTGGCTTTACCGGCCACGAGCACCTCACCTGGTTCGGCCTCATCAACATGAACGCCCGCCTGTACGACCCGCTCCTGGGCCGCTTCCTAAGCCCCGACCCTTATGTCCAGGCTCCGGATTTCACCCAGAACCTCAACCGCTACTCCTATGCACTGAATAATCCGTTGAAGTATAGTGATAAGAGCGGAGAGTTCGTTGTGACAACTGCTATGATTGTTGCTGCTGCTATTGGAGCCACGGTAGGGTTAGTGAGTGGCTATTTTATTGGCAAACATCATGGCGCAACGGGTTGGGCAATGGCTGGATATATTGCTGGGGGAGGCGCTATTGGTGCTGTTGGTGGATTCTTATCAAGTTATGTTGGGGGAATCGTGGCCGCGAGCGCATCTATCGGAGGTTTTTGGGGTGGGGCTCTATCTGGTGCGGCGGCTGGAGCAACGGCAGGTGCGATTAATGGATTCGGAATGACGATGCTTTCCGGGCAGGGCTTTTCGGCATCCATAGAACAACTGTTTATTCAAGCAGGAGTTGGCGCGGCGTCAGGTGCTGTAATATGTGGCGTTATAGGAGGTGTTAATGCTCGTGCTCAAGGATTGGATTATTGGACTGGAAGAAAAAGCGTGATAAACCAAACCCAATATTCTCTTATAGAAAAGCCGGTGCCTGAGATTAATACGGGTGGCATTCCCGAATCTCGAGATATACCTATACCGAATGATAGATATCAAATTGATTTTAATGAATCAATAGCTACTTATCCTGAACTTGATTCAAGAACAGTCACGCTGAGAATAGCAAGGCCCACAATCAAAGGTTATAATATTCGAATAAATGGGCAAATAGACACGTATCATGATTTTCCGAGATTGTTCGATGAACTGATATTGAATAATGCTGAAATGACATTGCAGTCAGACGGCTCATATTTGTTTAGAGTTCCCGGATGGATTAATAACAAACAAGGTATATATGAAATGTGTATTAATGAAGAAGGCATTGTTTATCATCATTTTTTTCGCCCTTTTAAATAACTAAATCATGGTAAGGATTATCAATAATGAAGGATGCCCTGTTATTGTTCTTGATAAAAAGCGCGTTGTAGGTGGTTTTATCAACTGTCAAGTATCAGCAACGTTTCAAGCAGACAAGTATGATTACTTTCCGTCGTTTTTGGCATCGGTTAGTCTTGATTTTTCTCCAACAGACATTGTTGCTTTTATTGATGACTTAAAACAGATGTATAGTTTCAAGAAAGAGAAAAGTGTATTTTACGACGTAGAGAGATGTTTTGTTATACATGTCTCTCTATCAAAAGAGGATGGACACATTACATGTGAATGCCAGATTGGAAATAGTGTTTATGGTTCCTTGTCGTTTGCTTTTACGTTTGATCAAACCATGATTCCAGACTTGATAACCGAGTCCCGGTGGTTATTGTCTGATGATTATTCTAATCCTCCTACTACTAGAATGCCTTAGACTATAGAGCAGTTCCGATTAATATGAATAAAAGCGAATTGCCTATTGTAGCCCCCCAATGAGTCGAAGACATAAGGCCGCCAAAGGCCGATTGTCTCGTCGACGCGGCAAGCCGTTAGGCATACGCCCCTGCTCACTCCTTTTTTGCGCCCGCATTACACGCTAAAACGTGCTAAATGCGCAGCCCGAGCCACTGGAGTGGCTGGCGTTACACAAAAAAGCCCAAATACGTGTAACGCGGGCGCTATTCTTTTCAATTGTTGCAGTTACAAGATTTTTAAAGTACTTTTGTACGGGGAACTCTTTGAGACACACCAAGGTAACACTAAACGCATGGCTTATGAAGCAGATTCTTCTATTTGTATCGCGAGAGCTACCGATGGTCCCAACTGAACCAACTTATTATGCTCCCAAACCATGAATAAGCAGAAGATATCTTACATTTTTAACGTTGTAACACTGGTGTTTATTGGGCTTGTGTTCTTATATGCGCATGTTTACTTCATATGGAGAAGGTGCATTGACAATCGTCTTAGGAAATACGGAACAGAAACTGTGGCAACCGTGATTCGGAAATATGATAGACGCGCCCAGTATGACATATTGTATGATAGCACATATTATCGGAATTGGATTCAATTAACGAATTCTGCATATAAACGCATTCGTATTGGTGAACGGTTTCATGCGCTGGTGTTGCCTGAGATGTTGAGATACCACCACGATAATGGAATTACTCCCAGATATGTTAAGATAATACTTATTCCTCTTCCTCCAGAAGAACAAGATTTTGAGGCTGAGATCCAAAGAATAAACAGTTATTATCATTTGGACTATCATTTAGAAACAAGCAATCAATAAAAGCCTGATATATGAAGAGGCTCCTGCTTTTTATGTTATTGGCCATGCAGGCTTGTAATATGGAGGACTTTGGTGATGCTGATGTCTTCTTATATAACAGATCTGGATTGTCTATAGCTTCTTATCCTGCAGATGGTACTAATTCCGGTTTTTCATATCCTGACACATTGCTCCCCAGAACAATCAATGCGTTTCATGTGAAAGAAAACATAATTAGCGAGGATTGGGTCCTTAGTTGGTGCGCGCCGTCATATAAACACCTTCTTTCTGGTACGCAGGCAGGGGTTTTATCCGTGTTTGTTTTTAACCAGGCCATAGTGAATGATGAAGGTTGGGAGTCGGTGTTATCACATCAAAACTATATGGTCAGATATGATTTAACCGCCAAGGATTTAGAATCATTACAAGGCGCGATTTATTTCCCGCCTTCTGATGCGATGAGGAATGTCCGAATGTTCCCTCCCTACGAAGAAGTGATTCAGAAGTATCCCGCCATCGCTGGGAAAATCCCAGCATATTGAATGCGAATAATCTCCTCATGACGTACGGTCTGACGACATCTTTCACTTGCTTCAACCGCCCTTCCGTCCTGGCGGAAGGGGGCCGGAGTGCAGCGTTCACTTACAATGCCGACGGCGACCGGGTCAAGATGGCCGTTACGGACAGCACGGGTAACATCCTCACCCGGTATTATCTGGGCGGCCGATATGAGTGTGACAGTACGGCCGTCGGCATCACCGAGCGCCTATACCTGGGCGGCGACGCCTATTCGGCCCCCATGGTTCTTCAGAAGGTGAACAGCGGTAGCTGGACGGCCTATAACATTGGCCGGGACTACCTGGGCAGCGTAACGCATATTGCTACGGCAAGCGGCACCCTGGTGGCCGAGTATAGCTACGACCCCTGGGGGCGGCTGCGTGAGCCCGGATTATCATATAGGTCTTTACTTGTAAAGAATCATGGTTATGAAAAAGCTTTTATCCCTTCTCGGAACAATAGTAATGTTGATATCTTGTGATCGTTATTTCAATTATTTTGATTTTGTAAATAATTCAGGCGATTATATTTATATCATAATAGATACGAATACCTCTGATGATATCATTTCAGTCGGAAGTATATGTGAGTCGATATTTCCTTATAAGACGAAACGTGTGGAAACGAAGGAGCCTTGGAATACCATAGTGAAAGATTCAATATATGTATATGTAATTGATGGCTCTTTGATAGATTTGCCCATAGATAATCTTTCTTTGGAAAACGCAGAACGCATCACCCCTGAGATGGTATTGGCCAGGAAAACCATGTATCATCCGCAATCGTGTAATGGGCCGACTTTATGTTTCCCATAACGATTTCTATAGCGTATAGTGAAGTGATGAGAGAATCCGACACCTTCCCCAACAAACTATCCGTAAGGCGCATAGATACATGGTCATGCTTCATTCGCTCTCATACACCTCGTTCAACCGTCCCTCCGTCCTGACGCATAAAGTGTTAAGGTGTCCTATTTGTGTGGATAGGAGATAAAAACCATCTTTATTCCTTAAAGATGGACAAACTTTCCTATCTTTGTAGGATAAAGAGCAAACGTCATGGCCAACTTTTTCAATTTCGGCTTCTTCGGAAACCAGGAACACAGGGTGTTCAACTACAAACCCCGGTATTACGATCCCGAGGAGGAAAAGCGTCGCCAGATGTTTGGCGATGTGGACGGCAGCAACGATCCCTCGGCCGAAAACTATACCCCGGGCAGCAGCCTTCGGGGGGCCTTCCGGAACGGAAATTACCAGAAGACCCGCTCCTCCATGGGTACGGTGCACGGTATCATTACCCTCGTCACCCTGCTTCTGATCGTGGCTGTCCTCATCTTTATTGCCAAGTTCTTCGAATTGCTGTAAATGGAACTGAAGATCCTTCCCAAGAATATTGCCGACATGATCGCTGCGGGAGAGGTGGTCCAGCGCCCCGCTTCCGTGGTGAAGGAACTCATGGAAAATGCCGTGGACGCCGGCGCCACCGACATCAAGGTGGTGGTGGCCGATGCCGGCCGCACGCTCATCCAGGTCATCGACAACGGCTCCGGCCTCACGCCCGACGATGCCGTGCTCTGCTTCGAGCGTCACGCCACCTCCAAGCTGGCATCGGCCGAAGACCTGCACCACATCCTCACCTTCGGCTTCCGCGGGGAGGCCCTGGCGTCCATCGCCGCCGTGGCCGAAGTGACCCTTCGTACCCGTACGCAGGACGCCGAATCGGGCGTGGAAGTGAGCATGGCCGGGTCGGAGCACATCGGCACCAGGGAAGTCTCCTGCCCCGTGGGTGCCAACTTCGCCGTCCGGAACCTCTTTTACAACATCCCGGCCCGGCGCAAGTTCCTCAAATCCGACAATGTGGAGCTCCGGCACATCGTGGAGGAGTTCCAGCGCGTGGCCCTCACCCGGCCCGAGATAGCCTTCTCCCTCACGCACAACGGCCGCGACATCCATGTGGTGCGCCCGGCCCCGTCCCTGAAATTCCGCATCCAGGACCTCCTGGGTGCCTCGGTGGTGGGCGAGATCATGGATATCCAGGCCGATACCTCCATCGCCACCCTGCGGGGCTATGCCGGCCGGCCCGAGAGCGCCCGCAAGACCCTGGGCAACCAGTTCCTCTTTGTGAACGGCCGCTATTTCCGCAGCCCCTACCTCCACAAGGCCGTGATGAAAGCCTACGAGAACCTTATTCCCGAAGGCAGCACCCCGTCCTATTTCCTCTATCTGGAAACCGACCCGGCGTCCATCGACGTGAACATCCATCCCACCAAGACGGAAATCAAGTTCGAGGAAGACCAGATGCTGTTCCAGACTATCCTGGCCGCCATCAAGGAGGCCATGGGCCGCAGCAACGTGGGAGGTGCCATCGACTTTGACAACCCCGAGGCCCGGGACATCCCCGTGGTGGGCCCCCGCTTCCAGGAATACCATCCCACGTCCATCCCTTCCGAAGGGGCCGACCTGGACTTCAACCCCTTCACCGACCTGGGACCGGCCGCCGAAGAGCGGGCCCCCAGGGCCGATGCGGGCGGCTATCCCGGCAACTGGGCTTCCCATGTGGACAAAAACGAGAACTACGGCGCCCTGTTTGAGGACAGGACCCTTCCCACGGCGCAGATACTCATCGTGCAGGGCCGCTATATCCTCACCCACTCGGCCTCCGGGCTTATGATCGTGCACATCCGCCGCGCCCGGGAGCGCGTTCTTTACGACCGCTTCCTGCAGGCGCTCACCGCCGGGGCCCACGTATCGCAGCAGGCCCTTTTCCCCGTGCAGGTGAACGTGGGGACGGATGCCCGGCTGCTGCTGGACGAGCACCAGGACCTGCTCCACAAACTGGGCTTTGACATCGCGCCCTTCGGCACCGACACCGTCGTGGTGAACGGCGTCCCCGAGGGCTTTTCGGCCGAAGCCGGCAAGGCGGAGACGCTCCTGGGCGACATCCTCCTCATCCTTTCCGATGCGCCCGCCACCCTGCCGGGCGTGATGGAGCAGGCCATGGCCAGGAAATTCGCGGTGCTGGGTGCCTCCGGCGCCCCCCGCCTCACCTCCCCCATCCAGGCCCAGCGCCTGGTGGATACCCTCCTGCAGAGTTCCCATCCCGAATTTACCGAATCCGGCCGCCGCATCCTGTCCATCGTATCGGCCGAAGAACTGGAAAAACGTTTCTGATATGCCTTCCCAGCTGTCCTACTTCCTCAAGAGCCTTCCCGTGGTCACGCGCAACCTCCTGTACGTGAACCTCATCATGTTCGTGGCCACGCTCATCAATCCTTCGTTCATGAAGGATACCTTCGCCTTGGCGTTCCCCCTGTCGGTCGAGTTCCGCTGGTGGCAGCCGCTCACCCACATGTTCATGCATGACGGCTTCTTCCACATCTTCTTCAACATGTACTCGCTGGTGGTCTTCGGCATGGTGGTGGAAAGGGCCCTGGGAACCCGGAAGTTCCTGCTGTTCTATTTCGTGGCCGGCTTTGGGGCCGTGGCGCTCCACTTCGGTGTGCAATACCTGCAGCTGCAGGAGGTGATCAAGGCCCATCCCGGCCTGGATCCGCAGTATGTCTATGCGGCCGTTCCCGGCATCCTGGGCGCCTCCGGTGCCATTTACGGTATCCTGGTGGGCTTTGCCATGCTCTATCCCCAGGCCCGGCTCACCCTCATCTTCCCGCCCATCACCCTGGACGCCAAATGGTGGGTGGCCATCTTCATCGTCATCGAATTTATCGCCAGCATCGGCGGGTCGCGGGTGGGAATCGCCCACCTGGCGCACCTGGGCGGGGCCCTGTTCGGCTTCCTCCTTATCCGCTGGTGGCAACGTACGGGACAACTGATGCGCAGATAAATGGCGGAGGCAAAGAAAAAAAGGCACTGGCTGTCGCGGCTTTCCTTCGGGACCGTGGCGCTGGGGGTGTCGGGCCTGCTGGTGATGAGCTACCTGTCCATGGTGGTGGATCCGGCCAAGGCCTGGTTCCTTACCTTTTTCGGCCTCCTCTATCCGCTGCTGAGCATAGTGGCCGTCTTTTTCCTGTGCTGGGCCCTGCTTCGCGGCGCCCGCGTCTGGGCCGTCCTGGCCGTGGTGCTGCTCCCCTCGCTCTTTCTGATGGGGAAGTACTACCAGTTCGACGGATCGGCCGATGAAACGCCGCCCAGCCTCAAGATCGTCTCCTACAACGTAGGGCTTTTTGCCCACGGACCGGCCAGGATGGACCGTATGGTGCTGGCCGATTCCCTCTGTGCCTACCTCCGGCGCCTGGATGCCGATATCCTCTGCCTCCAGGAGTTCCGCCTCCCGGAAAACCAGAACATGCAGGCCTACCTGCGCCGCCAGTTCCCCGGCTACCGGGCCGATTTCTACACCCTCACCTGGAGCAGCGGCCCCGTGGGCAACGTGACCCTGAGCCGGCTGCCCGTCACGGGGAAGGGGAAGATCTCCTTCGAGCGTTCCACCAATATGGCCCTGTACACGGATGTCCGCCTGGACAGTGCCACCGTACGCGTGTACAACTGCCATTTCGAGAGCTACAACATCTCCCTGTCGGGTCTGGTGAAGAACCTCACCGACGAGGAAAAAGTGGAGCAGACCGGCCGCAAGATGCGCCGTTCCATCCGCGAACGGCCCAAGCAGGTGGCCGAAGTGATGAAGGACGTGGACAGCGCCCCCGTGCGCTCGGTGGTGGCGGGCGATTTCAACGACACGCCCCTGTCCTATACCTGTTTCCGCCTGCTCCGGGGTCGTCACGACTCCTTCGTGCGCGCCGGCAAAGGCTTCGGGGCCACCTACAGCAGCCTGTGGCCGCTGCTGCGCATAGATTATATCCTCTATCCCAAGGACCTGGAGGCTGTCTCCTACCGGGTGGACAGAGTCCGCTACTCAGACCATTATCCCGTTATCGCATCCTACTATGAAACCGGAAGAAATCCTCGCTGAAGCCCTGCGCGTGCTGCGCGCCGGCGGTACCATCCTCTATCCCACCGACACGGTGTGGGGCATCGGCTGTGACGCCACCAACCCGGAGGCCGTGGCCAAAGTGTTCTCCATCAAGCAGCGGCCCGACGCCAAGGCCCTGGTGCTGCTGGCCTCCGACCTGGACATGGTGGCCAAATACGTGAAGGAAGTGCCTTCCATTGCCGTGGATCTGGTGGAGGTGAACGATGCGCCCATGACGATTATCTACCCCCAGGCGGTCTCGGGCGATCCCCAGGCCCCCGGCGACCGCTGGCACCTGGCCTGGAACGCCGTGGCGGCCGACGGCAGCGTGGGCATCCGGATTCCGCTCATGGACTGGTGCAAGGACCTCATTTTCAAGTTGGGCCGGCCGCTGGTGAGTACATCGGCCAATATCTCCGGCGAACCCACGCCGCCGCGCTTCTCGGACATCGATCCGGCCATCAAAGAAGCGGTGGATTTCGTGGTTCCGCCCTCCGTGGATACCCAGTCCAGCGGCAAGGCTTCCCAGATTCTCAAAGTGGGCCTGCGCGGTGAAATTGAGATTATCCGGAAATAGCGTGAAAAACTCTTGTCTTTTTGAAAAATTACGGCTACATTTGCGGCTTGAAAGCGAATACGCTTATTTTTAAATAATTAGTATCATGAAGAAGGTATTTATGTCTGTGGCAGTGCTGGCCATGATGGTCGCTGCCGTTGCTTGCGAGTGCAACAACTCCAAGAAGGCCGAAGAAGCTCCCGCCGTGGAGGCCGTGGAAGAGAAGAGCGAGATTGAAGCTGCCGCCGAAGATGCTGTGGAAGCTGTCAAGGACGCCGCTACCGAGAAGGCTGTGGAAGGCATCAACGCTGCGGCCGACGCCGCCGTGGAAGCTATCCAGAAGTAATTCTTCCGCTTCTCGCACGAGGTACCCGAGGTTCTGCCCCGGGTTTTTTTTGTTTTAGGACAAAAATGAATAAATTTGTCCTGATTGAACGAGCGTATTATGGCAACGGCAAACAGCAAGAAAACCAAGACCGTGTGGTTCTGTTCCCACTGCGGCAACGAGTATCCCAAATGGATGGGAAAGTGCCCCGCCTGCGGTGAGTGGAACACCCTGGTAGAGAAGGAAGTGGTGACCGGGAAGGCCCCCATGGCCCTGAGTGTCCCCGGGAGCGGCCCCAAGCCCATGCCCCTACAGGACGTGAGCACGTCGGCCGATGACCGGATCTCCCTGGGCAGCGCCGAGGTGGACCGCCTGCTGGGCGGGGGTATCGTGAAGGGATCGCTGGTGCTGATGGGCGGCGAGCCGGGTATCGGCAAAAGTACCCTGTCGCTGCAGCTGCCGCTCCGCTGTCCCGCGCTCAAAACCCTGTATGTCACCGGCGAGGAAAGCGTCAAGCAGGTCAAGATGCGGGCCGACCGGCTGGGCGGCGACGCGTCGGGCTGCCTCATCTACAGCGAGACGGACATGCATGCCATCCTGGAGGAGGCCCGGGAGGTGGCGCCCGACCTGCTCATCGTGGACTCGGTCCAGACCATGTACTGCGCGGGCGTGGACGCTACGGCCGGCAGCGTGAGCCAGATCAAGGAAGTGGCCGCCACGCTGCTTCGTTTTGCCAAGGGCAGCGGCATACCGGTCATCCTCATCGGCCATATTACCAAGGAGGGGACCATTGCCGGCCCCAAGATCCTGGAGCATATCGTGGACGTGGTGCTGCAGTTCGAAGGGGAGAACCGGGGCGCCTACCGGGTGCTCCGGAGCATCAAGAACCGTTTTGGCTCCACGGCCGAACTGGCGGTGTTCGAAATGACCGGCAGCGGCCTCCGGGAGGTGTCCAACCCCTCGGAAATGCTCATTCCAATGCACGAGGAAGGCCTGAGCGGGACCGCCGTCTGCGCCATGCTGGACGGCATGCGGCCTTTCCTTTTCGAGGTGCAGGCGCTGGTTTCATCGGCTGTCTATGGGACGGCGCAGCGCAGCGCCACCGGTTTCGATGTGCGCCGCCTGAACATGCTCCTGGCCGTGCTGGAGCGGCGGGCCGGTTTCAAACTGGGCCAGAAGGACGTGTTCCTGAACATGGCCGGCGGCCTGCGCATTACGGATCCGGCCTGCGACCTGGCCGTGATTGCCGCCGTGCTTTCTTCCACGTTCGATATCTGCATCCCGGGGGATGTGTGTTTTGCCGGCGAGGTGGGCCTCAGCGGCGAAATCCGCCCCGTCTCACAAGCCGCCCGGCGTGCCCTGGAGGCCGCCCGGCTGGGCTTCCGGCGCATCTTCGTCTCGTCTTACACCCGCTTCGACAAAAAGCCCGAAGGCATTGAGGTGGTGAAGGTGGCCGACATTCCCGCCCTGGTGCGGGCCCTGTTCAAGTAGGTTCCGACCATGTCCGGGGTGTTCCGCATATGGCCCGTGGTGCTGGTGCTGTGCTCCTGCACGCCGCTGGATCATCTGGGACAGAACCTCACGGCCGGATGGACGACGCTCGTGCGCCGTCTCGGGCTCACGGCCTCGCCGGTCGCCCTGGTGGACCTGAGCGCCTGCGAGGTGGCGCGGATCCTGCCGGAGACGGCGTGCGTACAAGGCGTCTATTTCTCGGATTTCGTAGAGCAGGACCATTCCAACCACATCCGGCCGGCGGCGCGTTACCGGCACACCGCCGACACCCTCCTGGGCGACAAAAGGATGCCCCTGTCGCATTTCAGCCGCTTTTATGGCGTGGAAGGCGGGAAGATCAAAGCCGGGAGGCTGGGGCTTTTTGCCGACAGCACCATCGTCCTGCCGGTGCGCAACCGCGACTGCGGCTATATCTCCCGGATCGAGATCTATCGTCATCCGGGAAGCCGGGGCTGGCTGTATGTCCGGAATCCTTTCGCGGCCCTCAAATACCACCTGCCGCTGGTTACGTATTATCCGCCCGACACCGGCGTCGCCGTCTTCGGCCGGGACGGAAACCGGATGGCCGAACCCACGGTGGAGGCGGCGCGGAACGGCAAAATCTTCCTGGCCGACAGCCTGGGGCATGCGGTCTTCATCAACAACCTGCCGGGCTTTGACCCGGCGCTGCTGGAGCAGTTGAACGCGCTGCTGGAAGCGCACCCGATGGGCCCCGTCCTCATCGACAATGGCCGCTATTTCCGCTTCCGCCTCACGCGGGGCAGTTACCGGGACTATGTGCGCCAGGACCTCTACCGTCCGGACAGCTGTCTGTTCGTTGTGGGCAGCCTACAGCAGTTCGCAGCCAAGATATAGGTCTTTCCCTTGGTGCTTGCCCGTCCACTTGAGCTTCTTCTCAATGGAACTGACGTCCTTGTAATCCAATTTGATCCGTCCCACCTCAAAGCGCTGTGACTGGTCGTATTCGACATAGAAATAGAGGTTGGCCACATCGGTAAAGCGGTTGTTCACCCAGCCGATATAGAAATGCAGGTGGGCGCCGCCGGTGCAGTCGGCCTCCACATAATAGCCGTTGTTCGTGAGGGTGACCTTGATTTCATCGCCCGACCAGGAATAATAGCCGTCATACCCGTTGTACTCGATTTCTACGAACTTGGGCCAGGGAACGGCCTCAATCGTCACCCGGTTGCGGATGACAGCGGGCGACGTGTCCTGATTGATCCTTTCGGTCACCAGGAAATGACGCTCGTTGGCAAGGGCGTCCGATCCGGACCAGGCGAACGGCTTCCCCTTGACCGTGTATCCTTTCTTCTCGAATTTCTGGTTGCAGATCCAGGTGATGAGATTCTCCTCGTTCTGGAGATAGGACATGGACAGGCCGGGATTGGATTTGAGGATGCCCTTGTAGTTTTCCGACATCATCGTCCGCTGCATCATGAGCCCGAAGTTGTACACCGGTGCGCCTTTGGTCTGGAAAGAGGTAGTATTGGCAATGACATAGTACTCTCCTCCGTACATGCTGTTATCTACGCGGGAGTCCGTTTTCCTGGTGAGGATGTCCCAGGCAAACTTGTCCCAGGTGTCGGCGGGCTTGAAGAATTCCAGTTTGTTGTCGGCCAGGAATTTGTCAAAGGCCGCCCGGAGGGAAGGGCAGGTGAACGAACCGCCGTTGTCCCGCTGGTATTCGAGAATCTTGACAATGCTCTGCTCGGAGGTCTTTTTGGCCAGCCAGTCGATGAAATAGCCCATGCCGTATCCGGTGGTCTCGAACGTGCTCCCGTTCGCGCAGAAGAAATCGACCAGCATGTTGTCGGCAAACTTGGGGCAGTTCTCGCTGATTTTCTTGTCGCCCGTATTTTTCTCGATCCAGGTGGCCACCGCTTCCGAGAGCATGGACCATTCGTTGAATCCGACCGAGCAGATGACGGATGCATAGCGGGGGTCGTACATATTCTCGTGCAACCAGTGGAAAGTCTCGTGAATGATGGTTTGCTGGAGTTGCCCGAGCAGGGCGGTGTCATAGGGTTTTCCCTTCTTGACCAGCTTCAGAAACAGCTGGACGTTCAGGTCGATGGTGCCGTTCTTCTTTTTGAACTGCCCGGAATTGTGCTGCCCCCATTTCCCTCCTTCGAGGGGCGTAAAGATATAGGGGACCGGGTCGGAGGGAACCTCGATGCCCAGTTTGGGATAGACCTTGCAGATGTCCGAGAGGGTCGATTGGAAAAGATCCAGGATTTCCTGCCGATAGGTGTCGTAGAACGTCAGGGAGTCCTTGTGCACGCACCAGTCCACGGTATAGTAGAAAATGTTGCTGCTTTTGGTGGTGGGAATGATGGAACGGCTGCCGTCCACCAGACCCACCGTGCAGAACGGCTGCCCATTCGTGACCGATTCGCAGACATCGGGGAAAACGGTCGTGGCGGCGCCGTTCTGGATCGTCGTTTCCAGTGGACAGCCATGCAGGGCCATCACGCCCGTATAGCGTTCCCGCTTGGGCGATTCCTCGATAAAATAGCATTTGGCGGCATCCCCGTTGTACCTGATGCTGATGGTGAAGGGTTTCTTCACGCCCTCTTTGGGGAAGACCAGTTGATAGAATTCGGACAGTTCCCGGCCATCGGCCGATTTGACGGAGCCTTTCCTCACCGGGCTGATGGCCACCTTCCCGGTCTTCTCGAAAGCCCCGGCGGGGAATTCGAGGGTAAGATCGTGAACCTGGATTATTCCGCCAGAGGCCGGGACGCGGTGCCATTCTTCGGCTCTGACATTCACCGAAGGCTTGGTTACGTCTTCTTTGGCGCAGGAACAGAACGCGAACACCGTAACAAAGAGGAATACAAGAACTTTTCTCATGGGTGGAAACTTTATCACCGTAAAAATACGTTTTTATCGGCAATATGCCAAATCAAACCCGAATCGAAAGCAGGTGAAACACTAAATTTTAGCAAAAAAGGGAATAACTCTTTGTTTTTCAAAAAGATTTGATTCTTTTGCAATTTGAGAATAAGACCAAAAGAAAATACTATGACCAAGAAACAAAACTATTTGTGCCCGAAAGCGGAACATATCGTGTTTCGTTCGGAAGGGTCTCTGCTCACCGGCAGTGAGCCGGGAGGAGCCTCCACCGAGGGGTTCACCACTATCGGTTCTTTTACAGATTCTGATTGGGCTATTGACTAACGAAGGAGGATTGATTATGAAGAAGTTACTTTATCTGATTGTGGCAGCGACGGCTGTGCTCTTCATTTCTTGTTCCAAAGAAGTTGTGAAGGAGGGTCCCGCAGATACTTCATTTACTGGGAAGACCATCACGTTCAACGCATCTATCGAGGTGCCCGTTAAAACCAGAGCGGCGTTGATTGGGCTTGATATTTATTGGCAAGAAGATGACTATATCGGTGTGGCTACGGATAACAGCGCAGAGATTCAAGTCTGCAAGATTACGGTAGATGATACAGATGAAAGAAAATGTTCCTTTACTGTGAATGAAGTGGCTGGCGCAACGGCCTACTATGCTTTGTTTAAAGGGCGTTTGGGACATAGTGGAGGAGAACATGAGGTGGCGGCCGATAACTTTTCCATGATTACGTTTGACACCACTACGAAAACCTTCTCTGGACTGACTGTAGGTAATCAGCAGGTTGCCACGGGTTCTTTCGCTTCCTATCTGTGGTATTCTAGTGGCTATCCGCTTGCCATGGCCGGAAAATCCAATGGCAACTCCATTGTTATGAAGCCCTGCCTGGCACTGGTTAAACTCAAGATTCACGAAGACAGTGTTCCTGACAATTATTATTTCGCCGACAATTATACAAGCACCAAGAACATTCTCCATGAGCATAATTACTCGGCAGTCAGAGGTTTCAATCTGTATCAAAAGGGTAGTTCCACCATCTATTCCTCCGGGGACTTTGACGTGCAAATTGCCGCTGATGGCAGCCTGACCACCTCGCCTACCGTGGGGGGGACCAGGACGGAGTATCGCCAGTGTTCTCAATCGGCTAAACTATCCTCAGAAGTAGATTATTTGATGTGCCTGATTCCCGGTGGACAAATAACGTCTTTCTTGATAGATTTTCTTGGATATAGTGGGAATTCACAGAGTAATTATTCTTGGGACGCCGTTTACACGATGTCCAAGAGCGGTAGCATGACGGTGAAGCCTGGCGATTACTATGATTTGGGTACGTTGAACCCGATCGGTCGCAAGAAGGCAAAGAATGAAGCTGAAGATGAGGCCGCGGATGCAGCGGGACCTTTCGTTCCTGCGATTACGATTAATGGTGATTTTGCCGATTGGGCTTCACTTACCGAGGATGTAATAAGCCTTAGTGCTCCTTCTCAGGACTATCAAGAATTCAAGGTGACCTACGACAAATTGTATCTCTATTTCTACACCAAGAGGAATTTGGCTCGTCAAAGCGAATGGCCGTTCTATGTTTGGTACAGGATAGATACCAACAACGATGGGAATTACGATAAGGCTTTCTATTTTTACCCTTATTCGAAGGACGGTAATAACTTGGTGTTTAATACGAGTCCAGCATCGGAAACTATTTCAGGTCTTTCGCTAAGTAGTGCGGTACACACAGGAGACGATTATATTGAGTTTGAAACGAGCGTCCCTCGTTCCGAATTGAGTATCTCCAATGCGATGGTTCTGCATTTCAAGTCTGAAATGAATAAAGTGAATACAGGTTCATCACTTACTATCGCCGAGGGTCTTACGATTAGCGATGACTAATTGCAATATTCTCTCGGTGCAAGAATAAGCACCAAATCACGATAGTTGAGGTCGGCTCTTGAAGAGTCGGCCTCAATTCTTATACCGTTGTTGAATTTGCATCTGGCGGCGTTTTAATGCCGAAAGGATACTCCGGTTCTGACCCCGGGGTGGCGAATGGGTTTGAGCAGCCCTTCAGCGTGGCAAGGCTTGCCAGGATTTGGAAGTATCGCAGAATTCTTCGCAGCAATCAGAATGACAAATATTTTTTGTATCTTCGCACCGATATAATATTGAATGTAGGTGGCCGGGGCAAGAATCTTTTTTTCTTTTTAAATATCAACCAAGATGAAACATTTCTTTCTTTCTTTTTTTGCGGGTGCAGTAGTGCTGCTGGCCGCCGTTTCCTGTTTAAAAACGGCAATAGTACATGAAGAGACTCCCCTCGAGATTGGTTTCAAAGCTGTGGCGAATGTTCCAACGAAGGCAGATCCGGAACTGATCGGTACCTCCCTAGGCACTGATAACGACTATGTCATCTATGCGGCTGCTTCCGCAGATGGATCCCCCAAGTATTTCGACCCTGGCGCCTCGAGCTATGGCGGCCAGCTTTTCGCCTATTTTACGGACGGAGCCAAGTGGTTCCCGGCCTCCGGAAACGGCCCCTATACCAAGCAACATATCTACTGGCCATTCGGCCTCGTGAAGGTGGATTTCCTTGCCTATGCGCTGACGCCGGACGCCAAGGTCGCCCTTTCTCCGACTTTTCATGCCGATTCCCACGCGCGCGAGTTCACGATTGCAGATTGGGACACCTTTAACAACCAGTATGACGTGATGTACGCCGTGGCTAATGGCTGTGTGCCGGGCTCGGAAGGTAACGTGTCCCTGATTTTCAAGCACGCCCAGGCTCTCCTCGCCTTCACTGCCAAGAAGAGCGCCACAACGACGGTGGACCTGACAATAAACAAAATTACGATCAAAGATCTGGAATACAGCGGCACGCTGACGGTCGACAACTACCGCGCCAACCTGAAGGCCGGCTGGACCATCACCGCCCACGGCGACAAGGATCTGACTTCAGCTGAAGGCATCGCCGATTTCCCGTATACGCTGAACAGCACGGCCACCCAGATTACCACGAACCTGCTCATCCCCGAGCAGTCTGCCAAGCAGATTGTAATCAACTACTCAATGGGCGGCAAGACCTTCGACTATGAGCTCAATATCCCCCGCACGCCTTGGGAGATGGGTAAGAAGTACATTTTCAACCTTGAGTTCTCCGCTGCCGAAATCGCGCTCACCACTTCGGTCGATGACTGGGGCAAGAACGACGACAACGAGCAGATTGGTTAGTAACTGCCTGATTTAATGAGGATTCCCGTTTTAACGATCCTATGGACCGTATCCCTCCTCCTGCTCCTGGAGTTATTGGGGGAGGGACGGTCGTATGCACAGGATATGCGGACAGATACCGTATATGTCACACGGATCGTACGGGATACCGTCTATATCCAAGTCACGCCTTCTGCCCCGAAGGAAAAGGAATCCTTCAGTCCGGACTACTCTGACCGCCGGATGCTGTTCGCACTACGGACCAACATCCTGGCAATACCGTTCCTGAACCTCGGCGCCGAAGTTCCGCTGGGTCCCCGCTGGAGCATCGGCTCCGACATCTATTATCCTTGGCTGGGGCGTCCCGACCGCGCCGCAGGTGTGGACAAGAGTGGCGTCTGCAACGAGTTGTTGGCCGCGGATCTTGAACTCAGATACTGGTTTGCACGCAGGGACCGGAAGGACGGACAACGCCTGCTGGGCTGCTCCATAGGTGTTTACGGTGCGGCCGGAATGTATGACTTTGAACGCGACTGGTCCGGTTACCAGGGCGAATTCTACAACGCCGGCCTGGACTTCCTTTATGCCGCCCCTGTTTTCAAGGGCAGGATGCATCTGGAACTGGAGATTGGCTTCGGTTATATTTGGTCGGCTGCACATCCCTATGACTGTCTGGAACCTGGAGGGGTTGTCTATCATCGGGAAGGTGTAACGAAGTTTATCAACTGGGTCGGGCCTACCCGGGCTCAAGTGTCGCTGGCGGTTCCTATCTGTACGCGTAAGCAAGGAGGTGTCCAATGAAAGGTTTACGTATCATTATTTGGGGCATACTCCTTTTTGCGCTGGCTGCAGGATGCAGGCGCATCCCGATGCATGAGCGGGGCTCGGGCGTGTATATCCGTATCTCGGTGGACCAATCCCTTGATCAGTCGATGGAAGAGTCTCTTGTCACCAACCCGTCTTTGCGCGACAAGGTTGCCGGCAAGATGCCGGAAATGGTTCGCGTATGTTTCTACGATGTCGTGAGCCATGAGTTGGTGTCTGAGGATTTCCTTCCGTCCGGAGGCGGATTCGTAGATATCGAGGCCGGAATTTACGACATTGTCATATACAGTCTGGGTACGGAGGTTACTCAAGTGTCCGGTACGGAAAAGCGTGCGGGCGCTTTCGCTTTCACGGATGCCACGGGTGTCCGGGTGAGGCCGCATTCCGGGCAGGCAAAGGACGACGGGATATACAATCAGGTCAGTACCGAAGAACAGCCGGTCATCTTCGAGCCGGATCATCTTTTCGCCGGGATAATTTCCGGGGCGGTGGTACCGGTACGGCCGGACGATGCCGAAACCGTGGTATTGTCAGCAGATTTGTCACGTGTCTCAGAGACCTGGATATTGGAGATTCCGTACATTGAGGGTACGGAGCGTATCCGGAACGCAGAGGTATACATAACGGGTCAGGCAGACGGCCGCTTCCTTTGGGACAGGCGAACAACCGGTCATCCCAGCGCTATTGCCCTTGAGAGCGGGACCGGCGTACAGGACGGACAGATTAAGTCGGTATTCAACACTTTCGGCAAATATCCGCAAGCGGACAGTGATGTGCTGGTCATGGTGCTTGTGACCACAAATAGCGGCGCCCGCTGCCTCTATGTTTATGATGTCACAGACCAGTGGCTCAATCCGGACAACTCGACACACCGCCTCATTTTCGAAGAGACGATGGAAATCCCGGATGATGATTATCAGGGCGACGAAGTCGATCCTGTCGTCACAGACTGGGAAGGCGTAGTTACACCGGTACTTATCGAGTGTTAGATTCCGGCAAAACCGGACGCATTGCAAATGACCCGAAAAATAACTATCTTTGCTGCCGAATAAAACAGAGAAACATGAATCTTAGAGACATCAAGAAAGACATTGAGTATGTGATTGGCGCATTCGTGGACGACTGCACCCTCTTCCTCAACATTAACCCGGGCAAGAATGCCGATGAGATCGCAGACCTCATCGACCAGGCCGTGGATCTCTACAACGAGCTCCGTGAGCAGATCGTGAACGCCCCCAAGGAAGGGAAGAAAGCCTATTTCGACACCGTCCGCAAGTCTCTGCTGGAAAAGACAGACGGCCTGTACGACAAACTGAGCGCCGCCGCCAAGAAGGGACTGGCCGAATAATTCGCCGGCCATCAATACCTTACCGGCTCTCACGCAGGGCCGGTTTCTTTGTTTCAAGGCTATGCAAGAACGAAAGACATACCGGGTGGCGGATCTGCTTTTCAGTATAGAAGGCATCCAGGACGAACCCATGAACCTGCAACCCTTCCGGGTCCAAACGGAAGCGGATAATCTCCTGTTCTGTCTCCGCGTGGTGCCTTCCCTTCCGGAAGCCCCGTGGTCTTTCTTTTTCCGGACCAACGACGGCCCGGGCTTTCCGCAGATCGTAATCGACCAGGCGCCCCAGGCCTGGCGTTTCACCGTGTACACCCCGGTAGAGAGCCGGCTGGCCGGAACGCTGGTGGTGGACAAGGATTTCCGTGACGCCAGCCTGCAGCTGCACGGGGCGGGGGATGCCTTTGCCCTGAACAATGCGCTCATGCTCCTGTATGCCTTCTCATCGGCCCGGCAGGGCGCGCTGCAGATGCACGCCTCCGTGGTGATGAACGGCGGCCGGGGCTATCTTTTCCTGGGCCCCAGCGGTACGGGGAAGAGCACGCACAGCAGCCTCTGGCTCAAGCATATACCCGGCACGGAACTGCTCAACGACGACAATCCCATCCTGCGTCTGCTGCCGGACGGAACCGCGCGCGTGTACGGCAGCCCCTGGAGCGGCAAGACGCCCTGCTACAAGCAGCAGAACGTGCCGGCGGGGGCGGTGGTGCGCATCCGCCAGGCGCCGCACAACGCCATTTCCCGCCTCGCGCCCATCGGCGCCTACGCCTCCCTCATGGCGTCGGCCTCCTCTTTCCGTCCCTTCCGGGAACTGGCCGATGCCTGGCACCGGACCCTGGAGGGCCTGGTAGCCGCCCTGCCTTGCTATACCTTGGAATGCCTGCCGGACCGGGACGCCGACGAACTTTGTTACCGGACCGTCCATCATGAATAAGCTGGTCCTGCCCAACGAAGCGTTGCTGGAAGAGGCCGCCCGCCTGTTGGAAGAAGGCCGGGACGTGAGCCTTACCCCCCGGGGGGCCAGCATGCACCCTTTCATCCGCGACGGCAAAGACGAGGTGACCCTGCGCAAGGCACCCTCCGTGACGCCCGGCGACATAGCCCTGGTGCGCCTGAAAGGCCGCTATGTGCTGCACCGCGTCATCCAGGCCGACGAGCGGAAGGTGGTGCTGATGGGCGACGGCAATCTCTCCGGTACGGAAACCTGCCCCCCGGCCGATGTCCTGGGGACGGTGGTGGCCATCAACGGAAAAGCCCCGGGAAGAGGGCGTTTCTGGCGTTTTATCAAGCCCCTCCGGCGTTATATCTTAGCTATTTACAGAAGAATCATATGAAAATCAAAGACGGATTCATCCTGCGCACCATCTGCGGGGAGAACATTGTGGTGGGCGAAGGCCTCGCCCAGGTGAACTTCAACCGGATCTTGTCCCTGAACGAGTCGGCCGCCTATCTCTGGCAGGCCGTGACGGGGAAGGAATTCACCCCCGAAGACCTGACCCGGCTCCTGCTGGAGCGCTATGAGGTGACCGAGGAAAGGGCCGCCGCCGATGTGGAGACCCTCCTGAAGGTCTGGACCGCGGAAGGCGTGGTGGAATGAGAAGCTTCCGCGCCTGCGCCCGTGCCCTCTGGGCCATGTCGCACCCCGTCCGCTGGCGGATGGGGGTGAGCGTGCTGGCCGGCCTGGTGCGCATCGCCGCGTCGCTTTCCTTCGTCTGGGTGAGCAAGTACCTGGTGGATATCGCCACCGGTGCCCAGGATGCCCCTCTGGGGCCTGCCATCGGCCTTTTTGCCGCCATCCTGTTCTTGCAGATCGCCGCCATGCTCTTTATGCGCTGGTGGGAGTCGTACACCCAGGTGAAAACCCAGAATGTCCTCCGCAAGGAGCTCTTTTCCCATGTCCTGAGCAGCCGCTGGGACGGCCGGGAACGATTCCTCTCCGGCGACACCGTGAACCGGCTGGAAGAGGACATCCGGGTGGTGGCCGATATCATCTGCAGCCGCCTCCCCGGCACGGCCGTCACCCTGCTGCAACTCGTTGCGGCCTCCGTCTATCTGCTGGTGCTGGCCCCCCGGCTCTTCTGGGTGCTCATCCTGCTCATGCTGGTGACCGTCTTCGGTTCCAAGCTATTTTTCAGGCAGTTGCGCCAGCTCATGGCGGCCATCCGTGCGCGCGAGAGTGACGTGCAGCAGCTCATGCAGGAAAGCCTGCTCCACCGGGTGCTGGTGCTCACCCTCACCCGCAGCGAAAGCCTGCTGGAGAAGATGGGCTCGTGGCAGGCCGATATCGAGGACGATACCCGCAAACGCCTGAATTACAACGCTGTGGCCCGCGGTCTCATGCTGCTGGGCTTCCAGCTGGGCCATGCCCTGGCCTTCCTCTGGGGGGTGATCGGCATCCTGCACGGAACGGTTACCTACGGTATGATGACGGCTTTCATCCAGCTGGTGGGACAGGTGCAGCGTCCCGTGGCCGAACTGGCCCAGCAGATTCCGGCTTTCATCCAGGCCGTCACCTCCGTGGAACGGCTCATGGAGCTGGACGAGCTGCAGCAGGAACCGGCGCAGACGCCCATCACCCTGCCTGCGGCTCCCGAGATTGCCGTGAAGGACATCTCCTATGCCTATCCTGGGGTGGTGAAGCCCATCCTGTCTCATTTTTCCTGCACGTTCCCCGCGGGTCTGGTGACCCTGATCGTGGGGCCCACGGGCGTCGGCAAGAGTACGCTGCTCCGCCTCATCCTGGGTTTGCTCAAACCCCAGGAAGGCGAGGTGACCCTGAGCGGACATCCGGCCGGCAGCGCCCTGCTGGGCAATTTCCAATATGTCCCCCAGGGGAATACCCTGCTCAGCGGAACCATCCGTTCCAATCTCCTCCTGGCCAGTCCGGAGGCCTCCGAGGCCGATTTGTACCAGGCGCTGGAGCTGGCCATGGCCGGCTTCGTCCGGGAACTGCCCGAGGGGCTGGATACGCCCACCGGGGAAAGCGGCAGCGGTCTCAGCGAGGGCCAGTGCCAGCGTATCGCCGTGGCCCGGGCGCTCCTGCGCCCCGGCGGCATCCTCATCCTGGATGAATCCACATCGGCCCTGGACGAGGGCACGGAGCGGCAGCTGCTGGAGCACCTGCACCAGGCCTGCCGGGGACGGAAAACCGTGCTGGTGGTCTCCCACCGGCCTGCCGCCCTGGCTTTCGCCGACCAGGTGGTGAATCTTAAATCTTAAATGATGCCGCTGAACAGGCGGGTCAGTTTCTGCATGATGACAGTACCCGGTGAAGGCTTGTAGGTATCCAGCGTAATCTCTTCGCTGTGGCGCATGTCTTCCAGGAAAATTTCCTTGTTGCGCAGCGCCAGTTCCCGGTCGTACAGATACAAATTGTCTTCGAAATTGAGTTGCAGGCTCCGGCTGTCCAGGTTGCAAGAGCCGATGCAGGAGAGGTAGTCATCGGCCACGAAAGCCTTGCAGTGCATGAACGGATCCTCCCGCAGGTAGATGCGGATTCCCGCTTTCAGCAGTTTCCGGAAATGGGAGGAATTGGCCCATTCCATGAAAAAGATGTCGCTGTGGCGGGGGATCATGATGCGCACATCCACCCCGCGTTCCTTGGCGTCGATCAGGGCCTGGATCATGCGGGCGGGCGGGCAGAAATAGGGATTCTGGATGTAGAAATAGTCGCGGGCCAGGTTCAGGGCGGTCAGGTAACTGCCCCGGATGGGCTTGTCGGGCGTGACCGGACCGTCTCCCACGAACTGCGCCACCGCCCCGCCCGGGGCTTGGGCGGCCTCCGGAAGGGGATAATGGGCCGGCTCGCTTTCCGACAGCATGGCCCACATGGCGTCAAACATGCGCCGCATGTCCCGGGCTGCCGGGCCCACGACGCGCACGTGGGTGTCGCGCCACTCGTTCCGGTATTTGTCCTGGATGTTCATGCCGCCCACATAGCCGATCTGGTTGTCAATCACGATAATCTTGCGGTGGTCCCAGGAGTTGAGGTGGGACAGCAGGCCGCCCGCGTCGTCGGCGGGCTGGACGTCCAGGGTGAAGATGTTGGGGGCCTGGCGGAGCGATTCGTAGAATGCGGGGTTCCCGGAGGGGTAGGCGCGTCCTTCCAGCAGCACGCGTACGATTACGCCCTGTGCCGCTTTCCGCAGCAGGAGGTCCCGCACGTCGGTGGCAATGGAGTCGTCGGCAAAACGGTACACTTCCACGTCAATGGAGAAAGTGGCCCGCTCCAGGTCTTCCAGCAGGTTTCCGAACTTATCCTGGCCGTTGGTGAACACCTGCACCTGGTTCCCGGCGCTGGGGAGAAGTCCCCCCGTGGACTCGGCCAGTTGCCTGGCCAGCGGCTTCCAGTGGGGCTGAATCTGGTCAAAGACAGGGTCGGACAGATTTACCGGTTTCTCGCTGAGCGGCACCGTCCGGTAATGGCGGGCGATGGAACAGGATCCCAACAAAAAAGGAAGCATAATATAGATCCAGGCTTTCTTCACTTAGACAAAGATAGGAATTCATGGCATTATTTGTGCGAAAAAACGCGTATTTTTGTAAAAAACAACGCATAATGAGAGTTTTTCACCTCTGCCTTCTCGTCTTTTTCGCGGGTTTGGTGCCCGCTTTCGCCCAGTCCCGGGCCAGTCGGCCCATCCAGCGCTATGCCGAGTCCCTGGGCACCAAGGGGCCGCTGCAGGGCGCTTTCATCGGCCTGTTGGTGGTGGACCGGAAAGGGGATACCCTGGCCCGCCTCCAGCCCCATACGCGCCTGGTTCCCGCCTCCAACCTCAAGCTGGTCACGACCGGGTGTGCCCTGCATGCCTTCGGGCCGGAGTACCGGCTGAGAACCGGCATCGGCTATACCGGCCGCATCGAGGAGGACGGGACGCTGAAGGGCGACCTCTGGATCCTGGGCGGGGGCGACCCGACCATTGGAGCCAAAGACAGCATGGCCCTGCGTCCGGACGCGCTTTTCTGGAAGTGGAAAAGCCTGGCCCGGGCGGCGGGCATCCGGCGCATCGATGGCCGCATCGTGGGCGACGGAAGGGCCTGGGAAGGGCATCTGGAGAATCCTTCCTGGTCGTATGACGACACGGGAACCTACTATGGCGCGGGCTCGGAGGCCCTTTGCTTCTACCAGAACGCCACCGACTGGAGCGTCCGGGCGGGTGCGGCCCCCGGCGACACGGTGAAGGCCCGTCAGACCTATCCCGACACGCCCTGGATGCACAGCCGGAACCTGGGCATCACCGGGCCTGCCGGCAGCGGAAACAGCCTGTACCTGTTCACGACAGACCTGGCTCCCTATGCCGAACTGCGCGGCACGTTTGCCGTGGACCGCGACCCCAAGACGGAACATTTTGCCAACAAATACGGCGCCCTCACCTGCGCCTACTATTTCTGGAAAAACCTGAAGGACACCGGCTGGGAGGTGAGCGGCACCTATGCCGATGTGGACCGCTGCGGCTACATCCGCGAGGAAGGCTCCCTCCCGGTGGAAAAGGCCGGAACGCCGGTGATGGTGGGCTGGAGCGAATCGCCCACCCTGCGCGAAATCGTGCGCCAGACCAACGTGCGCAGCGACAATTTCTATGCGGAATCCCTGTTCCGGGCCATGGGCGAGGCGGCCTCGGGCGTGGCTGTGTATGACAGCTGCCGGGTGGCCGAACAGGAGGTGCTCCTGGGCCTGGGCCTGGCGCTGGACGGCATCTGCATCGAGGACGGCAGCGGCCTGTCCCGCCAGAACCATGTCTCGCCTGCGTTCCTGGTCTCCTTCCTGCAGCGAATGGCCGAATCGCCTGCCTTCGAGGCGTTTGTGGCTTCCCTGCCTCATCCCGGGGAAGGGACGCTGGCCTCCCTGCTCCCCAACCTGCCCCAGCGGGAACGCCTCTGCTTCAAGAGCGGTTCCATGGGCGGGACGCTCTGCTATTCGGGCTATGTGATGGGGGACGACGGCAAGCCCGAAATCACCTTCTCCATCCTCACCAACAACGCCAAGGGAAAACAGGCCGACGTGCGCGCGGCGCTCGCGCGCCTGCTTACGTTGCTGGTAAAATAGTTTTTTCGTATATTTGTAGGCTATGAGTAGAATGACGTGGTTTGCCCTGGGGCTGCTGGCCCTCACGATGGCTTCCTGCCAGATGGCGGGTCGCATCTCCGACACGGCCGTGGAGCTGTTCGAAGGAGACATGGTGGCCCGCGTGGGGAATCACCGCCTGCTCCGGAAAGAGCTGGAAAACTATATCCCCCAAGGCGTTACCCCGGAAGACAGCGCCGCCCTGGCCGGCCAGTACATCCATGCCTGGGCCGAGAACCTGCTGCTGCTGGATATGGCCGAAAGGCAGCTCTCCGATGAGGAAAAGGACCTTACGCAGGAGCTGGAAGAATACCGCCGCACCCTGCTCAAATACCGCTACCGCCAGCTGTACATCAACCAGCGCCTGGACACGCTCATCACCGATGCCGAGCTGGAACGCTACTACAAGGACCATCCGGACAAATGCATCCTGGAGCGTCCTGTCATCAAGGCCCGTTATCTGATTATCCCGGCCAATGCCCGGGTGCTCAAGACCCTGATGAAAAAAATGTCCTCGGAAGACGATATGGAGGTGCTGGAGGCCGACAGCCTGGCCTTTACCACCGCCATCAAATACGTGGATGCGTCCGATACCTGGATGGACGCCCTGGCCCTGGCCTCGGAACTGGGAACGGACTGCCGCGCCCTGCTTGCTTCCATCAAGAACGGATTCGCCCAGGTGAAGGACGAGTCCGGCATCCTGCGGCTGGCCTATATCGTGGACATGGTTCCGGAAGGGAAGCCTGCTCCGCTGGCCTGTTGCGCCGACCGGCTGCGCGACCTCATCCTGAGTGCCCGGAAACATGAATTGGAAACCGCCTTGGAACAGGATTTGCTCAAGGACGCGCTCAGGAATAAAAAACTTGTAATCTATTGACGCGTATGAAACGCTTAGTCATCTTACTGACAGTCCTCTGGATGAGCCTTCCCCTGGGCGCCCAGAAATACAAAAATGGCGTAGTGGACAAGACCGTGGCCCTGCTGGGCGGAGAGGTCATCCTGGTGTCCGACATCGAGTCGGAAGTCCAGCAGCGTCGCGCCAGCGGCCAGTTCAGCGACCGGGATGTGCGCTGTGAGGTGCTGGAAAGCATGATGGAGGCCAAGCTCTTCCTGATGCAGGCCCGCCTGGACTCCCTCACCGTGAACAATGACATGGTGGAGGGCAACCTCAGCCAGCGCATTGACTGGTTCCGCACCCAGCTGGGCGGGGACGAGGAGTTGGAAAATTACTTCGGCAAGCCCTTGTACAAGCTGCGCCAGGAATGGCGGCAGGCCCTGCAGGACCAGAGCCTCATCGAGCAGGAGCGTTACCAGGTGGCCGAGAAGATTCCGGAGGTCACCCCGTACGATGTACAGCAGTACCTGGACAAGACGGCCCCGGAAGACCTGCCCGTGGTCCCCGCCAAATACCAGCTCAGCCAGATTTGCATTTATCCCGACCGGGAGGCGGCTGCCGTGGCCGTGAAGGAGAAGCTCCTTTCCCTGCGCGAACGCATCATGAACGGGGAGAAATTCTCCACCTTGGCCCGCCTCTACTCGGAAGATCCGGGCAGCGCCCGCCGCGGCGGCGAACTGGGCATGGCTTCCAAGACCATCTTCTGGTCGGCCTTCTCCGATGCCGCCATGGCCCTGCGTCCCGGTACGGTGTCGCAGGTGGTGGAAACCCCGGACGGCTTCCACATCATCGAGGTCATTGAAAAGCGCGGCGACATGTTCAACGCCCGCCACATCCTCCTGAAGCCCCAGTACACCTCGGAAGACCGGGAAAAGGCTTTCGGCAAGCTGGACAGCCTCCGCACCCAGATCCTGGCCGACGAGATCAGCTTCCCGCTGGCGGCCCGTTTCTGGTCGGAAGACGCCCCCAGCCGCACCAACGGCGGCCAGATGGCCGACCCTGGCACCGGTTCCTCCTACTTTGAGATAGACCAGCTCAAGCCGGCCGACTATGCCGCCATCAAGGACCTCAAGGAAGGGGAGATCTCCGAGCCGGTGGAATCCCAGGATAACGAGGGCTACCTCCAGGGCCGTAACGGCAACCTGGTGTACAAGATCATCCGCGTGGACAAGATCATTCCCGCCCATACCGCCACGTTTGAGCGGGATTACACCCAGATTCTGGAGAAGGTGCAGGAGCAGAAGCAGCTGGAAGCCGTCGATGCCTTCCTGGAGCAGAAGATCAAATCCACCTACATTGTGATCGATCCCATGTTCGCCGAGTGCGAATTCTCCCGGGAAAGCTGGAATACGCGGAAATAGTGCGGAAGTTGCTGGTTCATATCCTTTCGGCCATCCTGCTGCTGGCCTTTGTCCTCCCGGCCCGGTCAAAGGGGCAGGACGACAAGGTGCGCCTGATCAGCGCCAAGACCGCCCAGCTCATCGAGAAGGACGGGCAGAATTACCGCAAGGTGGTGGGACCGGCCAAATTCCTGCACAACAACACCTATCTGCTCTGTGACACGGCCCTGTGGAACGTGACCACCAACATCATCGACGCCGTGGGCCATGTGCGCATCATCCAGGACCAGACCAAACTCTCCAGCGCCACCCTCCAGTATGTGGTGGACGAGAACATGGCCAAGTTCCGCGGCAGCCTGGTGCAGCTGGAAGACAAGGACAGGAACACCCTCCGCACCCGATACCTGGACTACAACACCAAGGATTCCGTGGCCATCTTCCAGGGGGGAGCCGCCATGCGGGACAAGGACGGCCAGGTGATCGAGAGCCTGTACGGGACCTACGATTCCAAGGCGCATCTGTTCGTGTTCAACGACCAGGTGAACATGTACATGGACACCACCTTCGTGAAGACCTCGCGCCTGGAATACCGGAGCGACCTGTCCACCGCCTACTTTGGCTATGGGACCGATATGTGGCAGGATGACAAGATGTTGTCGGCCAACGACGGCTGGTACGACCGCGGCGTGGAGCTGTTCTTCTTCCGGCGCAACGTGCACATCCTCACCCGGGACCAGGAGGCCTGGACGGATACCCTCTTCTACGAGCGGGCCGTGAACAACGTGGATATGCTGGGCCATGTGGAGCTGATGGATACCACCCGGAATGTGTATGCACTGGCCGGCCGCTTCGAGTACACGGATTCCCTGGCCGAGGTGCGCATGACCCGGGAGCCCGCCATCATTTCCGTGAGCGAGGAGGAGACCCGTAACGGTCGCATCAAAAAGGATACCCTGTATCTGGGTGCCGACCTGCTGCGTTACCGCACCTACAAGCGCTGCGACATTCCCCAGGGCTGGACGGCCAGTGCCGAAAAACGCCTGAAGGATATCAGCGGCGACCCCGTGATGGAGTACCGCAGGAAAGCGGCCGAGGCGGCGGCGAAGGCCGCCGAAGAAGCCGCCCAGAAAGATCCCAACCGCCAGCCTCCGAAGGGTGCGCCGGCCAAGGGGAAAGGGCGTGAAGACGCCTCTCCCAAGGCGCCCGAGCAAGCCTTCAAGGATCCCGGCGACACGCTCCCGCCGCCTCCGGATACGTCCAAGGTCGCTTTTATCTGGGGTTCCAAGCGGGTGCGCATGTTCCGCAGCGACATGCAGATGAGCAGCGACTCCCTGGCCTACAACGACCTGGATTCCCTGGTGCGGGTGTATCAGGAACCCATCTTCTACAACGAAGGGGACCGGCAATATACCGCCGACAGCATTTACCTGGTGGTGCGCAACCGGGCCGTGGAGAAAGCCCACCTGCTCTCCAACGCGTTCATCACCATCCAGGAGGAGGTGCTGAGTTTTGACCAGATCCGCGGGGCGGAGATGGTGGCCTATTTCGATTCGACCAGCGCCCTCACCCGTTTCGACGCCCTGGGTGGGGCCTCTTCGCTTTTCTTCCTGGAAGAGAACGGCGCCCTGGCCACGGTGAACAAGGTGGATTCCAAGATGATCTATGCCACGTTCAAGAAGGGGAACATCGAGAAGATGTACTACTACGACAACCCCAAGAACGATGGTTATCCCACGGTGCAGCTGCCGCAGGAAGAGAAAGAGCTGAAGGGCTTCCGCTGGGAGCCCGAGCGCCGGCCCGCGTCTCCCCAGGATATCACCACGCTGGTGCCCCGGGAGAGCGAACGCTTTGAGTACCTGGCCCGGCCGCATACGGATTTCAAGCAGACAGAACTGTACTTCCCGGGTCATATCAAGAAGATTTACCGGGATATCGCCATCCGCGACTCGCTGGATGTGGTCCGGGAGCGCATGCGCCGCCGCCGGGAGGATTCCCTGGCCCGCATCAAGCCCCTGCTGCCGTCCCTGGACACCACCTTTCTCGCGCAGGCCGACAGCCTGACGGTCCCGACCGATACCCTGCCGCTGCCTTCGTCCGTGGACAGCCTCCCGCCGCCTCCGGTGGAGGTTCCGGCCCCGGCCGATACGCTGCTGCCGCCGCCCCCGGCGGAACTTCCCGCCCCGACGGACAGCCTCGGCTCATCGGCCCATACCCTGCCGTCTCCGGCCGACACCACCGCCCGGGCGCCCGTAGATTCCCTGGCGCCGCCGCCGCTCACCCCGGCCGAGATCAAGGCCCGGGAAAAGGCCGAGGCGAAAGCGCGCAAGGAGGCCGAAAGGCTCAGAAAGCTCCGGGAACACGATGCCCAGCGGCGGGCGAAGGATGCCGAGCGCCGGGCCCGGGAGGAGGCGCAGGAGAAGGTAGAAGCCGAAAAACAGGCCGCCCTCGAGGCCCAGTGGGCCGTACAGGACAGTTTATACGCCGCCAAGCAGGCGGTGAAAGCCGAAAAGAAACTGCAGAAGGAGCGGGCACGCAAACTCAAGATTCTGCGCCGACGGGAGAAGAAGGCCCAGAAGGAGCGCAAGATCTTCGAGCGTTACCTGCAACAGGAGCAGCAGAAGGCCATTCGGAGAAAAAACAGGAAACACAAATAATATGAAAAAAACCGTACTTGTTTCCGGCGGCGCCGGATTTATTGGGAGCCATGTAACCGTGGAACTCCTCGAGGCGGGCTACGATGTGGTAGTCGCCGACAATTTCTCCAACTGTGACCGCACCTGCTACGAGGGTGTGAAGAAAATCACCGGTCGGGAAGACCTTCCGCTGGAAGTGATGGATTTCTGCGACAAGGCCGCCGTCAAGGCCCTTTTCCAGAAGTATCACATCGATGCCGTCATCCATTTCGCCGCATACAAGGCCGTTGGGGAAAGCGTGGAGAAACCCCTCATGTACTACCAGAACAACCTGGAGAGCTTCATGAATGTGCTGCAGGCGGCCGGTGAGTATGGTTTTCAGGTACTCTTCTCTTCCTCGGCCACGGTATATGGCGATCCCGACAAGGTGCCGGTGACGGAAAAGACGCCCCGCAAGCCCGCCACCTCGCCCTACGGCAACACCAAGACCATGTGCGAGGATATCCTCCGCGATACGGTGCGCGCCGCCCAGGGCAAGCTCAAGGGCATCCTCCTGCGGTATTTCAACCCCATCGGCGCCCATCCCAGCGCCCTCATCGGCGAACTGCCCCGCGGCATTCCCAACAACCTGGTTCCCTTCATCACCCAGACGGCCATCGGCAAGCGCGAATGCCTGAGCATCTTCGGCAACGACTATCCGACGCCGGACGGCACCTGCCTGCGGGATTACATCGACGTGGTGGACCTGGCCAAGGCCCATGTCTATGCCGTCTCCCGCATGATGGAAGGCAAGATGAAGGAGGACTGCGAAGTGTTCAACGTGGGCACCGGCCGCCCCGTGAGCGTGCTGGAGCTGGTGAACGCCTTCGAGAAGGTGAATGGCATCAAGCTCAATTACAAGTTCGCACCCCGTCGGGCGGGAGACGTTCCCGTCATCTATGCCGATCCTACCCTGGCCAATACCGAAATGGGCTGGAAGGCCACCCGTGCCGTGGAAGATACCCTCAAGGCCGCCTGGGCCTGGGAGCTCCATCTGGCTGGAAAATAGGGGGTTTCCTTTCTGGCACGGGTCTTGCGTATCTGTGTTTTACGTGTAATTAAAACCCGATAGCCATGAAGAAGACAGTAATGATCCTCTTGGTGCCGGCGTTGCTGGCGGGAGGATGCAGGAAGGAAGAGATCGCCACGGGCGACAGTTATCTGGTGGTCGATCCTTCCGCTGATGACGAAGAAGACAAGCTGGAAAATACCGAGTTTACCCATACCATCTCCATCGTGTTCTCCGATGGGGATGGTGCGCAGGTGAGCGGTGATGTGAACGGGGTCGTGCATGTGAGCGGCAACGAGGTCACGGTGGATAACACCGCCTTTGCGGAAGCCTTGCGCCTGGAATTGTCCGGCAGCACAACCCGGGGATTTCTCAAGACCTTGTCCAATAACCGGCTGGCCTTTGTCCTGAACGGGGTGTCCATTACGAACCCGGACGGCGCAGCCATCAACAACCAGGGGAAGAAGCACCTGTATGTCATCGTGAACGGCAGCAACAGCCTCTCCGACGGGGCGTCGGCCGCCTATGCCGTGGAAGGCGACGAGGACATGAAAGCCGTGCTTTTTTCCGAGGGACAGGTGGTGTTCAGCGGTGAGGGAAGCCTCAGCGTGACCGCCCAGAACAGCCAGGGCAAGTCCGGAATCACCACGGATGACTATATCCACATCACGGAGACCCCCGAGATCCGGGTATCGGCCGGAACGGGCGCCGGACACGGCATCCGCGGCAAGGACTATGTCCGCATTTCGGGCGGAACCCTCCATGTCACCACGCGTGCCGCCATGAAAAAGGGCATCGGCTCCGACGGCTTCGTGCTGGTGGAAGGGGGGCAGACCACCGTGGAAGTGAGCGGCGGCGTGGCCTATGACAGCGAAGACGAGGAATATACCGGAACCGCCGGGGTCAAGGCCGACCATTTCTTTGGCATGACGGGCGGCACGCTCACCATCACCAACAGCGGTGCGGGCGGCAAAGGCATCCGGGCCGGCAACTACGATGTCTATAAGGCCATCGGCGCCCTGCAGGACAGCTACATCTCCGGGGGGACCCTGTCGGTGACCACCACGGGCAGCGAATCCAACGATGTGTCGGCCAAGGCCATCATGATCGGCTTCAAGGAAGGGAGCGGCCGGAGCTATGTCTATGGCGGCAACCTGGTGGTGAGCGGCGGTACGACGGTGGTGAGCAGCGCCAAGGCCGAGGGCCTGGAGGCCAAAGGCAACTTGACGGTAAGCGGCGGCCAGCTTTACGTGACATCGGCCAGTGACGATGCCGTCAACTGCCAGGGCGAACTGAACGTGGCGGGCGGCTATGTCTATGCGTTCTCCTCGGGCAACGATGCCATGGACAGCAACGGAAACATGGTCCTTTCCGGCGGCTATGTCTATGCCGTCACCACCCGGGGCGCTCCGGAAGTGGCCCTGGATGCCAATACGGAAGGCGGTTACAAGCTCTATATCAAGTCGGGCGCCACGGTGGTAGCCTATGGCGGCCTGGAAAACGGTTTTTCTGCCGAACAGAATGTCTATAACATGACGGGTACGGCCGGCGGCTGGAACGCCCTGTACGACGGCAACGCTTGTGTGGCGGCCTTCAAGCTGCCCTCGAACCTCACGACGGTGGCGGTATCGGCCCCTTCCCTGAGCGGTGGCTATAGCGGCGTCACGGTGGGCGAGAGCCTGTGCCAGGGTGTGTGGGCCGTGGATGGTATCTCCGGAGGGAATGCCGTGAGCCTGTCGCAATACAGCGGCTCCGGCGACGGCCCTGGCGGTGGCGGTGGTCCGGGTGGTGGCTGGCCCGGCGGAGGCGGTCCCGGCGGCGGCCGATGGTAGTTTGTGTTCCCATGAGCGAGACGACCCATATCGTGTTTGACCCCGTATTGGAGAGCCTGGCACCCATCACGCTGGCCGAGATGGATGCCATCAAGCTGATGAACCGTACGGACAGCAAATACCTCACCTGCGAAGCCACGCTGCAGGCGGTCCTTTCGGATGCCGCGGCGGCCGGCTACCGGGTGCTGGTCTCGGAGGGCCTCAGGAACAGCCCGTATAATTCCGTCTATTTTGATACGGCGGGCCTGCGGATGTTCCAGGACCATCACAACCGGCGCCTGACCCGGCAGAAGGTGCGCACGCGGGTGTATGAGAACTCCGGGGTCACCTTCCTGGAGATCAAGCGCAAGAACAACCACGGCCGCACCAAGAAAAAACGCATGGAGATTCCGCTGGCCGAGCTCATGGACTTCCGGGCCGATACCGCCGCCACCGCGTTCCTGGCCGCCAAGTCCTGGTTCACGGCCGACGAGCTCTCTCCCGTGCTGGATACGGCCTTCCACCGCATTACGCTGGTGAATCCCGACAAGACGGAGCGGATTACCATCGATACCTGCCTGCATTTCCGGAACTTCCGTACCGGCCACAGCGCCTCGCTGCAGGATGCGGTCATCATCGAACTCAAGCAGGACGGTCACGCGGGGTCCCGGATGAAGGGAATCCTGCTGGACCACCGGGTGAAGCCGGTCCGCGTGAGCAAATACTGTATCGCCCTCACCCTGACAGACCCGTCGGCCCGGAGCGGCCGTTTCAAGGCGAAGGTGCATACCATTGAGAAAACCATTGGAAATAAACTTATAACTATATGATTGATAAACTTTTCCGTTTTGTCCAGGAGGATCTTTCCGCTTTTGGCGACCTGGATGTGAACGACGATATGCTCTTGGACGTCCAGACCATTACGGACGCCCTCATGACCACGGGACAGAAGATCGGGGAACTGGGCATCCGCTTTGCCCTGAACCTGCTGGTGTGCTGGATTCTGGTGCACTGTTTCTATTACCGCAAGAGCCGCCGGAGAGACTATTATTTCACCTTCATGGTGTTCTCGTCGGCCATGCTCACGCTGCTCTATATCATGGGCAACGTGGAGGTGGGCGTGGGACTCACCCTGGGCCTGTTTGCTATCTTTGGGGTTATCCGTTATCGCACGGAGACGGTCCCCATCCGGGAAATGACCTATCTCTTTGTGATCATCGCATTGGCGGCCGTGAACGGCCTGGCGCCGCTCTACCATGTGGTGGACCTGAGCACGGCGCCGCACTATGCCCTTTCCTGGGGCAATGTGGGGGTGATGGCGCTGGTGAATCTGCTGGTGGTGCTGCTGGTCTGGGTGCTGGAAAGTGACCGGCTGGTGCGGCACACCACCACCAAACTGGTGCTCTACGACCGCATCGAGCTCATCGTCCCGGAGCGTCGTGCCGAGCTGATCGCCGATCTGGAAAAACGCCTGGGCGTACCCGTGGACAACGTGGAAATCGGCCATGTGGACTTTTTGAAGGACGCGGCCTTCATCAAGGTGTTTTACCGGCTGGAGAAAGGGGAGTCCAACTCTGTGAATACCCTCACCCGGGCCAAAGATTACGTGGAATGAGACGCGCTCTGTTGCGGCGGGCACTGCTGGTGGTGCCCCTGCTGGCCTTCCCGGCCCTGTCGGCCTGGGGGCAGAACTTCGCCGGCCGGGCGTCGGTGGGGACCGATTACAAGATTCGCAAGGGCCTGCACCTGAGCCTGGAGGAGGAGATCCGCTCGGCCGATGATTTCTCGGCCCTGGGGAGCATGCGCACCACGCTGGCGCTCTCGTACAAGCCGGTGAAGTTCCTGAAACTGGGCGTGGGCGGTGTGCTCATCAATCCCTACAAGGTGGACAAGTCGGTGAAAACGGCGGCGGGGGAGGTGCTCTATACCGGTTTCTGGTCGCCCCGTTACCGCCTGTACGGGGATGTGAGCGGGAGTCTTCGCTGGGGAGATGTGCAGTTCACGCTCAAGGAGCGCCTGCAACTCACGCACAATACCGATGCCGGCATGAACGTCTATCAGAATCCGCGCAATGCCCTGGCGCTGAAAAGCCGCCTGGGGCTCAAGTACAAGCGCTGGAAGCAGGTGGAGCCGTCCCTCTCTTTCGAGATTCGCACGGCCCTGAACGGCCCCTGGGGCACCACATCGGGCACTTTGCAAACCACTGAATCGGGCAAGACCTACTATGCGTACACGCCCGCCGGTTACACCCATGTGTATAACAACCGCTACCGGGGCGACCTGAGCGTAGAATTCAAACCCAACAAGCATCACAGCATCTCGCCCTATCTGCTGCTGGACTACTGCTCCGACTACGAGCTGGATACCAACGGCGCCGGTAACCGCTTCTATAGCGCCGCCTATGTGGATGCTTTCGTGATTACAGCAGGCCTGAGCTACGTTTTTTGCTTCTGAAGCGCCGGGTACGGGCATAGTTCTTGCTTTGGGGAGAGGAGGTTAGAAAGACAAGCGCTATGAAGACAAAATTACTGCTGACGGGCCTTCTGATGGCCCTTTGTGCCGAGAGTTTTGCGCAGGATGTGATCCAGACGCTGGACAGCCGGCGCATCGAGGCAAAGGTGTTGGAGATTACCGACGACTATATCCGCTACAAGACTTTTGACAATCTGGAAGGCCCGGACTACCGGATGTCGGTGGACCGGGTGGTCCGCATTGTCTTTGAGAACGGGACGGAGAAAGCCTTTGCTCCGGCCCGTCTCTTCGATCCTTATGAAGGCATCGGCCCTTATGGCCTCTATGGCCCGAATGGTTCCTATGGTCCGTGCGGCCCTTTGTCCTACCGCTGGGGCCATTATTATGATCGGGAGCGGCGCCTGTATTCCGAGGAATTGCGTGACCGCCTGGGCGTTGCGCTTTACGGAAGCGACTATGTCCAGGCGCGCCGCCAGTTCCAGGGGGGCATGGCGCTCACCCTGAGCGGCGGTGCCCTGCTCCTCTTCTCGCTGGCGAGCGGGGCCATGGTGGCCGATTTCGAACGCCAAACGGCTTCCATGAGAATGAGGCCTTCTTCGGGGTCTCAGGCGGAAATGGCCTTTTGTGTCATCGGCGGCCTGGCCGGTGCGGCCGGCCTCGGCTTCGGCATCCCGCTCTGGGTGAAGGGAAACCGCAAACTGAACGCCCTGGCCGATGACTACAACCGCCGCTTCGGGCAGAGCCCGAGCCTGGAAATGGGCCCCACCGCCACCGGCCTCGGCCTCACCCTGCGGTTCTGATTCTCCTTCCCGCATTTTGGCCGCAGCCACTGGAAAAACAGCAGATAAGAACTTTATAGTCCGATATTCTGAATCTTGCCCTCGAATTCTTTGGCCGGGCATCTGGCATTGTGCCGCATCTGATAGCGGTAGGAATAGGTGGTGCCGACGGAAATGTTCAAGGCTTTGGCGATTTTTTTGCTGTCGGTAATCCCCATACGGATGATGGCCAGAATCCTGAGTTCCGTGCAGAAGGAACCGTTCTTATTAAAATCAAAAGGATGCTCCGGAGACATCAGTTCGTTGACCTGCTCGACGAAATCCGGGAATAGATGAAGAATTCCCTCATCGAACTCCTGCAGATAGTGCTTGAACTCCACGTCTGAATATCCTGGGCTGCGAAGCATACGGAGAAGGGCTTCCTCTCCCTCCGAACGGTAGGTGCGGCGCATCTCGCTTTTCATTTCATCGATTTTTCGGATGTACCTGGCAGACTTTTCCATGTAATCGGAGAGTATGTTGTCGCGGATTCGGTTGCCGTCTTCAAGTCGGGCGTTGATGTGGCGAATCTTTTCGTGCGTTTTCCTTTCCCTTGCGGAATAGATCCGATGTAAGACGTAGAGCAGTGTCATCAGTGAAAACAGGAGGGCAAGCAGGACAATCAGTCCAATCTGTTGCTTAAACCGGGCTTCCGCCTCTTTCCTGAAAGCACTGTATATAAGGTTGGCCGATTCCGCACTCCGGATATAATGGGATTTGTAATTACAGAAAACGGCGTCGTTCATGGTCCGGATGATGTAACGGCAGGCCCTTTCATTGTCATTCTGGGAGTGAAGGTACAGGGCCAGGGAATACAGGGAATTGTATTCTTTTGTAGCAGTCGTCAGGTCCAGTAGTGCCGCCTGGGCATAATGTCCCAAGGCTTCGTCGGGGCGCCCTGTCTTCATAAGTACCCGGCCCAGATTATATTCATTGATGGCACGATACCGGATGGGGACCCCATCCATCGCAAGTAAGGTCTCCATAATGCGGATAGCCTCTTCATCTTGTTTGAAGTGTCTTTTTTCATGGAAGAGGTACGTCAGCGCAAAATAGGAAGTTGAATCACGCTGAAGCAGTTGTCTGCGGATAAGGTGACGCATCCTGGAACAGGAATCCCTTTTCTCATGATGCAGCTCGGATATGACCAGAAACAAGTGGTGGGCGCTTTCATAATAGATTCTTAGCCCGTCATCGTAGGGAAAATCCGAAGGGAGGGAATGGTAGATCCGGAGCGCTTCCTCTTCTTTTCCCTGACTTGCCAGGGCGTAAACCATCGCAGATTGAGCGATGATGGAATCTCTTTTGTCAGAAGCCAGTTCTTGCATTCTTTGCGAATAAAGCAGGCAGGTGTCAATATTATAGGTCTTATACCTTTCGGCAAGTTCCCATATGAGCAGGAAACGGGATGTGTCGGATTCCGCGCCATGATAGAGATGGGTAATGCTGTCGATTTGGGCTCGAAAGCGTTTCTCATATGCGACTTCAGAATCCAGGACCGCGTCAATCCTTTTGAGGTCACTTCTTTCTGTGCAGGATAAAGCGAGAAGGAATATGGCGAGAAGCAATAATTTTTTCATGTCACAAAGATAGAAAATATTTGAATTTTTCACCTATAGTTTTATCTGGGTGATATGTGATTTAATGATGTCTATAATGGTTTTTTCAAGAATAACGCCTGAATTTCTTTTGAATTTTTCATACCTCCTATTGGTGGAACGTCATATGTTCTTTAATTTTGCAAAAAGGTAACCACGTAGACAGAAACCATGAAACGAAGACTCCTTCTATTCTTTCTAAGTCCGCTTGCACTGGCCGCGTTATTTCTGCTCCTATCAGCAAAAAAACACGAATCCAAGGTTCGTCTCCTCTATTGGAATATCCAGATGGGGATGTGGGATGGTCAGCGTGATAACTATGACCGCTTTGTCGATTGGGTAAATAGTAAGAATCCGGATATTTGCGTCTGGTGTGAAGGCGCTTCCCATGTCAAAACGGAGTCGGAAGAGACCATTAAAAAAGAGGATCGTTTCCTTCCCGGAGGCTGGCCGGAGATTGCGGCCAGATATGGTCATAACTATGTTTTTGTGGGTGGGTACAGGGATCCTTTCCCTCAGGTTATCACGTCCCGGTATCCTATTGATTCCATGGGTTGTTTTATAGGGAATGCTCCGGATTCCGTGGTGATGCATGGTGCCGGATGGGCAAAGGTCCGCGTGGACGGAAAAGACATCAATGTGGTGACGCTCCATCTGCAGCCTTTCTCCTACTGGCGATTCCTTCCTGCGGCAAAAAAAGAGGCGTCCAAGAAGGATTACGGTGGAGAGAAGTACCGTCGTATGGAAATGAAGTGGATACTGGACCATACGGTCCGCACCCACAGTGCTCCGGAGAACGAACTTTGGATGGTTATGGGCGATTTCAACGCCCGTTCGCGAAAGGACAATTTCCAGTACAAACTCTCCCCTGCAAGCCAGGATTTTCTGACGCATAATTATATAGAGGAATCGGCCCCCTATCTGTATGATGTCGTGGCTGAACTCTTCCCGGAAACATTCTGCCCGTCCCATGGGAAGAAAAGAATCGACTATATCTACGTAACCAAGCCTCTGTTGAAGTCCATCAAGAATGTAGAAACGTCACCGGATGCCTATACAAAACAGAAGCCGTCCGGAATCAATAAGTTTATGCGACCGTCGGACCACCTGCCGATTATCGTGGATTTCAAACTTGACAAGATCAAATGAGAAAAGCCGGCATCATACTAACGCTAAGTATCGCGATGGTACTTTCCTGTATCCCCCAGGAGGAGGCTTCGCGCATTCATGTTTCATCTTCAGAAGGAAAGACGCTTTTGAAGCGTTTTGTCCTTCCCCTCGAAGGCGGTGTTTTTACCCTCAATGCAAAATCCGTCTGCGGGTTGGATATTTTCTATGAAGAAGCCCCGGGCGATGAGAACGGGTGGTTTAAACTGCTTGACGTGCAAGAGACCCGAGCCGGAGAATACACGGTAAAATGTTCGTCCGCGCCCCGAGGGAATACGCTTGACCTTCGGCAGGGGACCCTTTGTTTTTCCGCCCCGAGTGCCTCCATTGGAACATTCCTGGACGTCCGCCAGGGGTATGAACGCATCTGGCGCGAGGATTTCTCCAAGCAGGCCGATGGCGTGCTGATTCTTGCGCCGGGCGAGTCGTGGGAGAGTAGCCGCATCGCGGGAATCAGTTCCATTAAAAGGGCATATGTGGCCTTTGAAGCACGCGTTGAGCCTTCTTCCGGTACGGATGACTTCATTTCGGAGCCTTTGCATATCGCCGTGACAAGCGGGAGCAGTTTCCCCGAGATAGCGCGGGATGTGTATCAGATTGATGCCAATCGCGCATCGGCTTTCGACAACTCGACTTTCTATAAACTGGAAATCTATCATGCGGGGCTGGTCTTCAGTTCTGAAACTACCCTTGTTTTATCCGTTCCCAAATCGGCAAAGGCATCCGTTATCATAGACAATCTCAGTGTCTATGAGATTCCTGCTTCCGGGGACGATATTGACGCAATTTCTGATGATGACGAATACGATGAAGAATAAAGTCCTGCATTGGCTGGCGGCATGGTTCTGTGCCGCGATCGCCCTTCCGGCTTTCGCCGCACCCATGGTCGTCAAGGGGAGTGTCGTAAGTGAGGCCGGGGAGGTTCTTGCCGGCGCTATCGTGGTGGCGAAACCCTCTGCAGACGGAGCCGTCCGCGCAACGGCGACAGCCGACCTGAATGGCAACTTTTCGATTTCCTGCGAGCCTGGCGATATCCTCGTCGCCTTCTTTATGGGCTTTGACGATACGACAGTCCCGGCAACGTCGGGCAGCGAAGTGCGTATTGTGATGCATCCCAGCGCGTCTTCGGTGCTTAACGAAGCGGTGGTCGTGGGTTACGGCAGTGTTTCCCGCTCGGATTTGACGGGCAGTGTAGTCAATGTCAATATGGGTGATGTGCGCGCCGCCGCCACGACGAGCATTGATCAGGCTCTTCAAGGAAGGGTTGCCGGCGCCGACATTATGAGCACCTCCGGTGATCCGGATGCGACGACTTCCATCCGTATTCGCGGGACCCGCAGTATCAATGCGTCGAACGATCCGCTGATTGTCGTGGATGGTGTGTTGGATGCCGTCTCAGACCTGAACGACATCAATCCTGCAGACATAGCGACCATTTCTATCCTCAAGGATGCCTCATCCACTGCCATTTACGGTGCCCGGGGTGCCAATGGCGTTATTTTGATTACAACAAAAGAGGCCACAAGCGGCGGCAATGTCAGTATCACGGCCAAATTTACTGGCGGAGTCTCTATGTTGCCCGCTAAATTGGATATTATGAACGGTGTCCAGTTCGCCAATTACCTGAATGAGGCGGCTCAGCTTTCCGGTCTGTATCCCACCATTACGACGGAGACGCCGCTGAGTGAAGCGCGCGTCAAGGATCCGCTTTCCCAGGGCGAGGGCACGGACTGGATAGGAGCCATCACCCGGATTGCCCCCTATCATTCTGAGCAGATTTCTGCCAGCGGCTCAAGCGCCAAGACGAAGTATTACGCTTCTTTTAATCATTATGACAACCGGGGTATCATCAAAAACAGCGGCGTACGCAATATGGTGGCCCGCTTCAATGCCTCCACAGATGTGTTTGAATGGCTTAATGCAGGAGTCAAGTTCAACTATACCTACCGCATCACGGATGAGAATCTGGCCCAGATTGGCGGTACCAATATTTACAACTCTGCCATTTACCTTTCTCCGCTGATTCCGCCCGACGCTATCACGAATCCCTTGAACAACTCCGGGGCGAAGATTACGCTTCCAACCTATCAGGTCAGTGAAAATACCCGTCAGGCGACACGAAGTATGTTTACGGCCGTCGGTTTTGCAGATGCGAAATTCGCCCGGGAATTCAAGTTCCATTCCCAGGTTTCGTTCTACCGCTTTGACCGCAATAAGTTCCAGTACGACCCCTCCACCCTCCCGTCCCGAATGGATGGCCTGGGCGGAAAGGCCAACCGTCAGTATTATTCTGAGAATAAGTTCACCTGGGACAATACCCTGACCTGGAATCATAAGTTTGGCCAAAAGCACTCGCTTACCGCCATGGCGGGCAGCGCTTTCTATTCCTTCACCAGCACGGGGCTTTCCCTTACCGGACAGGGGTATCTGGTGGATGAGGTGATGTGGAAGGATATGGATGCCGTGCAGGACAAAAATACCTATCAGGCAACGACAAATGATCTTGACAGACACACACTGTCGTTCTTCGGCCGTGTCAATTATGACTTTGCAAAGCGCTATTATCTCACGATTACGGCCCGGGGCGACGGTGCATCCAACTTTGCGGCGAACAAGAAGTGGGGTTTCTTCCCCTCGGCCGCGCTGCGCTGGAACATTCACAACGAGGATTTTATGAAAAATGCCGACAAAGTGGACGAACTCTCGCTGAAACTGAGTTACGGCCGCAGCGGCAACGATGCTATCCCTGCCTACCGCTCTCTGGCTGCCATGACTTCCACGACGACGGGCTACATCTTCTCCGGTGAGCAGCCGGCGGCCTACTATCCTTCGAGGCTGGCATCTCCTGACTTGAGTTGGGAAAAGACGGATCTGGTGAACGCCGCCCTTACCGGATCATTCTTCAATAACCGGCTGAACATTACGGCCGAGGCGTATAACGCCCGCACTTCGGATTTGCTCTTGGATGTCCAGGTGGCCAACCAGACCGGTTATTCCAGCCGCTTGACGAATATCGGCGTAACCACAAACAAGGGTCTGGAACTCAGTATGGAATCCCGGAACATCGTCCAAGCGGGATTTGTCTGGACGACGTCTTTCTCTATTTCGCACAATACACAGCGGGTGGAGGACATCGGTGGTGAAAACTATATCATTGCCTATGCAGGTCCTGCGACAGGATATATGATGTATGGCTACGTGAAGGGCTATCCGCTGAATGCCCTCTGGGGCTTCCAGTCTGCCGGAGTCTGGCATAACCAGGAAGAGATTGAGCGGAACAAGGTGACCCACGCCGTCGCCACCATCGGCGGCAGTACCCAGCTTGGTTATCCTGTCTATGTGGACCAGAATCACGACGGGGTTCTGGACAGTGAGGACCTTACCTACCTCGGGAATGCGGATCCGTTCGTGTACGGTGGCCTGCAAAATACCTTCCGTATCGGCAAATTCACCCTGGGAATCTACTTTGTGTATTCGCTGGGCGGAAAGATTTTCAACTTTGCTGAAATGTATATGTCCTGTTCCCGCAGGACCAACCAGTATGCCTATATGGTCAATTCCTGGCATCCTGTAAAGAACCCGGATTCAGATCTCCCGATGGCAGGCATCCTGGACGTCGCAGATGTTCATAGCACCCGCCAGCTTCACGACGCTTCCTATCTTCGCCTTAAGAACGTCTCCCTGTCCTATGTGTGGAATGTCAAAAAGAAATGGCTTAGGGATATTACCTTCTCTGTTTCCGGTGACAACCTCTTTCTCCTGAAGGCCTATAATGGCTTCGATCCGGATGTGTCCACCTCTTCTGACGGTTCCACCATCCGGCGAATGGACTTCGGCGCCTATCCTAAGGCTCGTACTGTTATGGCATCCATCCAATTCAGATTTTGACCTTTCTATGATAAAGTTTAAACCAATCGTAGCGTTGATATTCGCAGGTGTGCTATTGAGTGCATGCCTGGACGAGGATACCCGTGGCATCGTGTCCCCGGACAACTTCTTTCAAACGCCCGAGCAATGTCAGGCGGCGGTCAATTCTTCCTATATTCCCCTGAAGTCCATTTTCGGCTTCCGTTACCTGATTGCGACAGAGGCTGTGACAGACCTTGCCTCTGCGAACAACAACGCACAGCCGGATGCCCGTCTGCTGATTTCCCCCTCGAGTCCGGGCATCGGGGAAACCGTTTGGAAGCAATGCTATATTGGCATCAGGAATACCACATGCGCCATTTTTGGCATCGAAAATTCTGAACTTGATTACGACGAGGTTTTCCGTCCGCTTTGTGAGGCGAAAATCCTCAGGGCTTTCTACTACTATATCCTGACCTCCTTCTTTGGAGATGTCCCTTATTACAAGGATTACGTCCACACGGTGGATGACCTCCTGAAAGTGGCTGCCCTGCCTCGTATGAGCGCTGTAAAAACCCGCAGCGACCTCTGTGCAGAGCTGCTTGCTTTTGCTCCGGAGATGGAACAAATCCGTACATCCGAAGAGAAGGACAACCGCTGCGGTGCTGCGATGGCCTGGATGCTGATCGCCAAGATGTCTATGTGGAACGAAGACTGGGACACGGCACTGATGGCTCTCGGCCATTTGCGGGAGATATACGGAGACCTTTCTGCCTACAGCATCGAAGATATTCCCTTCCGCAACAAGAACACGGCCGAGTCTATTTTCGAAATCCAGCATACCTACGAAAAAGGCGGGCTCAACTATGCCTCCAATTGTGCGAGTGCTTGTATGCCTTATCCCAGGTCGGCGGATACCTATACGTATGATAAGGTGGATATCCCGGAACTGGGCAATGAAGCTACTGCCTGGAGCCCCATCCGTCCTACCTCGTATATGAAAAAGACGGTTATGCCGGCGTCGGTCGCAGACGGCCGGCGTGACATCAATATGGTTTCCACTTGGAATGGACAGAAATTCTCCAATACCTGGATGGGGCCGAAATTCTGGTGCCCTGGCATGTATAAGACCAACGACTCCAACAATTACAAGGTGTTCCGCTTTGCCGATGCTGTGTTGATGATGTCCGAATGTTGGTGTGAGAAGGGTGACTTCACGGCCTCTATCGCCTGCCTTGATGAAGTGCGCCTGCGTGCCGGGCTTCTTCCTTACGGGTCCTTCCGGAACATCGCGAAACTGCGCGACGAAATCCGCAAGGAGCGGGGACGGGAACTCTTCGGGGAATTCCAGCGGAAATATGACCTGGTACGCTGGGGAATCTGGTATTCGTTCACCCTTCAGTATAACACCTACTATATGATTCAGGATAACATCAAGCCCTGCCATGAATATTATCCTATCCCGGACCAGCAGGTCATTGCCTCCGGAAACAACCTTGACAATAAAGTTTACAATGAATACGGCCTGTAACAAATACTGCCTGTGGGCGATAGCCCTGATGCTTTTCGCCGTTCCGGGATGCCGCAAGGCAGAGCCCTTCCGGGGACCGCTTGCCTTGCAATCCCGCCGCGTCGTCCTTTCCGCGCAGACCGGCCTCACTCCCGTAACGGTGTATAGCAATACTACCTGGAAAGTGCATCTTACTCCGGAAGTTTCCTGGGCGGGCCTTGACCGCCTGGAAGGCGAAAATACGTCCGGTGTCTATTTCTCGTATGCTGCCAATTATAATCTTGCCCGCAAAGTGGCGCTGGCCTTCGAAGCGGGTGGCGTGCGTGACACGGTCTGGATGATTCAGAAAGGCAGTCTGGCCAACCCGTCGATTTCCCTCTCTCCCCAGACGATTACTTTAGGCGCGGGAGAGACTTCGGGCAGCGCGGCTGTCAGTACCAATCTCAAGGCTGATTGGGCAGATGTCAAATGGATGGTGGACTATACAGAAGGCGGGGCAGACTGGATCAGCGCAGTACACCTGACGGAAACGCTTCTGGAATTCAGTCTTTTACCCAACACGGGAAGCGAAGGGCGCAAGGCCGTCATTACCGTAATCCACACCGATGCAGAAGACTCCGTCCTGAAAGCATCGCTTCAAATTACCCAAAACCCTGCACAATGAAACCGGATTTGAAATATCTATTGCTTTTGCTCTTTTTCCTGGCCGTCTCTTGTAAAATAGACGATGCGCAGTATCTGGAAAGGGACGAACTGGGTGCTACGAAAAGGGAATTCGTCGTGGAGGCAACGGCCGGCAGTGTTTCATTTGAGATATATGCCTCCCGTAGAGGACACGTGCTTGTCACTTCCGGCAAGGAGTGGCTGCATACGGATCTCAGCATCTTTGACGCGGACGCCTCCGTGAATGTGGAATACCTTGCCAATGAGGGGCTGCCGCGAATGGGAACAATCCTGCTGGAGACGGATACACGCCGGGACACCATCCGTATCAAGCAGGAAGGTTTGAAAACCGAACTGTTCGAATTTCCCCAGACGAGCGTCATCGTCTATAACGGACTCGGGGATACGGAAATTCCGGCTCTGTGCAATGTGGGAAGGGATAATGTGGATATTGACATCCAATATGTAGATGACGGCGGCTGGATTCGTTCCCTCTCCCTGGAGGAAAACCGGCTTGTACTCTCTACGGAAGATAACACAGATCCAGACAACAAAAGGATGGCCTACATCCGTCTTTCCTTCACGGATAGCTGGAATACTCTTCACAGTTCCCTGATCCGCGTAACGCAGACGCCTTCCGGCAATAATGTCGGCGATGAGATCAGTTTTTCGGACCTGAGGGCACTTTATCGCGAGGACGGAACCTACATCATCAATGACGATTACTGTATTACGGGCTATGTGGTGAGTCGCGCGGAGTCCGGCAATATGGGAGAGAATGAGGTTTTTACCATCAACTACATCGATTACGAGGCCGATACCCAGACCGCCTATATTGAAAGCCCGGACGGCCGCTACGGTTTCCGCATCCGCACGGCTACCTCGGACGATAACGTGTTCCGTTCGGATACGAAGGTCAAGATCATGCTTACCGGTGCATCCCTGCGTAAAGAATCCGATCCTGAACGTTATATGATTGAAGACGTTACGGCGGAAATGGTGCTGGAATCTTTTGCTGTGCCCGAGCATGAAATCCCTGCCAGAAAATTGCATATCGGGGATTTGCAGGACAGCGATATCTACACTTACGTAACCCTGCTGGATTGCGAGATTCCGGTCCGGAAGGGCTGCCTTACCCCGATTAACGAAGGCTATACGCGCCTGTTCAACAGCCATCGTGTGAGCAAGTTCCCCATCATTGTCCGGGATATAGAAGGCTCGAGTCTGTATATGTATACCAATACTACCTGTCCCTATCGCCGCACAGGTGCCCGGCTTCCTTACGGAAAAGGTACGGTGAGCGGCATCATCGTACACGAAAAATACCGCAGCTTCATCGATAAGGACGATTCGGACGAAACACGCTGTGGCAATATCGGAAGATATCAAATCCGGCATACCCGTTATGAAGACCTTGCCCTGGAAGATGATATCGAAAACAGTTTCTCCGCTCTTCTGACGGAGTACCGCTATATGAATGTCCCGGATCCCAACCCGGATGGAATATGGCTTCCTACTTATGGTAACAACGGTTATTTCACACACACGAGGCCGAAGGACTGCTATCCGCTGAGTGAATACTCCTATCTGGGGCCCTGCGGCAGTGGAAACAAAGGGAATGTTAACGGATTCGGGATTATCCTTCCTGACGGAACCGACTATGGCCGGGCGGAATATCCCAACGCCAACAGCGACGGAAAAGGGGCGTCTGCCTACAATATGAAACTTTGCTGGCGCACCAATAAATGGTGGAATACCACCGCCGACCGTCCCGAATGCTGGCTGATTGCTTTCTCTACGGCGGGGATATCCTCCCATTGTGTGTCTATGCAGATCGCGGCCCATAACCGTTCCCAGGAACTTCAGGATCCGCGCTACTGGGCTGCTGAATGGTCTTTCCAGGGTGACGTTTCCGCTGCATCTGACGACCAGTGGCACCTGATTGCGGAATACGTCGTTCCTGACGTTGGAATTGACGCGAATACCCTGGTCAATCAGAGCCTTGGCTTCAAACAGATGGACTTCCCGCTGCCCAATGAAATCCTGGGGCATGAGAAAGTATTTATCCGTCTCCGCCCCATAAGCAAGGCGGCAGGTTCCGGATATGACTATGACGAATCCTCCCTTAAACAATCTGGAAATGGGAACGCCATCTCTTATTTCGCCATACGATACAATAAATAAATCCTTATAGTTATGAAAGATATGACCCAAAGTACGCCGAAGCAGAGACTGGAGTATGTCCCTCCTGTGCTAAACGAGACGGAGTTGCAGTCGGTCCATATGATTTGTTCTTCCGATATGTCCGTGACCGAGGTTTACATCGAAGACGTTTTCAGTGATTTATGGTAATAAAAAATAAAACGGTATGAAAACAAGGAATTATTATGCTATTGCAGTTGTCGTGCTGCTGGCGTCATTCTCTGCCTGTCGAAAGGCCGAACCGGTCCCGGAAGAGAATGCCGCTCCGGAGCAGCTTGCCGGCAAACTCGTCACTTTTACCGCTTCCCTCGAGGCTCCCGCTGCCCCGGATACCAGGATGACCATCGTCGATGGCGAGGGCGCTTCCCGCATCCCGGCCTGGGAGGAGGGCGACAAGATCAAGATCTTCTACAAGGATCCCACGACCCAGGAGATGACTTCGGTCGAGGGTACGGCAGACGCGGCCGGCGCCCAGACCACCTTTACGGCCACCATTCCCGACGGCGTGACCAGCTTCTATGCGGTCTATCCCGCCACGCTGAATTCTTCGGTCGATGCCGACGGTAATTTCTCTGTTCCCACCAAGGCGAGCGACAGCGATGAGGTCACTTTCAAAAATGCCTGCATCTGCATTGCGAAATGCGGCAGCGACAGGAGTTTCCAGTTCAAGAACCTCTGCTCTGTACTGAAGTTTACGGTGGAGACGAGGGGGAATGTGATGAAGGTGTTGAGCCTGGACGCCACCCCTCTCACCGGAACCGTCCACGCTTCCCTGAATAGCACAGGCGAGGTGGTTTATGCCTCCGAGCCTTACACGTCAACGGCTTATACCCGCGTTTTCAAGGCCCTCCCTTCGGGCGCCGCCAACACGGTATGCTATATGCCTATTCTCCCCGGAACCCAGGCGGCCGGCATCGCGATTGACTGCAAGAACGAGACTGGCAAGCCGGCTCTCTTCGCCAGGATATCCCTCCCTTTCGAGCGTTCGCATATCTACAATCTCGGAACAGTGGACAGTAAAATGGTCACGGATTATTATATTACCGTGGATGGCGCCGGCGCCAAGGACGGAAAATCCTGGGAGAGTGCCGGAGATGTGAACACCTTCAAGAGCCTGGTAGGCATTGTTGCTGGCGATCCATCAGAGAGCGCTGCCGTCAAATGCGGCCGCTATGCGCAGATTTGGATGCTCAAGGGGGCGACCTTCCACTTCGGAGCCGGCACATACATCTTGGGAGACGCCTCGAACGACCGTCTGACCATCGATTTCAACGGTGCCAACGGCTCCCTTTACGCTCCTTTCACCATCCAGGGCGCAGACTTGGATGCCGATGGCAATCCCACTACCATCTTCTCCGGCAACGATACATACGGCATCCTCAATGTATTCGACCGTGCCAGAGTGCATATCAATAACGTGACTTTCGCCCATGCATATAACAAGGTGGCTACCGCCGATGATACAAAGCCGGATGAAACCAATCTCGGCGCGGCCCTTTACCTCAAGGCAAAAGGGTGCTCCAGCATAAAGGCTTCTCCAAGGGTTTGGCTTTCCCATTGCGTTTTTGACTCGAACAAGACCGACCATACGGCGTCAACTCATGTTTTCGAGGGCGGTTCCGCCATCAATCTGGTACACGGTGCGGTGTATGCCGATCATTGTGTCTTCAAGAACAACGTGGACACCAAGCGAAGCGGACCAATTAAGTTGTCAGGTAAAGAAGGTTATGTGAATTACCCTGCCTATGCATTCTTCAACGCCTGTCTTTTCACAGGGAATGATGTCCAGACGGCCAATGCCGGACAGGCTTCCGGAATCATCAGGCAAAACCGCAAGGGAGGACTGCTCGGTCTTTACAACTGTACATTCTATGGGAATGCCGGAAGCAATAAGAGCAGACACATCCTCAATCTGGACAATGCCAGCATAGTTGCGAATTGTACTTTTGTTGAAGAATTCAACGGTAATACATCGTATCCTATCCGGCTTCGTGGAGATGCGGTGGATGGAAAGAATCATTTTATCCTTGCTAACAACATCTTTATGCATACCGAAGCCACTACGGCAGCAAATAATGTAAGTATCTCGCTGGCAAAACCTTCTTCAGGATCAAGGAGTTTTTTCAAGTTGTATATGGAAGGCGGGAATCTCTTCGGCTCCACGACGGGTACTTACTATACTGACGGAACCCACACGGTCAAGACAGATGCAAATGAATTTTCCGGGTTTACCTATGGCGATATTGATAACGGTTCCTTCTCGGACAATGTGTTCAAGTGGGCTGGTACGCTAAGCTCCAATACCGTTACTCCGGCCTTTATGTCCGAGGAGACGATGGTCAATAACGTGCTGAAGTCTTCAAATGTCAATGAAGACGGGTCCGACTTTTTCTCCACTACAGGAAGCGAAGGTGCTGAGACGTATGCCGGCTTCTACACCTGGCTGAACTCTCTCGGCGCCATTGGCGTGGATGCCCTTGGCAACACCCGTCCGGCCACCGACTGGATGCCGGGTGCGTATCAAGTCCCTGTGGCTGCAGAATAATGATTATGCCTTTTATGCGTTTTCGTATGATCTTTGGGGCGGCCGTGCTTGCCGCTTCCGCCCTTTTCCTTATTGCCTGTTCCCAAAAGGGGGAGGACGGGCAGGGAACGCTACCCAAGGCAGTCAGCCTCAGTAAGACGGAACTCTCCCTGAAAGTAGGGGAGACCGCCATGCTGGAAGCCACCGTTTCCCCTTTGTCGGCCTATGACAAGACCGTGCATTGGTCCTCTACCCATCCAGACAAGGTCACCGTTTCCTCAGAGGGAACCGTGACTGCCGTTGCCCAGGGGTCGGCCTATGTGATTGCCGAAACCGTCAACGCCATCAAAGCCTCCTGTCTGGTGACGGTGTCGTCCACGGCCGACTATCGGGTTTTGATTACCTGCGGAGGAGAAGCGGCGCCATCCAGGCTTTACGGCTGGCCCGGCAAGGAACTTCAACTCTCCGCGGTTTCAGATGACGGTGTGAGTCACGACTATCAGTGGCGTGCCTCCACGGCCAGTGCCGGGGTCTCCCTTACGGGGCTGCTTTCCTTTATGCTCGGCAGTCCATCCGGAGCCGAAGGCTATGCCTGGTATGGTGAGTCCGTTATCAGTGCTGTTTCTTCTGATGGTTGTGGGGCTTCGATCACCGCGGTAAGTAATGTGTCGGATACCTTCCGTCTCGGGACAGCTGAGGTCCAGGTTGGCGGCGGCGCTGTGCTGGCGGCGGGGGCCAGTGCACAACTTGTGCTTTACTGGTTCGACGGCACGCAGCGCACGGAAATCCCGGAATCGGCCTATACGCTCCATTCCGGTGATGCGTCGAAGTTCTCGGTTAACGGCAGCACGCTTACAGCCGGGAATGACGAAGGTTCGGCCATGTTGTATGTGACCCTGTCCGCCAGCGAACAGGTGCTTTGTACGCTTAGCATTGAGAAACAATCATCGACTTCCAACTCATCGGTCGAATCTTATACGGAAGAGATTCCTGCATGGTAAATGGTTATGACAGAATATAATCTGATGAGTCGCCTGGCACTTGTCCTGCTTGTTGCCGCATTTGTGATTTCTGCCTGTCAGGTAAAGGAAGTGCCCCTCCAGGAAAGCCGGGTTACAGTCCTTTCGGCAGAGATTGAAGCTTCCACAAAGGCCGCAGTCAGCGATGCGGGAGCCGTTAGCTGGACTTCAGGCGACTCCATCTCGGTTTTCGACGGAGATGCCTTCGAAACACTTGTGCTGGTCAGCGGAGACGGAACGGCGACGGGCGAGTTCCGGGGCAATATGTTCGCTCCGGCGCAGACTTGTGCGCTTTATCCGGCTTCGGCACAGCATGCTTGCGATGGAAGCAGGGTCAATTTCTACCTGCCGGACAGTTATGCTTATGCAGAGAACGGTAATGCGCGGATGCCCATGATGGCCCTCGTGTCCGGTACGGGAAATTTGAAATTCCGTCAGCTCGGTGGCGTGATAAAGGTCCGTTATAACGGCATTCCAGCAGCTGCGGACCGTTTCGTTTTCGGCGCAAGGGGACTTCGGGTTTCGGGTAATTACACGATACCCTTAAGTAAGGAGTCGATTCTCGTTGCAGAGGCCGGAAGTACCGGGAACACGGTGTCCATTCACTTTAGCCCGAGTGCATCCATCAGTTCCCGCACCTTCTATGTCCCGCTTCCGACCGGTGAATATCCGGATTTCTACGTGGCGCTCTATGCCGGCAATTCCCTGCTGGATTTGCATAACGGACGCCATGCGATGAATGTGATTGCGAAAGGCACATTGCTCATCATGCCAACGATAAGCGTTACGGGCGGGGTGTCTTCCACGGAATATTTCCAGGAAGAGAATATATGGTAAGTAAGCTGGTTATGACAAAAGAACTGTTTCTGTTTATAGTGTCCATCGCCGCTGTGGCTTGTTCTGCGGACTGCCTTCCGGAGGAGGAGACTCCTGCCATGAAGACTGTCTCTTTTTCGGCTTCGATTGACAAAGAAGGGGAGTTCCCTGGGGAGGGGAGAGCATCCGTCAGCGATGCCGGCGTGCTTACCTGGCATAGCGGAGACAAAATTGCCGTCCTGGACGACAGCGGTACCTTCCGTGAATTTTCGCTTTCTTCCGGCAGCGGAACAACCCTGGCAACTTTTACGGGGACCATGCCTGCAGGACGGCATGCGACGACGGTGGCCGTATTCCCTTGGAGAGCGGAGCATAGCTGGTCTTCCTCAGACGGGCTTAGCCTTTCCCTTCCCGCTGAATATAGTACTGCCGAATCTGATAGGGCACTGATGCCGATGATTGCGACTATCTCTGGTGAAGGACAGAACCTGCGTTTCCGCCATGCCGGTGCACTGATGAAGCTGACCCTGCAGGACATTCCTTCCGGAGCGTCGAGCCTCCGGCTCTCCTCCCGGGGGAAGCGCCTCAGCGGGTTTTTCACGATTCCGGATGTGTTTGCCGAAGATGCTGCCACCGCCGCGGAAGCTACCGTGGAAGGGGATTCGACGGTAACGGTCAATTTTTCGCGGACCGCCTCGGAGATGAGCTTTTTCCTGCCCCTTCCCAGCGTTACGCTGAATGGCTTCACGATAGACCTTTATAATTCTTCCGGAACCCTGCTTGGGCGCAAGCGCGCACCGGCAACGCAGGCGGTTCCGCGTGGGCGTTTTCTCCAGATGCCGGCCGTCGCCCTGACTCCCGTGACGGAGTACAAGAAGCTCAAATTCATTGAGTATAATGTTTTGCAGGGGATGATCAACGATTATCTCAACAATATGGACAATTTTGTTGCGTGGGTCAACTGGAGGAGTCCGGATGTCCTGGTCATCTGTGAAGGCCGGACGTATGGAAACGACCAAAGCATCAGTGATGATAACCGGCCGATGCCCAATAATATCGCGGCGCTTGCCGCGCGCTGGGGACATGCTTATTACAAGGTTGGCGCAAACAAACATGGCAATCCCGTTATTATCACTTCCCGTTATCCTGTTACCCTCATTCAAAACCTTACGGACGATGTCTATGCCAACGGCGTGTTGCACGTCAGGATTGAGGGCTTTGACATTGTTGCGACCCATTTATGGTATGCCCATGACAGCGAGGAAGACGAAGGTATCCGGACCGCTGAGATGTTGGCGGCGACGGGGGCGACCATCCTCAATTCCAAATACGCCAATATTGAGAACTGGATCTTGACCGGGGACTTGAATTCTTATTGGACGCCGGACAAGGAGCATTACGGGTGGCACACCGAAAGAGATTATTTCTGGGTGGTGCAGGATTATATTCATGCGCATTGGGGGCACGATGTCCTTTATGAGAGGAACAAGGGGGCCTGGCTGCCCACCATGTATCATGGCCAGACCAGACTGGACTATTTCTTTGCCTCCGATGCGATATATCCTCATATTCTGGAGGCGAGGGTGCTTCATGACAGTTTCACCGATTTATATACATCCCAAAACAAAGCAGGGTCGTCGGATCACCGTCCGCTGCAGGTCGTGTATGAACGGGCTGTCTTTTCAGAAGAACAAAATGCGGGCGTCTGGGATATGGCCCCGGTTAACGGAGCATGGCAGTGATGGAAAAGTTATTATATATAGAACCTGCAGCCGGAAGTATTTCTATGACTGGTCGGCAGCCTTTACTCATACAAGGTAGTGTAGAAAACCTGATTCCGGGAACTGGTTCCTGGGGTGCTGTAGATAATGATGATGAGCCTTAGTTTGAAATGGTTTCTGGGGTTATTCCCCCTGTTTTTCGTTTCCTGCGTCAAGGAAGCGAAAGAGCCTGATGAGGAGGCCAGTCGGCAAGAAACGCTTGGCCCGAAATGGGAACTCACCATTACCCCGGCTCTTCCCAGACTGTCCTTGGAAACGAAGGTCGGATTGGTTCCCGCTTTCGCCTTCTGCTGGACGGGAGATGAAAGCATGTCCTTGCTGTTCAGTCAGGAGGGCGAGGTACAAAAGAGACAGTTTTCCGGTCAGGTTGCCATCCATCCGGATGCCAACGGGATGGCTTTCATGTCCCGGAAGATTTACACGGAGCTGGGAACCTGGCTGGAAGAATAGAGAATATGAGGTGTAATCGTTTACTTTTTCTGCTGCTCGTTGCAGCCGGATTGGGGAGCTTGAATCACATTCAGGCGGCAGAACCGACCGGCGCTGAACATAATCCCGTGGCGGATCCCCAGGCGGTTGTCGTCTGCGGGAATGCCCGTTTCACGGTCCTGACATCCCGCCTTATCCGAATGGAGTGGGCGGAAGACGGTGTTTTTGAGGACAACGGCACCCTCGGCGTCATCAACCGCAGGCTGGACGTGCCTCCATATCAGAAAAGGGTCAGCCGCAACAGTGCGACTATCCGGACGGACGACCTGACACTGGTCTATAAGGGCCCGGGGCGCCTCGATGCCGGCAACCTGTCCGTAGAGTTTACTATGCGGGATGCCTCCGCTCCGAAGGGTGTGCGAAAGGTCAAATGGACTCCCGGGGCCGATGATAAGGCTAATCTGATGGGCACCTTCCGGACCCTTGATGGTTGCCGGGGGTTCGACCAGATTAATTTCAGGGGCGATCCTTACGAGAAAGGGATCCTTTCCCGTGACGGCTGGGCGCTTGTGGATGAAAGCGAGCGTCACCTGCTCGTCGCTAACGATTCCGACTGGGGTGCCTGGGTGGCACCGAGACCGTCCGGCGACCGTATTGACTGGTATATCTTCGCCTATGGACACGACTACAAGCAGGCGCTGTCTGATTTTACGAAGATAGCCGGCAGCATCCCTTTGCCGCCGAAATATGTCTTTGGCTACTGGTGGAGCCGCTACTGGCAATATAGTGATTTTGAGTTCATAAACCTGGGCAGGGAAATCCGTTCCCGGGGGATTCCGATAGACGTGATGGTCATTGATATGGACTGGCACGACATCTGGACGCTGCGTAGTTCGAAGAATTCTCCGAAGGATGAATTCGGGGAGCCGATAGGTTGGACCGGATATACTTGGCAGAAGGAACTGTTCCCGGATCCGGAGAACACCCTGAAGCAACTGCACCGGATGAATCTGAAGACTTCCCTCAACCTGCATCCCGCTTCCGGCATACAGCCTTATGAGGACTGCTATGACGGCTTCGTGAGGGACTATCTTTCCCGCACATCCGACTATGACGGCCCGAAGGGCTATGTCTATGCGAAAGGGGATTCGCTGATATATCGTCGCAGCGATCCTTCGCTGCGCCCGGACAGCCTTGCTGCCGGCGGGGAGAAATGCCCCGTTCCATTCCGGATAGACCAAGAGGAATGGGCCGATGCTTATTTTAATTCGGTGATACACCCTTTGGAGAAGCAGGGCGTGGATTTCTGGTGGCTTGACTGGCAGCAATGGAAACTGAGTGAATATGTACCTGGCCTGAGTAACACTTTCTGGCTCAACTATACCTTCTTCAACGACAAGGTGCGGCAGAGCCAAAGCCGCGGCTTGTCCGCGGACCGACCCCTGATCTACCACCGTTGGGGTGGGGTGGGCAGTCACCGCTACCAGATAGGATTCTCCGGAGACTGCTACGACACCTGGGAGGTGCTTCGTTTCCTGCCGTATTTCACCGCCACATCCTCCAATGTCGGCTACGGCTACTGGGGACACGATATCGGAGGCCATATCCATTTCAAGGAAGTTGATACCTATCAGCCGGAGCTCTATACAAGATGGCTGCAGTACGGTGTGTTTACCCCGGTTTTCAGGACGCACAGTTCCAAGAACGCACTGCTGGAGCGCCGCGTGTGGGCCTATCCACCGGTGTATTCGGAACCCATGCAGGAAGCGATACGCCTGCGTTACGACCTGTCTTACTACATATACGATATGGCCAGGGAGGCTTATGACACCGGCGTGTCGATATGCCGTCCCATGTACTACGACTGGCCCGAGAGTGACCAGGCCTACTCCATGAAAGAGCAGTATATGTTCGGAAACCAGATTCTCGCAACGGCTGTTTGCTCGCCGGTCTCACCGGACACCGGTCTTGCCGGACGTGAAATCTGGTTTCCCGAAGGTTGCGACTGGTATGATATGGCAACCGGGATGGTCTATGCCGGAGGACAGACGCGCTTGCTCCAATATACCATTGATGAGAATCCCTGGTATGTAAAGGCCGGTTCGGTCCTCCCCCTGGCCGATGAGTCGCTGGGTTCTCTTCAGGAGAAAAGCAACGTGTTGCGACTGCTTGTCGTACCTGGCGACGGACATGCCGAATATGTCCACTATGAAGACGACGGCACATCCCAGGCCTATTCGCTGGATTACGCCGTGACGCTTGTGAGCAAGGAGTCTTCGCCGGGTTCCTGCCTGGTCGAGATCGGCGCCCGCAGAGGATCATACGAAGGGATGGATCCCGATCGCCGCATCAAGGTCATTCTGGAGGGTGTCCCTGTCCCGGACAGGGTGTCGGTGGACGGGGCCGAAATCCCCTATTCGCGCTTCCCGGAGGACGTTGCCGCGGGAGCGTCCTGGCGCTATGTCGGGGAAGACCTCGCTGTGGTGGTTACGCTTCCTGAGAGATCGGCCTCCGAGACGGTCCGGGTGGAGTGCCGCTACCCCGAAGGGAAGTGTCCGGTGGAGCTGCTTCGCGGCAAGAAGGGGCTTTTCCACAGGATGATGCGGTATACCCCTGCCTTGAAGGATGTGTTCAATACGAGCGTCAACAGCTATCAGCTTATCTCCCGTCCTTTCCTCAAGGTTGCGCAGTGTGCAAGCCGTATAGATGCAAATCCTGACGGGCTGGTTGAATATATCGAAGACATAGATATGCGGGCGGTTGAGGAAGATCTTCTGCGGGAAGCGCAGATTATCCGCGATTCGGATGCGTCTGCCGTGAAAAAGCAAAGGAAGATATCGGCAATCATCGGCAGCCTTGAGCACATCAAGGCCCAGAAACTATGACACAACTATGGATTCACAGACGCTAAAACGCTACACGGGACTCCAATGGAGGACGCTCATCATCCTGATGGTGGGGTATGTCTGTTATTATTTTCTCCGAAAGAATTTTAGTGCGGCCATTCCGGCGATGGAAGCCTCGCTCGGACTTTCAAAAGTGCAATTGGGAGCGTTCCTGACATTGAACGGCATCGTCTATGGTCTGTCCCGGATGGTCAACGGCGTGTTGGCAGACAGGTTTTCCAAAAAGATGATTATGGCCCTCGGGCTTGCGCTTTCCTGTTTGATCAACCTGGCGATTTGCTTCTCTCCCAAACTGAATGGGATGATGAACCTGTTGGACGCAGAAGGGAAGGCCACGCTCGGGCTGGTCTATTTAATCGGGTCGCTTTGGGTGGTGAACGGTTATGTCCACGGTATGGGGTATCCGCCCTGCGCATCCATCATGGCACATTGGTTTCGTCCTTCTGAACTGGCGACGAAACAGAGTATTTGGAATTCTTCGCATTCGATAGGTGCCGGGATTGTCATTGCCCTTTGCGGCTGGATTCTTTCCCGCTGGGGATATGGTGCCTGGAACCTTTGTTTTATCATTCCGGCGATGATCTCCTTTTTGGGTGCTGCCCTGGTGTTCTTTGGCTTGAAAGATGAGCCCGCGCAGTACGGGCTGCCTCCGCTGGAGGTGCTGGATAATCGCGTTCCCTTTGGCGGTGAAAAGGAATCTGCCCATCCGTTGTCCCGCGAGAGCTACAGGATATTCGTTTCCAGAATGGTATTCCGAAATCCCGTCATCTGGGGAATATCCCTGTCCAATTTCTGCGTGTATGTCATCCGGTTCACGATTCTGGAATGGGGGACTTCGTTCCTGACGCAGTATAAGGGTATGGAAATCGCCCTGGCGGCGTCCATCGTCGCGGCTTCCGAACTTGTCGGGGGCGTGCTGGGGACGATTGTCTCCGGTTGGATGACCGACCGCCTCCTTCAGTCGAAGACGCTTCGAACCAGTGCGATATTCACGCTGGGTGCGACGCTCAGTTTCGCAGGGTTCTGGCTGGTCCCGTCCGGGGCGCATTGGATCTGGAGCGCCATCCTTATCGTCCTATCCGCATTCTTTATATATGGTCCCCAGGCCCTTCTGGGCGTGAGCTGCTCGCAATATGCTACCAAACGGGCGGCCGGCTCGGCAAATGGTTTCTGCGGCATATTCGGCTATGCGGCGACGGCTATTTCCGGTATAGGATTCGGCTATCTGGCCGACCATCCCGGCTTTGGCTGGAATGCCGTGTTTATCGTTGCCATCGCTTTCGGACTTATCGGAGTCGCGGTCCTTTTCTCCTACTGGAAAGCGCCTGCAAACGGCTACGCCAAGGCGGCAAAAGTCCTTGAAGAAATCGGAGCGTCATGAGAAAGGCAGCCCTCATCCTGCTCCTGGCTTTGGGTGCGTGGAATTCCCTCGCGCAGGATCATGCCGACACGGTGCGCATCCTCGGAGTCGGCAACAGCTGGACACGCGATTCGATGCGGTGGCTGTCCGCAATCGCCGCCAGTGCCGGAAGGCCGGTCATCGTAGGGCACGCTTATCTTGGCGGAAGCACGCTCGAGGACCAGTGGCACGGCATATACGATACGAGTTATGCCTACACCCACGCTGGGCAGCTGCAAAAAGTCCACTCGACCTATCAATATTGGAAATACACGGCTTCGGCCAATCCTGTGAAAGTTCCTTCAAGCGGCTATGGAAACGGCCTGGCCGGATGTGGCGTGACGCTTGAGAGCGTGGTGAGGGACGAGCCCTGGGACTGGATTGTCTTCCAGCCGGAGGCGACTCTCGGCGGAGACTGGAAGTGCCACCTCGGAAAAGGTATCGGCGGTTACAGTCTGCCGGCATTGATTGCCGCCGTCAAGGGGATGATGCAGCCTTCGGCCAAAGTACGTGTCGCGCTCATGGTACCTTTTTCCTACCCGGAAGGATGCACCGACTACCGTCCCGGGTTTCTCGCCGCTTATAACCGGGGCAGGACTCCCGAGGACCAGGCCGGATGGGACAGGTTGTATAAGAAACAATATCGCCTGATCCAAAAGGCGGCGGCAAGGCTGTGCCGAACCTTGCAGATGGACGCATGTGTCAATGTCGGCAGGGTCATAGAGGCTGGTCGGGCCGATGCGGATTTCTCCCGCTGCGGCTATTACCTGCTGCGGCGTCAGGACAACACCCACCTCGCGGAGGGACTGCCGATGTATCTGGCCTCGCTTTGCTATGCATACACCCTTCTTGGCCTGAAGCCTGATGACATATCCTTTTATCCGTCAGCGACATCCGATTCCATCATAACCGGCGATGTCGGCGCCACTGTCAGCGGGACTTTTGTCCTGACGGAAGAACTGGCGGCCAAGGCCAGGTTTTTGGCATATAAATAAATGAAAATGATGAAGAATCTTCTGAGTGTCGCCCTTCTTCTTTTTGCCTGCCTTCACGGTCAGGCTGGCGACAAGCATCCCATCGCCATTGTGGCACATCGTGGCTACTGGACGGCTCCGGGTGTCTGTGAGGCGCAGAATTCCGTTGCCTCGCTGCGTGAGGCACAGCACTTCGGCTGCTGGGGCAGCGAGTTCGACGTCCACCTCACCGCGGACAGCATTATCGTTGTCAATCACGACCCGACCCGCGAGGGAAGGGAGATACAGACATCGACATATAAAGACCTGCGCAATCTTCTCCTCGCCAACGGGGAGCCGCTTCCGACCTTGTGCGAATATCTTGCACAAGGGGTTGTCTGCACGAGTACAAAGCTTGTCCTTGAGTTCAAGCCCCAGTACAGCCCGGAAAGGGAGGACTTGCTTCTTGAAAAGACTTTCGATGCGCTCAGGCTTTATGGACTGTTTGATCCCGGGCGTGTTGCCTTTATTTCATTCAGTCATTATATCTGCCAGCGGATTGCGCAGTTGGCTCCGGAATTCTCAAACCAGTATCTCAACGGCGATATCGCTCCCGAGCAGCTCCATCTGGAGGGTATCAACGGAATTGACTACAGGTACAAGGTCTTTTACAAGCATCCCGAATGGGTGGAAGACGCCCACCGCTGCGGGATGTCTGTCAACGCCTGGGTGGTCAACCGCGAGGAGGACATCCGCCGCATGATCGAGATGGGCGTCGACTTCCTGACGACCAACGATCCGTCTCTCGTGCGGGAAATCCTCGGCCCCCGCGAACTCTCTTCACGCATTCCGACCAGAAGCGAATGAGACTTTACTGACAAATACGGGTGTCTGGCCCCACCGCCACCGGCCTCGGCCTCACCCTGCGGTTCTGATTTTTCGGTATAACTGACATTTTTGGTTGGTGACCTTGACCTTTTCGGTTAGCGACGGCCGCCACAAGGAGAACCATTTCCCGGAACGCCTCTCATGGTGAGCCACAATCGCAGAGCGACGTAATGCAAGGTGGCGGGGTCATGGGGAAGGCCCTCATGATTTTTGGTGAAGGTCTCATTTTGGGGCCGACACCTTCCCCGGCAGTTCGGCCTCTCAGGGCCCTCTATGGCCATTTCCTTGGGGAAGGTCCCCGGTAAAAAAACAGACCTTCCCCAAATAGCCCGGGGACCTTCCCCAGCCCTCCATGGCTGAAAAGGTTACCCTAAGACCCGGCTGCACGAAAAGGCCGAAGGGTGGCGTAAAATTCGGTATAATTGACAAAAACGGTTGGTAACCTTGACAAAAGTGGTTGGTGACGGCCGCCGCGAGGAGGGCCGTTTCTAGTAGCCCCCCGCAGCGGCGAGCCGTAGCCGCCGA
>JAEEGK010001429.1_pt1 | contig 59933 bp, 44 predicted proteins | sample 8958771 | NCBI WGS metagenome assembly JAEEGK01 (sample SAMN16246547, study PRJNA631951) | gut metagenome | biome: gut microbiome; feature: rumen; material: SC-attached | host: Bos | place: Iran: Karaj | collected 2018-10 | reverse complement strand
CCCCCAGCATCCGGCCACGGCCCTGCTGGGCATCTACCTGCTGGGCGTGGTGCTGGCGCTGATATCGGCCGTGGTAATTGGAAAATTCGTCAAGGACGACGACCTGCCCTTCGTGATGGAACTCCCGCCCTACCGCGTGCCCACGGCCAAGGCCATTGGCCGGCACACCTGGGAAAAGGGCCGGCAGTACCTGGAAAAGATGGCCACCACCATCCTCCTGTTCTCCATCGCCATCTGGTTCCTGGGATATTTCCCCCGGCACGAGGACGCTTCGGCCGCCTATCAGCAGGAACATTCTTATATCGGCATGCTGGGAAAGGCCATCGAACCGGCCATGGAGCCCATGGGATTCAATTGGAAGATGGACGTGGGCCTGCTCACGGGAATTGGCGCCAAAGAGCTCGTCATCAGCTCGCTGGGCGTGATGTATGCGCAGGACGAGGTGGCGGCCGACGAGCATGACACCCAGCTGCAGGCCGCCCTCAAGGCCGATATCCCCCTCGCCGCCGCCCTGGCCTACATGGTCTTCGTGCTGCTGTATTTCCCTTGCATCGCCACCTTCGTGGCCATCAAGAACGAGACCGGACGCTGGCGCTGGGCCATCCTCATCTGCCTCTACACCATCCTGGTAGCCTGGATCATGGCCCTGGCCACCTACCGGGTCACCCTCCTGCTGCTCTGACCCGCCACCACCTTCAGGCCCAGCAGGGCGCCGAACTGATTGGGAAGGACCTCGCCGTAGTCGGCATAGAGGCCGTAGGCCAGTTGCAGCCACGGCAGGCCGAATAGCCCGGGGATTTCCCCGGAGAAGGCGGCCGAAAACTGCACGAGGGGCGTCTCCTTCACCGTGCCCCACTCCTTTCCCCAGGCGCTTTCGCCGGCGTAGGGGGCCCAAAACGTACCATAGCACTGGCAGCAGGTGAGCATGAGCCGGTAGGGCGCACGGCGGAACAGTTTCCCGCCCAGGCCCAGATGGCTGGCCCGGATGCGGTTGTTCTCCAGGCCGTCCACGACCAGGTCCGGATCCCAGCTTCCGCTGCGCGTACCCGTCGGATAGCAGAGCGGCAGGCCGATGGGCCGGCCGAAGTAGGTCCAGCCGCTGCGGTATTCCCCGTTGTTGAAGTAATTGTCCCCGCCGGCGATATGCATCCCCGGATGCCAGGGGATGACATTCCCGTCGGCATCGGTCTCGGCCTCGTGCAGGGGGCCCGACTGGTTGCGGGTGTAGTGGAGTTCATACACGATGTCGGAGACTCCGCGGTTCTTGTCCTTCCAGCCAAAGTGCAGGGTGTTCACCCCGTCGGGGAAGTTGTTGAAACGCATGCCGGACTTGTCACTGTAGGGGATGTCGTGTTGGAAGGTAAGGCTCCAGTCGCGCTCGTCCCACTTGAGTTTGATCACTTCCGCGCCGCCGTGGTCGCCGATCACATTGATCTGGTCGCTGATTGAGCCCGCAGCCGAGGCGTGCCGGCCCGTAATGACCCGGAAATAATTGTCCAGCGTGATGGGCATGTTGCCGCCGCCCCAGAGGGCATAGTGGTCCAGGCCGAAATGAAGTTCGAAATGCGGGCCGAAGCGGGCCAGGACAAAGGCCTCCATCCGGTGGACAAGGGCGCCTTCCACATAGCGCGTATCCAGGGTCTTATAGTCGCCGAAGGAGCCGTACACGGCCAGATGCTCTTTGGTGAAAGGGACCGTGAGCGGCGCCAGATAGAGCCGGTAGCCCGGCATAGCGCGCGTGTTGCCGCTCTCGACCAGACGCCCTCCGGTGACCGACAGGGAACCCAGGGACGGCGAAGCCCCCACGAAATCCAGGTCCCGGTGCTTCATGCCCACATCCAGGGTAAAGACCTTCCACCGGGCCGACAGGTAGCACTGGTCCACGAAGCCGGAAGAAGGACCGTTGGTGGCCACGCCAGCCCCCCAACGCCACTGGAAATCACGGCTGGTGTCAAACTGCGTCTGCGCCTGGGCCAGGATCAGGGCACCGCTTGCATCGGGCATGCGGCCGTACTGTCCCGTATGCGCCCAAAACGGCAGCCCGGCATCTCCGGACAGCGCCACCAGCATCATGAGCGTGAAGAAAAAGTCATTCATCGTGCGCAAATATAGTAAAAAAACGTATCTTTAGGCATGAAAATCATTTGCCTGATACGCCACCTGAAGATGGGCGGAGCCGAGCGGCAGCTCTCCGGTCTGGCCATCACGCTTCACCAGCTGGGGCACGACGTGCAGGTGCTCACCTACCACGAAGGGGACTTTTTTGACAGCATCCTCGCGGCACACGGGGTTCCGCACGTGATCGTCCCCAAAGGGGGGCTCACCGCCGTTTCCATTATCAGGCTCAGCCGCTATTTCAAACGGGAGAAACCCGACCTGGTGATTGCTTTCGCCGCCGGCGCCGGGCGCAAAGCCTGCCTGGCCAGAATACTGGGCGGCCCTTTCCGGCTCTGGGTGTCGGAGCGCAATGCCAACCCCCGGAAAATGCCCTTTGACGCCTACCGGATGTGGCTTTACGGTCTGGCGGCCGACCGGATCATCTGCAACAGCCACAGCCAGGAGGCCTTTCTGCGCGCCCATTTCCCCCAGCGCGCAGGCCAGCTGTGCACGGTGGTCAACTTCATCGACACCCAGGCCTTCCTGCCCCCCGCCCTGCCCCCGGAAAACCCGGTCTTCACCGTGGTCACCACCGCCCGGGTCTGCGCCCGCAAGAACGTGTTGGGGCTTATCGAAGCCGTAAGGCGCCTGCAGGCCGAAGGCCGGACGCTGCGGGTGTACTGGTATGGCCGCAACCGGGACAGCCGCTACCTGCGGCGCTGTGAAAAAGCCATCCGGAAACACGGGCTGCAGGCGTGTTTTTTCCTGCTGCCCTCACAGCGGGATGTGAGCGCCCTGTACGGAAGCGCCGACGCCTTCTGCCTTCCCAGCTTCTATGAAGGCACCTCCAATTCCCTTGCCGAAGCCCTCTGCTGCGGCCTTCCCGTACTCTGCAGCGACGTGTCCGACAACGCCCGTTATGTCCGCCCGGGCGAGAGCGGGTTCCTCTTCGACCCCCACGATCCGGCATCCCTGGCCCAGGCCCTGCGCCAGGCCATGGACCTGACGCCGTCGGCCCGATACCAGCTGGGGCGCCAGGGGCGCACCATCGTGCTGGAGGCCCTCTCTCCCGAGCGCTTCCGCGACAGCTACGCCGCCCTGCTCCGGGAGGATTTTTCCGCGGGTTGTTGATAACTTCGGCCAAAAAGAAACAGCAATGTTTCATTACAGTCCGGAAGTGCGGGCTTTGGCTTTTCCTCAGGGTTTGACGCTCAACGAATTAACAAAAAACCGGCCGGGCCTGTTGATAACTTTTTCCGGAAGAATCGGGCGAAAATGCGTTGGAAAGGTTTATCTTTGTTACCCGGAAGCCTATCCACACCAGTAGCTAAAACCTATACCATGGTCAAATACGTACTTAAACGCGACGGACGCCGCGTAGACTTCAACAACCAAAAAATCGTTGCCGCCATCCTCAAGGCGATGGATGTTACCACCAACGGAGAGGACATTGTCCTGGCCGCCCAGATTGCCCACAACATCTCCCAGCTCAACCGCGAAGAGATGACCGTGGAAGAAATCCAGGATGTGGTGGAGAACCTGCTCATGAACAGCCCCCGCCAGGAGGTTGCCAAGGAGTATATCCGCTATCGCAACAAGCGGAACATCGCCCGCAAGGCCAAGACCAACGAGATCTTCGAGACCATCATTGACGCCCAGGCCAACGACATCACCCGCGAGAATGCCAACATGAATGCCGACACGCCCGCCGGCATGATGATGAAGTTTGCCTCGGAGGCCACCAAGAGCTATGTGGACGAGTGCCTCCTGAGCGACGCGGTACGGGAAGCCGTGGCCAACAACTATATCCATATCCACGACAAGGATTACTATCCCACCAAGTCCCTCACCTGCATCCAGCACCCCCTGGACAAGATTCTCCAGTACGGCCTGAAGGCCGGTCACGGGGAATCCCGTCCCGCCAAGCGCATCGAGACCGCCAGCGTGCTGGCCTGCATCTCCATGGAAACCGTGCAGAACGAGATGCACGGCGGCCAGGCCATCCCGGCCTTCGACTTCTACCTGGCTCCCTTCGTCCGCAAGACCTTCGAGGAAGAGGTGGACAAGGTGAGTGAAATGGAGAACACCGACTTCAGCGAACTCAAGGGCGCCAAGATTGACGACTACATCAAGCGCGACCTCACCGGCCTCCAGGGCAAGGAGCGCGCCCAGCAGCATGCCATCAACCAGACCGTGGGCCGGGTGCACCAGGCCATGGAAGCCTTCGTGCACAATATGAACACCATCCACAGCCGCGGCGGCAACCAGGTGGTCTTCTCCTCCATCAACTACGGTACCGACACCTCGGCCGAAGGACGCTGCATCATCCGCGAGATCCTGAACACCACCTACGAGGGCGTAGGCAACGGATCCACCGCCATCTTCCCCATCCAGATCTGGAAGAAAAAGCGGGGCGTGAGCTACCTGCCGGAGGATCCCAACTACGACCTGTACAAGTTTGCCTGCAAGGTGAGCGCCCGCCGCTTCTTCCCCAACTTCCTGAACCTGGACGCCAGCTACAACCAGGACGACGCCTGGAAGGCCGACGACCCCAAGCGCTACGAGCATGAGGTAGCCACCATGGGCTGCCGCACCCGCGTGTACGGCAACAAGTTCGGCCCCAAGACCTCCATCGGCCGCGGCAACCTGAGCTTCACCACCATCAATATCGTGAAACTGGCCATCGAGGCCATGAACGAGGCTCCCGACAAGGACAAGCGCCTGCAGATCTTCTTCCAGAAGCTGGACTGGGCCCTGGACATCGCCGCCCGTCAGCTGAACGAGCGCTTCGAGTTCCAGAAGACCGCCCTCAAGAAGCAGTTCCCGCTGCTGATGGCCGGCCTGTGGCTGGGCAGCGAGAAACTGGACGATAACGACCCCATCGAGCCCGTCCTCAACCAGGGAACCCTCTCCATCGGCTTCATCGGCCTGGCCGAATGCCTCATCGCCCTGGTGGGCAAGCACCACGGGGAAAGCGAGGAAGCCCAGGAGCTGGGCCTGCGGATCATCTCCCACATGGCCGAGAAGATCAACGGCTTTGCCGAGACCTTCCAGCACAACTTCACCTTCCTGGCCACGCCCGCAGAAGGCCTGTCCGGCAAATTCACCAAGCGGGACAAGAAGACCTTCGGCGTCATCCCCGGCATCACCGACAAGGACTACTACACCAACTCCAGCCACGTGCCCGTGTACTATCACTGCACGCCGGAGCACAAGGCCAAGATCGAGGGCCCGTACCACAAGTACGAGAACGCCGGCCACATCTTCTATGTAGAGGTGGACGGAGACGCCACGCACAATCCCCAGGCCATCATGCAGATCGTGGACCTCATGGACAAGTACGATATCGGCTACGGCTCGGTGAACCACAACCGCAACCGCTGCATGGACTGCGGCTACGAGAATGCCGAGAAAGACCTGGTCGAGTGCCCGCACTGCCATGGCCACCATATCGACACCCTGCAGCGCATCACCGGTTACCTGGTGGGCACCACGGACCGCTGGAATGCCGGAAAACTGGCCGAACTGCACGACCGGGTCGTGCACAAGTAGGTGGCCGTTTTCATTAACCGGTTAATTATTAATAATTTAAGTAATTTCCTTACGGCTAAACGACCGCAAGGAAATTTCATAAATAGCTAATTCTCCATTAATTAAGTAAAACGGTGCAAATTCGGGTTCTGGATATTTTACATCAGACCATGGCCGACGGGCCGGGGTTCCGCACAGCCATTTACTGTGCCGGCTGCAAGCACGCCTGCAAGGGCTGCCACAATCCCCAGAGCTGGGATTTCAACGCCGGCCGGTGGATGTCCACCGACGAGCTGCTGGAGATCATCAAGGCCGACGAGATGTCCAACGTCACCTTCTCCGGCGGCGACCCGTTCTACCAGGTGGAGGCCTTCACCGAACTGGCCCGCCGCATCAAGGAGGAGACCGCGAAGACCATCTGGTGCTGGACGGGCTTCACCCTGGAGGAGATCCAGGCATCGGCCCATTTGTCACAGCTGCTCCCCTACCTGGACGTGCTGGTGGACGGCCCCTTCATCCTGGAGCAGCGGGATACGGACCTGCTGTTTCGCGGCAGCCCCAACCAGCGCATCATCTACCTGCACGGCGCCCCGCCCGAGGACCGCATCCCCGGCACGGTGGAACTGGAGCCGCTCCGTTAGCCTTTACTGCAGCCAGGCCTCGGGGTTCTGGGGGGTGTTGCCTTTCCAAAGTTCAAAGTGGAAGAGGTCTTCGCCGGCGATGGTATCCACCGTGCCGATGACCTGGCCGGTCTTGACGGAAGAGCCCGCCTTGACGGCAATGGATTTGAGTTTGGCGTAGAGCGTGAAATAGGCGCCGTGGGAGACCAGTACGCACTGGTTGTATCCGGGCAGCACAAAGATCTGAGTGACCTTGCCGTCGAATACGGCCCGGGCCTCGGTGCCCCGCTTTACCGTGAGGGTGACGCCATTGTTCTGCGGCAGTTCCACGTTTTCATAGACGGGGTGCTTGTGCTTGCCGAAACGCTCCACCACCACGCCTTCCACCGGCCAGGGCAGCTTGCCCTTGTTGGCGGCAAACTGACCCGAAAGCTTGGTATCCACGGCCGTGGACGTGGTCTTCCCGCCCCGCCGGGCCGCCCCCTTCCCCGACGGCTTGGGTTCCGACGAGGCGCGGATAAGGTCGGCAATCTTGCGGTTCAGGGCCTCGATCTGCCGGTTCTTGTCCTTCAACTGCTGCTGGTATTTCTTGCGGTCTTTCTGCAGGCGGTTCACCAGCCGGGCCGATTCATTGGCCTCGTCCTGCAGCCGGGCCCGTTCCCGGACCATCTGGGAGCGGACGGCGTCGGATTCCTGGCGCAGGGCGATGAGCCGCTCCCGCTCCACCTCCAGGGCGGCGGAGGCCTCGTGGATGCGCTCGGCCTGCGTGTTCATCTGGGCCGACAGGCTGCGCAGATACCCCACCCGCCGGAACGCCTGGCCCATGGATTCGCTGGAGAGGATGTACATGTACCACATGCGGCTGTCGCGGTTTTTGTAGGCGCCCCGCACCAGCCGGCCGTAATACAGGGAAAGGGTGTCGTAGCGGGCCTGCAGCTTGTCCAGCTGCTGCTGGCAGGCCGATATGGAATCCCGGAGCAGGCGCAGCGTACGGTCACAATCGGCAATGAGGGCCTCCCGTTTGGCGATTTTGCTGCGCACCAGGGTGAGCTGGCTCAATCCTTTCTCGCTGCTGCGGGAATTCTCCTCCAGCTGCCGGTTCAGCAGTTCGATATCTTTCTGGAGCCGGGCCCGCTGACTCTCCAGCGACTTGCGGGAAGTCTGGGCCTGCAAGGCAGGCGCGATCCCCGCCAGTAGGAGGACCAGCCAGAGGATATGAAACAGCCGGCGGCTCATTTGTTCAGGGCATCCAGCCGCGCCTTCACGCGGGCGTCCAGGTCCGGCACTTCGCCGGAAAGGTTCTTGGCCTTGGCCTGCCGCCAGTAGGAGCGGGCCATGTCGTATTCGCCCAGGGCATAGAGCACCTCGGCATAATGGTCCAGCATCACGGCGCTGTCCTTGCCGCCATACAGCATGGCATGCTTGAAGAAAGGCTTGGCTTCCAGGTCTTTCCCCATCAGGTGCAGGATCCAGGCGAAGGTATCCAGGAAGGTGGCGTTGTCGGGTTCGGCCTCGATGGTCTTCTTGGACATGGCATAGGCCTTCTTGAGCTTCCGGCCCTGCTCGCTGAGGTAATAGGCATAGTTGTTCAGGACCGGGGCGTAGCCGGGATCCAGCTTGAGCGCCTGGTCATAGCAGCGGAAGGCCGACTTGCTGTCTCCCTTGGCATGATAGGCGTCCCCCATCATGGACCAGGCCCCCAGGCAAAGCGTTTTCTCCTTGGGGAAATGCTCCAGGACGAAACGGGCGTTGCCGATGATGGCGTCGTAGTCGGACAGGTGGAAGTTGGCGGCGTTGGCATAATCCAGGAATCCCAGCTCCTGGAAGCGCTTGAAGGCCGCCAGGGAACGGTCGCGGACCTCTTCCCAACGCTCGGTCATGACCAGATACTGCACGTAGGTGGCGGTGCTGGACAGGCTCTCCGGGAAACGCTCGGCCAGGGCCTTGAACCAGACGCCGGCTTCCTGCGTGCGGCCGGTGGAGTAGAAATAGGCGGCCACCGAGCCCAGGAGGGTGCTGTCGGCCGGATGCAGGGCCGCGGCCTTGCGGGCCAGGGAATCATAACCGTCCTGGTGCAGTTGCAGGATCTTGGGATCGATGGACTGCGTCAGGTTCCTCAGGTACATGCCCTTGGCTTCGGCCGGCGCGGTCTGTGAGCAGAAGAAACGGTTCAGCAGACCGAAGTATTCGTTGTATTTCCGGCCGTGCCGATAGGTCTCCGACATGCCCAGGATGGCGGGAACGTAGTCGCTGTCCAGCGAGAGGGCCTCCGCATAGCGGGCCTGGGCCAGGGAATCCCGGTATTCGGCCAGATAATAGTCGCCCAGCATGGACAGGACGGGCACGGAGGAATAGCTGGCGTTGAACTGCTCCAGCGCCTCCACCCCTTCTTCCTGCTTGCCCATGGCCGTGAGGAGGTCGTAGCGGGTGCGGACCATTTCTTCCGAGATCCCCACGCGGCGCTCGATGCGCTCCAGTTCGGCCAGGGCGTCTTCCCAGCGCTGCAGCTTGAAATAGATATCCAGGAGTTCATAGGCCACGGACTCCTTGTCGGGGAAGTCTTTCCGCAGGGCCTGATACAGTTCCAGGCCTTCCTGCGTCTGCCCCTGCACCAGGCACAGGCGCGCCAGGGTGTTGCGGTACCAATAGTTTCCGCCGTCCAGCTGCACGGCCTTCCGGAGGTTCTCCAGGGCCTTGTCGGGCTGTTTCAGGGCCAGGTGCGAGAGGCCCAGGTAATACCAGACGGCATCATTGCGGGGTGCGGCGACCGACAGGGGCTCCAGCACACGCAGCGCCCGGGTGTACTCCCCGGACGTATAGAGGGAAACGGCGTCGGCCAGGTTCGATTCTTCCTGCTGGGCCCGCAGTGGCAAGGTCCAGAGACAGAATACGACAAGCAGGGGGAACAGCCATTTATTCATAGGTACAAAATTACGGCTTTTGGAAAAAACATACAACATCCCTTCTCTGATTCTGTTTTTTTTTCGAAATTTGCTCATTGAAAACAAATTCCGGACCCGGTGAAACGTTTTTGGACAAAAGTGCATCTTATTACGTGGACAAGGTCAGAAGAACCCCTCGGCGGGCCTTCTGCGCCGGAGCGCCTCGTCGCGGACTGCAAAGACGGAAACCGGAAAGCACAACAGCAGCTTTTCAAGCTCCTTTCTCCCAAGATGATGGCGGTTTGCCTACGCTATATGGGTAATCGGGAAGACGCAGAAGACATTCTGCAAGAGGGATTTGTCACCTTGTTCACCAAGCTGGATAGCTATCAGGGAACCGGTTCCTTTGAAGGCTGGGCCAGACGGATCTTTGTCAATACTGCCCTGATGCACCTCAGACGTACAGACGCGCTGGGGCTGAGCGATGATATCAGCGAAGCCCGTACCCTCTTTTCGGAGGAAGCCACGCCGGTCCAGAAAATGGGTTATAAGGAATTGATGCGGCTCATCGAAGCCCTTCCCCCGGATGCCCGTACGGTGTTCAACATGTACGTAATTGAAGGCTACTCCCACAAGGAGATTGCCGAAGCATTGGGGTGCACCGAAGCTACGTCGCGTTCCAAACTGCAGCGGGCGCGGCTACGGCTGCAGGAAATGATAGGAGAAACGAGATGAAAGAGAACGAATTCGACATAATGGCCAGAAATCTTCTGCAAAACGCAGAAGAGCCAGTCTCGCCGCGGGTATGGGAACGCATATCCGCTGCGCTGGACGGGCAGCAGCCGCGCGTCGTGCCCTTCTGGGCATGGAGCCTGGCTGCGGTGGCCGCCGCGGCAGCCGTCGTGCTGGGCGTCTTCCTCTGGAGGCCCGGCAACGTGCAGCCTTCCCCGGCAGAGGAAGTGCTGCTCGCCCAGGTGACGGAAGAAACAGAAGTTGTGGAGGAAACGGAAGTAGAGGCCATCAGCGTACCCGCCATCGGGGAGCAGCTGGCCCGGTCGGCCGCAGCGGGACGTACCGCCGCCGTGGAAACGACCGTAGTCACCCCCCTGCCGGTCATGGAAACCGAGACCACGGAAACCGAAGCCACGGTCGCACCCGAAGAGCCGGCCCCTTCACAAACGCTTTCGCAAAAGCAGGAAACGCCTGTGTCCCAGGAAGATATCGATCGGTTCAACCAGCTGCTCCGCGAAAACGCGAACCCGGCACCCGCCCGGCGCCGCTTCTCCGTCCAGCTCTCCGGCAACGTCCAGGACAACCAGCGGGGCGGTGTCGCCACCTCGGCCTGGATGCGGGCCTCCCGGCCGCCGGTGCTCATCGGCAACCAGGACGAAGGCATCTACAACGAGTATCCGGAAATCAGCTTCAACCTGCCCCTGTCCGTGGGCGTCGGCTTCAAGTATTACGTGGCCGACCGCTGGGCCGTGGGAACGGGCATCCGCTATACCAATCTGAGCCGTACGTTCGTGGGAGACTATGTGGATGCCGACGGCTTCCCCACGCGGGAGACGGACATCGACAACCAGCAGCACTGGCTGGGCGTGCCCCTCAACCTGTATTTCGACATCATTACCCGGGGCAACTGGCGCGTCACTTCCTTCATGGGAGGATCGGCCGAATACCTGATGGACAACTACATGCGCATCCATTCCTCCCCCAGCGACATCTCCTATCACCAGGGTTCAGCGCCCATCCAATGGTCCTGTAACGTGGGTGTCGGGGTGGAATTCCGGATTTCCCCGCATATCGGCATTTTCCTGGATCCCAGCTTCCGCTATTACATCGGAACGGAGCACCAGCCGCGGTCCATCCGCACCATCCAGCCGCTTCGCTTCGACGTAGAAACCGGTTTGCGCTTCTTCCTCTAATCTTCCCAGCGCACGGCGCGGGTACCGTCGTCCAACACGCAGATCTGCACCTTGAGCGTCTCCTCCGGGAGCAGCGCTTCAATGTTCTCCGGCCATTCCATCAGGCACAGGTAACCGGAGTCCAGATAGTCATACAGGCCGATATCCAAGGCCTCTTCCAGCTTGGTAATCCGATAGAAATCGAAGTGGAAAACCGGCTCGCCCTGGGCGGTCCGGTACTCGTTCACGATGGCGAAGGTGGGAGAACTCACCGCGTCTTCCCGCACACCCAGCGCCTTGCAGATGGCGGTGGTAAAGGTGGTCTTTCCGGCGCCCATGGGGGCGTAGAACGCGATAAGATGATGGTTCGCGGTTTCCTGAAGGAAGGCCCGCGCCGCCCGGTCCAGGTCCTGGAGCCCCGCGATGAGCAATTCGTGTTTCATGCTGCAAAGATACTACAAATCCAGGATATTCCGTCTGTCCAGGAAGCGGTAGCTGGCTGCCTCGGCCAGATGCGCGGGACGAATGTCCACGTCGCCGGCCAGATCGGCGATGGTGCGGGCCATCTTGATGATGCGGGTATAGGCGCGGGCGCTTAAACCCAGACGGTCTATGAGCTTTTCCAGCAAATCCTTGCATGCGGCATCCAGGGGGCAGAAGGCTTCCAGCTGGGCGGTATTCATCTCGGCGTTGGTAAAGATGCCTTCCCCCTCGAAGCGCGCCAGCTGCCGCTGCCGGGCGCGGAGCACCCGTTCGGCCACCCGGGCCGATGACTCCTCCTTGGCCCCCCGCACCAGCACCGAAGTCTCGACCGGGTGCATCCAGAGTTGCAGGTCCAGCCTGTCGGCCACCGGCCCCGAGAGCTTGGACAGATAGCCTAGGCGTTGGGCTACGGTGCAACTGCAACGGTCTCCCTCGCCCCAGTAGCCGCAGGGGCAGGGATTGGTGGCGGCCACCAGCATGAAGGAAGAGGGATATTCCACCTTGCACTGCAGGCGCGAGATGGTCACGCTCCGGTCTTCCAAGGGGGCCCGCAGGGCTTCCAGCGTGGATTTTGGCGCTTCACAAAACTCATCCAGGAACAAAACGCCGCCGCTGGCCAGGGACACCTCCCCCGGCAGGATATTCTCCCCGCTCCCGCCACCCAGCATGGCGGCCTTAGAGGCCGAGATGTGGGGCGCACGGAAAGGTCTCCGGCGACGCAGGCCCGCCCCGCCGCCGGACAAGCCGGCCACCGAATAAATCTTGGAGGTAATCACCGATTCCTCCAGGCTCATGGGCGGCAGAATCCCCGCCATGGCCTTGGCAATGGAGCTTTTTCCGGAGCCCGGGGCACCCACCAGAAGCACATTGTGACCGCCTGCCGCGGCGATTTCCACCCCGCGCTTGGCTTCCCCCTGGCCCAGGATATCGGCAAAGTCCATCCACTGCGCCTGGTCGGAAGCGGCCTGTTGGAGCGCCTCGCGGTAGGCCGGTGAGCGGCGGATGAGCAGATCCTCCACCGGCTCCTTCTCTTCCAGGATGCGGAGGGCGTCGTCCAGCGTCCGGATTCCGTACACTTGCAGCGCCTGGTAATCGGCCGCGTCCAGGGCCGACTTTTCCGGGAGGATGCAGCCGGAAAAGCCTTGTTTGAGGGCCAGTTCCGCCATGGGAAGGGCGCCCGGGACTGCCCGGACACTGCCGTCCAGCCCCAGTTCACCCATCACCAGATACTTGTCCAGGCCCACCAGCTCCCGCTGACCGGTGGCGGCGATGATGCCCAGCGCAATGGGCAGGTCATAACCGCTGCCGCGTTTGTGCAAATCGGCCGGCGCCAGGTTGATAACTATTTTCTTGCCGGGAATCCGGAAGCCTTTCGCCTGCAGGGCCGTGACCGTCCGGAGCAAGCTTTCCTTCACCGCCGCATCGGCCAGTCCGCAAAGATGAATCCCGATGCCCATCATGATTTCAATCTCCACAATCACGGGAATCGCCTGGATGCCCAGACACTTGGCACCATGTACATAAATAAGCATACGCTTCGTCGTTTTGGCCGCAAGCTACGAACTCGGCCGCAAACAGGACCGTCAAAACAGAAAATTTTCGCCGCCGGTTTTGCTTGCAGGACGCAAAATGACGTGCGCCGCCTCATTTTTGTTGCTTTTGATGGCGCCTAAGTCCCTGTTTGCCAGCGTTTTATGGATTCCAGCATCGTCCCGCGAGGTGGAGTTACTTTTGATAAAGCACTGAGACCAAGCGCGTTGCGCGCCAAACCGTCAAAAATAACACAAAATGATGACCATACATTATAGATGGCCGGTCGTAGCCGGCCATGACGACAGCCAAGCCGACAAAAATGGACAAAAATGATGGTCCAGCGGACGAAATTGACCGCCGGGCCGTCAAAAAACAGCAAAAATGCTGGCTTGGCGGAAGAAAATGACCGCTGAGCCGTCAAAAATGGGCAAAAATGATGGCTTGGCGGAAGAAAATGACCGCCGGGCCGTCAAAAAACAGCAAAAATGATGGCTTGGCGGAAGAGATGGCCGGTCGGAGCCGGCCATGACGACGGCCAAGCCGACAAAAATGGACAAAAATGATGGTCCAGCGGACAAAATTGACCGCCGGGCCGTCAAATACAGTCGAAAATGATGGTCCAACGGACAAAATTGACCGCCGGGCCGTCAAATACAGTCGAAAATGATGGATTGGCGGAAGAGATGGCCGAGCAGGTCGGCCATGACGGAGACAAGGCGGCCATGACGGAGGTGCGGGGCGCTGATTCCGGAGCGAATCGGCGGAAACGGGGATGTGCGAAGGCCCGGGGAGGGAGCGGTGACGCCGAAGGCGGCAGGACGGAGCTTGTTCGACGACGTTACGGGCCAGGCCGAAGGCCGGGGCCGTAAAAGGAGGAGTTGCGACGTCCAGCGACCGGGCCGGCCCCGTTTCCACCGGCTGAGCGAAGGAACAGCGTCACCGCCGGCAGGAGATGGCCGGTCGGGGCCGGCCATGACGACGGTCAGAGATGGCCGAGCAGGTCGGCCATGACGAGGGCAGGGCAACAGATGGCCGAGCAAGGCGACCATGACGGAGGCAGGTCGGCCATGATGGAGGCAAGGTGGCCATGACGGAGAGACGGGGTGTTGAGCGAAGGTGCTAGCGAGGGAAGACGGAGAAGAAAGCGGCGCCGCTGCCGGAAAGGGAGGCGTAGGACGCACCGACGGCGTAGAGTTGGGGCTTCACACCGGCCAGGACGGGGAAACGGGCAAAGACGGTCTCTTCAAAGTCGTTTTTGAGCTCGGCTTTCCAGGTGGAAATATCCTGCGAGAGCACCTCCCGGAGGGGCTTGGCGGGCCGACGCGGAACGATACCCCGATAGGCATCGGCGGTAGAAACGGCCACCCCCTCGGGGACAAAGACCTCAAAGCGGTAGCGGGAGAGATCGCCGGTGTAGGGCTCCAGCACTTCTCCGCGGCCAGACCCCAGCATGGGGCGGTTATAGATAAAGAAGGCACAATCACTCCCCAGGGTGGCCGCATAGGAGGCCAGGGTCTCGTCCGGCAAATCCAGGCCGGCCAGGGAGGCCATCATCCGCAGGGCAAAGGCGGCATCGGCCGATCCGCCACCGAGGCCCGCGCCCACCGGCGCACGCTTTTCCAGGAAAATCTTCATGGGCGGGAGCGCATAGTGGGCCGCCAGGGCATAGTAGGCCTTCACCGTGAGGTCCTGGAGCGGGTCCCAGTGGACACCCTCCTGGCGGGCAATGGTGACCATGAGCTTGCCGTCCGGGGAAATGGCCTGGGCCAGCGAGGGGTACTTTTCGCGCAGGGCGGCCAGACTGAGGCTGTAGTCGTCGCCCGTGATGATCTCCAGGCGGTCTTTCAGGCCGAAGTACGGCACAAAGAGGGTTTCCAGGTTGTGAAACCCGTCCGGACGCTTGGAAAGGACATTCAATCCCAGGTTGATTTTGACGTTGGGCTCTGTGATCATGAAACAAAGTTATTCAAAACGAATAAAAAAACACGCAAAACCGATAATCTTTTTGCGTCCCGGCGGGAAAAGCCGAAGAATCTTTCCATCTTGCAGGCCCACAAAACCCGGAAAACCATGAAAAGAATCCTGTTCCCCTGCCTGTTCCTGCTTTTGGCCTCCTGCCAGAAAGAGCCCCTGCTGCCAGGGACCCCGCGCCTGCTGCGGATGCCGGACCGCTTTAACCGACTGGCCCATAGCCACTTACGGCAAGACAGCACCCGGGAAGAAGCCGCCGGCACCCCCGCCGTCTGGATTACCGCGCTGGAATTCCCCTCCTGGGCCGACTGGCGAGGCGGCGACCTTCGCGGCGCGGAAGTCGTGCTCTACAAAGACGGCGTACCCGTGCGGCGGGTACCGGCCGGAGACAACCCCGACCCGGAGCGGCACCGCGTCCGGAACGGACGGCTGTGGACCGACCGGATCGAAGGGCGGGAGACCGTCCTCCTGCGCGACGGGGAGATGCTCCTGCGCTGGGAAGGCGAAGAGGTGCTGATGGGCTTCTGGGAAGAAAAAGGCCATGTGTATACGCTGGGGCAACGGCCGGGCGGCCAGGGCTTCAGTTTCCGGATGGACGGAAAGGAGATGTTCAGCGATCCGTCCGGGGTGATTACAGGCTCGTTGAACGACCGGGAATGGAGCGGGGGCGCCCTCACCCGGGACACGCTGGGGCTCTGTTACACCTACGGAATCCCCATCCAGGGCGGAGGCAAAACCGAATGGGAATACCGGGTGATGTCGCGCGACTCCTGCCTGAAAGTGATTCCCAAAGGCACCAGCAACCTGATTTATGACATCCGGGTGTGGAAAGGAAGCATCTGGCGGGCCGACCGGCGGACCGAAAGCCCCGCCACCCTCTGCCTGGTGCGGGACAACAGCTACCACAGCCTGGGGCTCTCCGGCAGCGCGACCCCCAGCCTGATCAAACTGGCCCCCTGCCAGGACGACATGGCCGTCAAAGCGTCCGAGTGCCAGGCCAACAAGCGCTGGACCTTCTGGTACCGGATTCGCGACAGGCTGGCCGTGCTGCTCAACGACAACTGCGAGATGGCCGATGTCTGGCTGGAAGGGACCGACTACGCCAGCATTTCCCAGCACAACGGAAGGGTGTACCAGGTCCGGCATGGGAACGAGCGGCTGCTCACCACCCCGGCCTCTTCCGACTATCGCCTGAGTTCCCCGCTCTGCGCCGCCCTGCACGAGGGCGTCTTCCACGTGGCCCTGTCATCGGCCGAAGGAGACCAGCACCTTGTCCTTTCCGACGAAGGCGCGGTTTCCCTTACGTTCCATGGTTATTTTACGGCGTTACGGATCGAGTGACCTACTTGATCCAGAGCCAGTTAAGAGCCACCGTCTCCATGGAGTCACCCATGATGCGGAGGACCGACTTCCCGGCGGGGAATACCAGATCGAAGGCGCAGATGGTCCAGGCGCCATTGGTATTGGGAATCAGTTTGGCCGCCACCTTGTTCTCGTTCAGGTAGAAAGACATCTCGGCCTGGGCGCGGGTCTTGCAGCGCAGGTGCAGGTCGTAGGTCCCGGACGTGAGCATGTTCAACTGGTACTCCACATAGCCGCCCTTACCGATTTCGGAAATCTCCAGTACGCTGTCGTCGGTCGAGGGGCCCAGATGGACATAACCCAGCGCGTTGGCATATTCCTCGGCCGGAATGACATCCTGCGCCTTGAAATACACGGACTTGTCAAAGGAGGAAAAATGCACGAATACCTTGCACGGGGCCGAGAAAGAGGTGGTTCCGGACTCCAGCGACGCGCTGTCCCAGGCATAGCGGAACACCTTCTCGCTGGCTTCCAGCATATTGAGCGCCTCGCTCATGAAGCCCAGGTCGCTACCACCCTGGACGGTTATCCAGAGGGGTTTTCCCAGCTCGCCGAAGGAGTTGATCAGAGCCTCGACGTCTCCCACGGAAGTGGCCGATACGGCCAGGGAGATGCCGGAAATCTGGTCCAGGGACACTTCCGGCTGGGCCAGGAAGTCTTCCAGCCAATGGACGGGATCCTCATATCCGGCCAGGTTGCCTGCCGCGAGGGTGGGGGCCAGCAGCTTGAGCCCCAGTTCCGTGGCCAGGGACACGACGCCGGGCCACAGGGCGGCCGCCTGGGCCGGGGTCAGATTGGCCTGCTCTGTCCGGTTGGGCTCGTAGAAGGAGAAAAGATAGCGGGTCTGGGGATGGGTCTGCTTGTAGGAGCGGATATCATCGGCCTGGAACATGCCGTCCTTGAGCATGGGGCACACGTCCGACTGGGCGGGCGCCGTGGCCGGAAGAGCGGCTTCTGCCCAGCACCAGGATACGGATTTGTCCAGCTGGGGCACCAGCTGGACGGCATTCGTATGCGAATTGAAAAAGACGCCGCGCTTCTCGCTGCGGTGCTGGTGGAAGACATAGGTTGACAGACCGTTGTCCAGCTCGTTTTTGTTGCAGGCAGGCATCAGGACCAGGGCCAATGCCATCAGAATCAAGAATCTTTTCATATCCTGTCCGACTTTTCGAACAAAGATACGAATTTTCTTTCATGATTTACAGCGATGCCGAAATCACTTGAAGATGTTTGCGATAATTCTGTTTCAAACGGACTACGGCGTCGTGGAAAGAGAGGTTCTCGTCTCCGTTGATAATCTGGCCCCCGTTCTGGGAACGGTCATCGGCCGGATTCCACATGGCAAAATTGAGCTGGGCGCTCTGGGTGAGCCATTGTTCGCAGGCATCCATATAGTCGGGAATGGTTTCCAGCTGCGGAAGCAGCTGCTCGAAACGGGCCTTGACGCGCGCCTTGAACGCCGGATCCTGAAACAGGCGCGCATACCAGATGGCCTGGCCGTTCACCAGGCGGGTATCCCCGGACGAGGTATAGAAAGAGAGCACGCCCCAGTCGAAATCCCAGCAGGGGCCCGCCGTGAGTTTTCCCCCACGGTCCTTATGGAACATGACACTGCCGGGATTGCCCAGTTCATGGTTGCACATCACCTCAAACACCAGCCAGTAATCGATGAAAGAATCCACGTCCAGGTACTTCGCATAGCCTTTCCCGGGGTCCTGGAACTGGGAACCGTAAATGGCGTTGGAGACCTCTGCAATATAGTTTTTGATATAGGTCTTCTGCGCGGCGGTGAGATCGTCGGGGTCGGGATATTTCACCGCGAAGGGGATGTTCCGCTCTTTCCACTGGAAGGTATTGTCGTAATGGAAATCCAGTTCCAGCAGGTAGCCGCCCGTCACCGCCTGGCCCTCGTTGTCCTGCCGGGTCATCTCCGTGATGGCCACCCGGTGCTTGTCCACCCGCACCTGTTCGATGAGCAGGTAACTGCCCTGGTGCTCCCCGTTCAGGACCAGTTCCACCGGCACGCAGCGCGGCGTCCAGGCCAGGGACGTGAGGGACGACACTTTCATGGAAACCAGGTTGCGCATGAGCGTACGGTCCATGAAATTGGCCAAAAGCACCCAGCGCTTGTGCGCAGGCATCCCCAGCACGGAGGTTTTCGCCTCCATCTTGACCAGATAAGGCTTCTTGGGCCAGGTCCAGGTGGTGTTGCCCCGCCCCCGGATGAAGCAGGCCGTCTCCTGCAGGGAAGGATACTCCGTCCCCCTTCCCCGGACGGAAAGGATGGCCGGCACATATTCCTCCTTGGAGTAGATGCCCTGGCCGCCCTCCGTATTCACATACACCACGGGAAGCCCCGTCTTCACCCGGGGGCCTTCTACCTGGTTTTCGGAACGCACCGTAAAACAGGCCGAGGGGAAGAAAGATTCCACCCCGTTGTCCGGATTGCGCTGTACGAGGGTGAGCCGGACCTCTTCCTCAAAGACCGTCTCCGTACCGGTATCGGCCAGGATGGCCTTGTAGGTGCCCGGCGTCTCCCCGGTGATGACCTCCTGCAGCCGGAAGGCCGATGGTTCGGTCCCGTCGGCCACCTGCAGCCGCACCGGTCCGATGACAAAATCCGGGTCCTTCACCGAAAAAGGCACTTCGGCGGTGCCCCCTTCGGGAAGGACCAGGTTTTGCAGGCCGATGGTGACGGACCGAAGGCGCGGCTCCGGCTGGCTGTGCGGAATTTCCTCCCGCCTGCCACAGGAAAAAGCCGCTAAAAGAAGCAGCAGCAATGCCCACGTCCTCCCTCGCGTCATTTAGTCGTCAGATCTTCTGGAATACGCGGACATAGTCCACCTCAAAAATGGCCGGAAGCTGGCTCTCGTCAACCGTCCCGCCCATGTTGCCACCCCAGGCCAGGTTCAGCTTGAGGTAGAAGGGCGTGTAGAACGGCCAGTGGTCGTAGCCTTTCCCGTCGTTGTCCACTTTCAGATGCTCTTTTCCGTCGATATAGAACTTCATCCAGTCGGCCGTCCACTCGCAGGCATACACGTGGAATTCCGAGGCCGTGTTGGCCACCGCCTGCACGTGCGTCTTCTGCGTGCCATTCATATGATTGAAGGCATTGCAATGGATGCTGGAAGAGCTCCGGTTCTTACCCTGGGTGGAGATGGCATATTCCATGATGTCAATTTCCCCGTCTCCGGGCCAGGTCTTGTAGTTCTGCGGCATCATCCAGAACGCCGGCCAGCTGCCGGGAACGTCCGTCACCTTGAGGCGGGCTTCGAACCAGCCGTAGGTCCAGGACTTCCGGGTATTCATGCGGATGGAGTACACCGTACTGCCTATCTTCCGGGCCTCGATCTTGAGGGTTCCGTTGGAGAGATAGGCCAGGTCGGTGCCTCCCTGGGCCTGGTTCACATAGGTCTGGAGCTCGTTGTTGCCCCAGCCGTTGCCGCCGGTTTCATACCACCATTCGGCCGATGCGGGGACATCGCCCTTGTTGAATTCATCCTGCCACACCAGCTGGTAACCGGCCGGGATGTCGATATCGATCTCGCCCTGCTCCATGGCCGCCTGGGTGAGGGGCACCTTCACGCGGGTGGTCCCGCATTTGATGGTCACAAAACTGGAGCGTTCCCGGAACGACACATTGTCGGCCACCTTCACCGTCACCACGGCGCTTTTCTCGGCGCTGTAGGAGGGGGTCACGCTGAGCCAGTCAATCCCGTCTTCCGGGAAGGCCTGGAAAGCGGCCGATGCCGTTACGTTCAGGCTGAGTTCCGTGGCCGGGGCCTTGCAGCTAAGTGCTGTGGGAGAGACGTTTACGATCTCGTCCTCTATGGGATTCACCGGTTCCTTGCCGCCACCGCAGGAACAGGCGGCGACGGCAAGCAGGACCGGAATAACGTACAAACGGATTTTCATATTACTTATGCTCCTGGATAATGATCTCACTGACGGTCACGTCCGTATCGGCCGGATTGCCGCCGAAATCGATGACCAGCCGGGGCACACCGGCATCGATGCCGGGGATGGCCGTGGCGCTCACCAGGCTCTCTTCATAGGCCTTGGCGGGCTTGTTGACATCGAAGAACACATTTCCGTTATAACTGTCGATGACCGACTGCTCCGTGGGTTCGGGAGAAGCCCAGAAATGCATCTTGAACGTGGCCCGGGACAGGTCCTGGCTGGCCGTGAAGCGAATCTGGACATCGTAGGTCTTGGCCGCGCTCAGAACCAGGTTCTGCGGGAAGACCAGGAAAACCTGGGACTGCCATGCCGCGGAGGTCGCCGTCGGGAAATGCCAGGTAAAGGCATGACCGTTCAGGTCCAGGACGGGATTGGCAATCGGGCTCCAGCCGGGCGCGTAGTAGTAACCCAGTTCATAGGTACCGGCATCGAAAGCCGCCTTGAACAGGTTGTCGGGGCTGTCGTACGTGAGTTCGGCCGTCTCGGAGCCACCGCCGCCACCGGTGGAGCCGGTGATTTCCTTGAGCTCGATGCCGGAAACGCTGATCTCGGTGCCGGGAGCCAGGCGCCCGAAGTCGAAGATGACCATCACGGCCGCATAGGCCTGGTCCGGGGCGATGTTTTCCTTGGCATAGGCCAGCTTGCTATAGGCCGTCAGGCCCACGGCAGGGTCATAGAAGAACGCGTGGTCCCGGTCGTTGTCGGCATCGGCCACCTTGACGGTGCAGACCCCGTCGGTAGAAGACTCGATGTTGGCAAAGAAGCCGTATTTCTTCTCCGGATCGGCCGGAATGTCGGCCACCAGTTTCACCTGGCCCATCCATTCCTCGCCGCCTGTGCCGGCAGGTACCGTCAGGGTGAGCTTGCCGCCTTCGAAGCTGCACTGCGGATCCAGGCCACCGGCCCAGCCGGCGGCAGTGAAGTACGTCTCCTTCAAATAGAGCCCGCCCAGCAGGTTTTCGCCGTAGGTGTAACTGCCGGGGTTCTCCCCGCCGCCGCCCTGGCTGCCGCCGTCGGCCGGGACAAAGATGAACTGCCAGGAAATGCCATCGGCATCACTGCGGAGCACCATCTTAGTGTCGCTGAGCTCGGTGACGGCAAAGGTAGGATTGGCATAAGCGGCATCGTTGGGGATGTAGCCGATGGTGAAGTGCTCGGGCAGCGTGAGGGTTTCCCCGTCAAAGCTGTACTTGCCGCTCTGCTTCTCCCAGGCATAGGTGAAGTCGGGTTCGCCATGGGTCTGGCCATCCACGGTGGAGCAGCCATAGTTCACATAGATCTGGCCATCCTCGCCGGGATCGAAGGTGAAGGTGCCGTCGGCGGCAAAGCTGAGCCGGTTGTCGTACACGCCGGCGCCCTCCTTCTCGTTGGGGGCCGCCGACCACCAGCCGGCGGGATTGCTGGCGTCGGGACCGCAGGCCATGTGGGCCGGCAGTTCGGCTGCCATCTTCCAGGTCTTGGTGCCGGTGCCGTACAGCGGATCGCTGGCGCCTGCACCGGCTTCCTTGCTGGTGAGGATGAACTGCCAGGCGATGGGACCACCATTATTGCCGGTGGGCGTGAACCACACCAGGGTCATGGCATTGCCCTCGATGGAAACCACGGTGAAGCGGCTGCTGGTGAGGTAATCGTTATTGGGAATGTAGGGGAAACGGGCGCCGGGCTCCAGTTTGAGCAGGACGGCGTCACCCTCCACCTCGAACTCGTACGGGGTGGTCTGGGCCTCCACGGGCACGGTGTAGTCGGCATCCTGACGGAACTCGCCGTACGGGGCGGCGGTGACGTCCTTATTCACATAGAGGGTACCGGCCGTTCCGGGATCGAAGGTATAGTCCCCTTCGGCCGTAAAGCTGAGGCGGTTGTCGTACACGCCGAAGGCAGCCTTGTCGTTGACCGGGGCCGACCACCAGCCACCCGCGTTGTCCACGCTCTCGCCGCAGGCCATGTGTCCCGGCTCATCGTTATTGATGCGCCAGACCTTGCCGCCGGAGGAAAGCAGCTTGATGTACTTGTCAAAATTCACAAGGGTGTTGTCAATGTGGAAGGTCTTTTCCACATAGTCGGGGGTGATGCCCGAAGCATTCATGACATACATGCGGACGAGATAGTCGCCTGCCGCCGTAAAGATGCGTTTGTACCCGTTACGGGCGTTGTAGCTGGTCCATTCACCGGACTTGTCCTGCAGGACCCACACCGGAATGATGCCCTTCCCGTCCACCGAGAAAGTAACCTGGTTGATTTCCTGGTCCACCGTGATGACGGGGGTGTAGGCCGATGCCGTCTTGGGCGCGTCGGCCTCGCTGGGGTGCCGGATCTCTTCCTTGTTGCAGGCGGTCGCAAGCAGGGCGGCCGCAGCCAGGATATATATATAATGTTTCATCTTCGGAACTTCTTTAATAGTTGTTCTGCTTGAGCTGGTAGGTCTTGCCTTCCGTGGAGTCCATCAGGCCCTGCGGGAAAGGAAGGTATTTCTTGGATGCCGTCCAGCTGTGGGTACGGAAGCCGTATTCGTCGGGAACCAGCACGGTGGGGGCGTCACCCCAGCGCACGAGGTCCCAGTAACGTTTGCCTTCGCCCACAAACTCCAGGCGGCGTTCCTGCTTGATGTTTTCCAGCGTCAGGGCCACGGTCTGGCCCTTGAGCGAGCGGGAATGCACCTTGTTGAGCCAGGTTTCGGCATCGCCGGCGCCGGCGCCGCGCACCACCAGTTCGGCGGCGTTCAGCAGGGTTTCGGCATAGCGGTAGTAGCGGAGGTTGTTGTTGAAACGCAGGTCGGCGTCCCCTTCGCTGTCGGTATTGGCCTTGTAGGCGGCATACTTCTCCAGGAAGATGCCGGTGTCCTGGTAGCGGTGTTCATACTTCTCCCGGTCGGCATCGGCAATCACCCAGCAGGTGGCGGCGCGGCGGGCGTCGTCCGGGGCATACATGTCGTAGGTCTCCTGACGCACGGGCGCGAAGCCCCAGCCTTCGTCGTGACCGTCAGCCCCGGTCCAGGATTTGGGCGAGATCAGACGGGGCAGGACGGTGCCGCCCGCACCACGCACCCAGCTCCAGTAACGCTGGCCGCCGGAAGTCTTGTAGTCAATCTCGAAGATGGACTCGCGGCCCCATTCGCCCGTTTCCTTGAAGATCTCGCCGTAGTCGTCCAGCAGGTCATATTTCTCGCTGCCGATGATGGCCTTCATATAGTCCAGGGCCTTCCCGAAACGGCTTTCGTCATTCTGGTACAGGACGGCTTCGGCATAGAGCATATAGGCCATGGCCAGCGACACGCGGCCGGTGTTTTCGCCGTCCCATTTCATGGGAAGGGCGTCCAGGCCGATAGCCCCTTCCAGGTCGGCGATGAACTTGGCATACACCTCGTCGGCCGGGAACTGCTCGCAGGTGAAGTCTCCGGTGAGGTTGGTCTCATAGTATGGGATATTGCCCCAGAACTTCCAGAGGATGTTGTAATAGAAGGCGCGCAGCACGCGGGCCTGGGCCTCCACGCTCTTGCCGGTCTCGGCAGGCAGGTCGGCCACCCAGCCCTTGTAGGTGAGCACGTCGTTGCAGCGCTTGACGCCGCTGTAGGCATGGGAGAGGATGCCGCCCATGCAGTTGTTGGGCAGGGCCTCGTAATTCATCATGAGGTGCCAGAAGGCGTTGTCGGTCTTGTCGGAACCGCCCACCCAGATCTGGTCGGCCATGATGTCGCTCATGATATTGATGGGGTTGTACTGGTCGGAAGCCCAGTCGAACCACTCCAGCGGGTCGTAGGCGGCGATGAGGGCCTCGTGCAGATGCGGTTCGGTGCTGAAGTATTCCTCCAGGAACTTCTGGTTGTTGCTTTCCACGGTAAGGAAGTCGTCGTTGCATGCGGTGGTGAGCGCCACGAGCGCAGCTACGGACAGGATAAGATGCTTTCTCATGATCGCTTAGAATTTAAGGTTGATACCACAAAGCAGCGTACGGGGCTGGGGATAGACACCATAGTCCACGCCCAGGGAAGTGCCGCCCGACGAGATTTCGGGGTCATAGCCGCGGTAGTTGGTGAAGGTGAGCAGGTTCTCGGCCGACACATAGACACGCAGGGACTGGATGAGCACGGCCTTGGTCCATTTCACCGGGAGGGTATAGCCCAGCTGGATGTTCTTGAGGCGCAGGTAGCTGCCGTCCTGGACATAGAGGTCGGACATCTGCCAGTTCACGTTGTCGCCGCGCACCAGGCGGGGATACTTGTTGGAAGTACCTTCTCCGGTCCAGCGGCCCAGCATATAGGCCGGCATGTTGGATTCGGAGATATCGGTACGGCGGGTGACATCCAGGATGTCGTTGCCCACGGTGCTCTGCCAGAGCATATAGAAGTCGAGCCCCTTCCAGGAGGCCGAGAAATTGAGGCCGAAGGACCAGTCGGGCATACCGTTTCCGATGTAGGTACGGTCGTCGTCGTCAATGTCGCCGTCGCCGTCCACATCCACGAAACGGACGTCACCGGGCACGGCGTCGGGCATGATGAGTTCGCCCTTGTCGTTCACATAGGCATCGATTTCGGCCTGGTTCTGAAACACGCCGTCGGTCTTGCGGCCGTAGAAGAACGGGAAAGGATAGCCGTTCTCACCACGGGTCATGGCGCCGGCGCCCTGGAACGAGTCGTAGTTCTGGAAGCCGCTCTCGTTGCCCATGGAAACGAGGCGGTTATAGAGATAGGTCGCGTTGCCGCCCAGACGGAAGTGGGCATCGCCCACACCCCACTTGTAACTGGCCTCCAGTTCCACGCCGCGGTTCACCATCTTGCCGCCGTTGCCCCAGGGGCTGGATTCACCCACATAGGCAGGCGTCGGCATCTGCAGCAGCATGCCGTCGGTGGTCTTGTTATAGAGGTCGATACCCAGCGTGAGGGCGTTGGCCATGAAGCCCAGGTCCAGACCCAGGTTGGTCTGGATGGACTGTTCCCAATGGAGGTTGGGGTTGGCCAGGCCGCTGGACTTGACGCCGGGAACAATGGTCTCGCCGTCGCCCAGGATGTAGTTGTTGTCCTTGGCGGTGAGGGTCGTGTAACGGAAGGCCTCAAAGGCGTCGGAACCGTTCACACCCCAGGAGAAACGCAGTTTGGCGTTGGACAACCAGGCTGGAAGGCTCAGATAGGGTTCCTTGTGGAGATTCCAGCCCACGGAAACGGAGGGGAAGTTACCCCACTTGTTGTTGGCACCGAAGCGGGAGCTGCCGTCCCGGCGGAAGGTGAGCTGGGCCATGTAGCGCTCGTCGTAGTTCCAGTCGGCCCGGGCAAAGTAGGAAGCCAGGCGGTAAGGCGCGTTGAACCAACCGTTGGCGCCCTGCTTGTCGGGATCGTCGGTATTGTTGGGAGCATTGCCGATATAGGGCTTGCCGTACCATTCCTCGGCCAGGTCGCGGCGCATGCCGTACAGGCCGTCACTGGTGTTTTCCAGGGCGCTCTGACCCAGGAGGACACCCACGTGGTGCTTGCCGAAGTCCTGGTTCCAGGTGAGGTAGTTTTCCACCTGCCACACCAGGCCCTTCTCATACTGGGCGTTCACGTTGGTGGTGCCCGCCTTGTTGTTGGAGGAGAGGTAGAAGAGCGGCGTATAGCCGTAATTGCCCCAGAAACTCATGTCCAGGCTGAAGGTGCTGTGCAGTTTCAGATTGCCGATGAGCTGGAGTTCGCCGCTGAAGGCGCCCACAATCTTGTGGCTCCAGTTGTCGTTGGCCGGCAGGCTCATGGAGGCGATGGGGTTCACCATCTCGTTGAAGTTGCCGCCGGGAATCATGAACACACGGCCGTCGGCATCGGTCACCAGCGTTTCGCCGGCATAGATGGTGGCGTACTCGTTCACCTGGGCATCCGTGGCATACACGCCCAGGATGGGGCTCAGGGCCAGGGCCGATCCCAGCGGAGATCCCCATTGGGAGTTCTCGGCCACGCCTTTGGACTGTACGCGTGCATAGGAGAGCTGGTTGGTGAGCACCATCTTATTGAGGAAACTACGCTCGGAACTGGCATCCCAGAGGGTGAACCCGGTGTTGCTGCGCAGGGTGAGACGGTTGTAGTTGGAACGGCCGAAATTACCGCCCACGATACCCTGCTGGTCGGTATAACCCAGGGAGAGGTAGTAATTCACGGCATCGGAAGCCCCGCTCACAGACAGCTCGTGGGTCTGCTGGGGGGCGTTGTAATTGAACACTTCCTTCTGCCAGTCGGTGCCGGTGCCATAGCTGAAAGGATCGGCATAACGGGGAGCCGAACCGCTGTTGACCAGGCCCTCGTTGATCAGGAGCGCATATTCGCTGGCGTTGAGCACTTCGCGCTGCTTCCAGGGGCTGGACACACCATAGGAGAAGTTGTAGTCGATACGGGCTTTGCCCTTGCCGCCCTTCTTGGTGGTGACCAGCACCACGCCGTTGGCGGCGCGGGTACCGTACACGGCACCGGAGGCGGCATCCTTGAGCACTTCGATGGACTCGATATCGGAAGGATTCAGGTAGTCGATACCGCCGGAGATGGGCATGCCGTCCACAATATAAATCGGATCGGAGGAGTTGATGGACCCCACGCCGCGGATGCGGATCCGGGACGAAGCACCGGGCTGACCGGAAGAAGCCGTCACCGTCACACCGGCCGTGAGACCTTTCAAAGCATTATCCACGCGCGTGGGCGCGGTGACTCCGAGGGCTTCGGCATCCACCTTGGCAATGGAAGCCGTGACCACGGATTTTTTCTGGACACCGTAGCCGATGACCACGGTTTCCTCGAGCATCTGGGTGTCGTCGGCCAGGACGATCACCAGGTTCTGCTCACCATTGTTGACAATGACCTGCGTGGCATAGCCGATGCAGGAGACCTCGACGGCCGCGCCGCGGGGGGTGGTGAGCGAGAACTGACCATCCACGTCCGTCATGGCGCCGTTGGAGGTTCCTTGCTGGACCACAAAGGCTCCGATAACGGGTTCACCGGCACTGTCTTTCACCACACCTTGCAGGGTGGGATTCTGTGCCATCGCCGTCAAAGCCCAGCCAGCAGCAAGGATCAGGGTAGCGATTTTTTTCATACGCATAGGAGAGTAGCGTTGGTTATGGTTAATAGTTGTTGGGTGTCATGCATTGACGGAAGCAAAATTAGCGGTTTTAGCAACTCCTCCAATAGTCCCCAAAAATAAAGTAGCGGAATTGAAAATCTAACTACTTGTTAATGTGTTATTTAGTTTTGTGGTTTACAGAAATAAAGTAGTGCCTTTATAAAGCCTTCCTACTTGATTTCTTTGACTTTCTGCTCAAAGGAATCCCGGTCCAGGGCCCCGTTCTTCACAGAAACCTTGTAGTTGTAGATGGTACTCAGGGAATAATGCAGCATCCGGGCAATCTCCTTGGAATCGTCTATACCCAGGCGGATGAGGGCGAAAATGCGCAGCTCCGTCGTGAGCTGGCCTTCTTTTTTGAGCTCAATCCGGGCCTCCGGACGCAGGAGGGCGTTGAACGATTCCACAAAATGGGGATACAAGTCCAGGAAGGTCTTGTCGAAGATCTGGTAGAAGTTTTCCAGGGCGTCATCGGCCCGGGACGACTGGGACAGCGAGTGAAGCAAATCCTCGGCCCGTCCCTGCTTGAGCAGTTTGCGGTAGCGGTTTTCTTCCTGTCGCATGGTGGCCACATGGGCAGACAAATCGCCCAGGAAGCGTGTAATGTAGTTTTCCTTAATCTGTCCGGCTTCCCGGAGCTTATCGTGCGCGATGCTGAGCTGGCGCCGTTTGCGGGCGGCATAATTGACCGCCGTTCCCAGCAGCAGGACCAGCAGGGCCAGCAAGACCATCACCACGATGCGCCAGCGGTTGATAACGGCCTGCCGCGCCTCGTAATGGTCTTCGATGGTCATGAAGAACTGCGAAATCTGCCAGGGGCGCAGTTTCGCGTTATACAGGATGGCGTCTTCCTGGGCGATGCGGAGGAAATGGAACGCCCGGTCCACGTCCTTGTCAATAAACGCCTGGGACAGGACCGACAGGGCTGCGTAGTCCTTGATCGCATTCACGATGTCGCACTGGGCCGACAGCATCAGGTAACGTTCCTGGTCGGCGGGACGGTGCTCATGCCAGGCAATCTCGGACAGGTTGTAATAATAGATGGCCGCCTCGTGGGACTGCACCGGGACACGGGACAGCAGCAGATGGCCCAGGCTGTCGGCCCGGGCAAAGCGGCCGTCTTCCATGGCCTGGTCCAGCTGCAGGCGAAGGGCCAGCGTGCTCTCGGGGGCTACCAGGGCCTGCAGGCGGCTCCGGTAGGAGGACGGCGCGGGAATGGCGATACGTTCCACCATGCCGGAATTGCCGCTGACATCGCAGGAGAATTCGTACACCGCCGTGAAATAGTCAATTTTGAGCGGGTCGGACAAGCGGGACGTGTCAGTTTGCAGGAAAAGGCGGTCGTAGGCCTCCATATAATTCCCGGCCTTGGTATAGAGGTAGCCCAGGCGGATGCTGGCCTGCTGCTCGAAATCGGGCCGCGCCAGGGCCTGCGCCAGGGAAATGGCCTGTTTCAGATAGTACTGGGTGGAATCAAAACGATAGGAGAAAAACTCGTCGGCCAGCGCCATGCAGGCGTGAAAGCGGACATCGGAGAGCGGCGCATGGAAGTAGTGCTGGCGCTCGGTTTCCAGCCGGGCTTCTTTCTGCCGCACATAGACATCGCGCTGCTTCAGATAGGTATCCAGGAGCTCCAACTGCGTTCTCTCAGACTCGACCGCATATACCGCCTGGCTTGCGGCAATACAAGACAAGAGTATGAGCAGCCCCTTTTTCACTGCGAGAGAATGATTTGCCGGATTTCTTCCTCCCGGCCTTCCGGGATCACCGGAGAGAGGAAGGACAGCATCTGGAGCGCGCGGGCCTCTGCTTCCGGAACGCCCCGCGAGCGCATGTAGAAGAGTTCGTCCTCATTCAGCCGGCCCACCGTGGCTCCGTGGGAGCACTTGACATCGTCGGCATAGATTTCCAGCTGGGGTTTGGTCTGGACCGCCGCCTCGTCGGTGAGGACAATGTTGTGGTTTTCCTGGAAGGCTTCGGTCTGCTGGGCATCCGGGGCCACCACGATGATGCCGTCAAAACCCACCTGGGCACGGCCTCCGGCAATGCCCTTGAACAGCTGCGTACTCTTGCAGCCGGGCGAGCGGTGGTGCATCAGGATGCGGAAACGGACCTTTTCATCGGCCCGGCACAGATAAAGGCCTGTCAGATGAGCCTCCGCGCCGGGGCCCGTCAGGTCCACGCTCACGTCTATGTCACGGCTCTCCCCAGGCAGCACCACGAACTGCAGGTTCAGCACTTCACCGGCCTTCACCTGATACTGTCCGCTGGGGGGTGCTATGTATTTGCCATGAGCCATATCAGAACTGTTCAAATCCTTTGGACTCAATCGCTTCCAGAATCTCCGCGCCGCCGGTAGCCACGATGCGTCCGGCTTTGAGGACATGGACCACGTCGGGCTGCACATACTCCAGCAGCTTCTGGTAGTGCGTGATGATGATGGCCGATTTCTCCGGGCTCCGGAGGGCGTTCACCCCCTCCCCTACCGTGCGCAGGGCATCCACGTCCAGGCCGCTGTCGGTCTCGTCCAGGATGGACAGGTCCGGCTCCAGCATGGCCATCTGGAAAATCTCATTGCGCTTTTTCTCGCCGCCGGAAAAGCCCACATTCACTTCCCGCTTGGCAAAATCCGGCGCCATGCCCACAAAAGCCATCTTCTGCTTCATGAACTTCAGGAAATCGCCGGTTTTCATCTCCTCCAGACCGGCCGCCTTGCGCTTGGCATTGATCGCCGCCTTCATGAAAGCGGTGATCGTGACGCCCGGAATCTCGATGGGATACTGGAAACTCAGGAATAAACCGGCCCAGGCGCGCTCTTCGGGGGACATCGCCAGCAGATCCTTCCCTTTGAACAGGACGCTGCCGCCGGTCACTTCATAGCCGGAGCGCCCCGTGAGAACAGCCCCCAGGGTACTCTTGCCGGCCCCGTTGGGGCCCATCACGGCATGGATTTCCCCGGGGCCGATCCGGAGATCAATCCCCTTCAGGATCTCCTTTCCCTCCACAGAGGCGTGTAAACTGCGGATTTCTAACATCAGGCTTTCTTTTTATACAGTTTATACCAGGACCAGAGCGACCAGATGCCGTTCACCAGATACAGGGCGCAGACGATGGGCATAAACACATTGCCCACGCTCACATGCAGGATAATCTGGGTGATGTTCACCAGCAGCCAGACAATCCAGCATTCCCACTTCTTGAGGGAGCTCAGCAGCTGGGCCAGCAGGATGAGGGAGGTTACCAGGCAGTCCAGGTAGGGATGGGGATCGGCCGGAAACAGCCGGTCCAGGGTAAAACCCCAGAGACCGGCCACGAGCATGGTCCCCGACACGCAGATAACCGCGCCGGCCGGCGTCAAGGTGCTCACCTTCAGTTTGTTCTTATCCTCGGAACTCTGTTCGCCGGCCCGGGGGTGCGTCCAGCGGTAATGGCCCAGGATATTGATGGCCAGAGACAGCGGCTGCAGCAGCAGGCTGGCGTAGAGGTTCCGGTTCCAGAAGAGGAAAAAGAGCGCCAACGTGTACAGGTAGCCCACCCAGAAATTATACTTGGAATTGCGGCCCGCGAGGAACACGCAAGTGAGGCCCAACAGACTGGAAATCAAGTCTATGAGCAGAACCGGTTTCCCGGCTAGTTCGAATATGACGATATCTAACATAATTAACCGACTGAGCCTTCTAGTGATACTTGTAATAGTTTTTGGGCCTCCACGGCAAACTCCATGGGGAGGCGGGAGAGCACTTCCCGGGCATAGCCGTTCACAATGAGGCCCACGGCCTCCTCGGGGCCGATCCCCCGCTGGTTGCAGTAAAAGAGCTGGTCCTCCGAGATTTTGGAGGTCGTCGCCTCATGCTCGACGGTGGCCGTCGGATTCTGGCTCTGGATATCCGGGAAGGTATGGGCCCCGCAGCGGGAGCCGATGAGGAGACTGTCGCACTGGGAATAATTGCGGGCGCCCTGTGCACCCCGGCCCATCCGCACCAGCCCGCGGTAGCTGTTCTGGCTTTGTCCGGCCGATATGCCCTTGGACACGATCCGGCTCTTGGTGCCACGGCCCAGGTGGATCATCTTGGTGCCGGTATCGGCCTGCTGGTGGTTGTTGGTGACGGCCACGGAATAGAACTCCGACGACGAAAAATCCCCTTTCAGGATGGTGGAAGGGTATTTCCAGGTGATGGCCGATCCCGTTTCCACCTGCGTCCAGCTCAAGTGCGAGCCACTTCCCTTGCAGATGCCGCGCTTGGTGACCAGGTTCAGGATACCGCCCCGGCCCTGGGCATCGCCCGGATACCAGTTCTGGACGGTGGAATACTTCACGTCGGCATCCTTCTCCACCACGATCTCCACCACGGCGGCGTGCAGCTGGCGTTCATCCCGCATCGGGGCGGTACAGCCTTCCATGTAGGAGACGTAGGAGCCTTCGTCGGCCACGATGAGCGTGCGCTCAAACTGGCCCGTACCCTTGGCGTTGATGCGGAAATAACTGCTCAGTTCCATGGGGCAGCGCACCCCCTTGGGGATGTAACAGAATGAGCCGTCGGAAAATACGGCCGAATTGAGAGCGGCGAAGTAATTGTCGGACGGCGGCACCACGGAGGCCAGGTACTTGCGCACCAGGTCCGGGTACTCTTTCACGGCCTCCGAGAAGGAGCAGAAGATGATGCCCTTCTCCCGGAGCGTTTTCCGGAAGGTGGTGGTCACGGAAACAGAGTCAAAAACGGCATCCACCGCCACCACGCCCGCCAGCACATCCCGCTCGTGCAGCGGAATACCCAGCTTGTCAAAGGTCTCGGCCAGCTTGGGATCAATCTCCTTGGGACGGTCTTTGTCTTTCTTGGGGGCAGCGAAGTAGATAATATCCTGGTAATCAATCTCCGGCATGTCCAGATGGGCCCAATCCGGCTGCGGCATGGCCTGCCACTTGCGCAGGGCGTCCAGCCGGAAATCCAGCAGCCAGCCAGGTTCTTCCTTCCGGGCCGAGATGAGGCGTACAATCTCCTCGTTCAAACCCTTGGGGATGAACTCCTGCTCCACATCGGTCACAAAACCTTCCTTGTACTCACCGGAGGTAAATTCCTGAATGATATGCTGGTCTTCGGCCATAAGAATACAAAGGTAGCAAAAAAGGCGGATTATTCGTAGTCGTAGCCGTAATAGGTGTAGTCAATGTACTTCTCCTTGGGCTGGATGGCCGGTCCTTCCACGCGGTTTCGCACCCCGACGAAACCCAGTCCTCCCTGCACGTTGCACGGCAGCGTGGTGGGTTCGACGATGAGCTGGGCATCATAGCCGAAGTTCTCCAGGTTGTTCAGGGCACTCAGGTAGTGGAACTCTTCTGCAGGGAGCGTTTCCAGCCAGGGAACGTAACTGGCCATGATGATGGCATGGCTGGGATAGAACGAACCCTCCCAGGAATAATAGAAAGGATACAACTGCTGCACGGGAACCGAAAGCCGGACGGTGCAGAGCTGGTCGCGGAACATCTCGTCGGAGAACACCAGGTAGGTGGGTTCCAGGTCCAGGATGGAGATGCTCACGGCGCTGCCGCTCAGGATGGGATCGCTGGCACCCGATACGGGGAACTCATAGGTACTGAAGACATCCATGGATTCTCCCGAGGAGTTGTACATGCGGATGGTAAAATCGGCCCGGACCCCGATCCGGTAGTATGAGCGGCCGGGAAGGTCCTGGAAGGAAACCTTGAACTGGAAGTTCTCTTCGGTCGAATCCAGGTTCTGCTCCGTCACCCGGAGCGTATCCACCGCGGTAATCACGGCGCCCGGCAGCACCTCTGACTGAGCCCAGGCTTCCCGGCTGTCGCGTCTGGCCGTCACCTTGACCTGGCTTCCGACCGGAATCGGGCAGGAGAAGCCGTACACGCCGGCATATTCGTTCTGCTCCTCTTCCGGAAGCAGGGTGGCCACCACGGTCTTTCCGTCCACCTCCACGCTCACCTGGGCATCCAGAACGGGTTGCAGGAGCGAGCGCGAACTCTCGCTCACGTACACTTGCTGAGTCCGGGGATCGGACAGCAGCTGTGCATTCACGACGAGCAGCGGCTCGCTGTCGCCAAAATCCACGTCGATGACATTCTCACAGGCAGTGGAAGCCCACAGGAGCGCAAGGATATAAAGTATCTTCTTGTCCATGGCGCGTCAGAATTTATAGGTAACACTGACAGAGGGCATGATGGGCAGGATGGTAATCTTGCGCATCAAGGGTTTGGTGTAATAGGTGCCATCCCCGGCGTCCTGGACCACATAATCGACAAAGACCAGGTTGGGATTCATGTTGTTGTACAGGTTGTACACGCTCACATTGAAGACCCAATGGCTTCCGGCGTTGAAATTGACACCCACATTGAGGCGATGGCTGGGCGGCAGGCGGTAATTGTTGCGTCCCTCCACGTAGCCGGCCGGCCTGACCGTTCCTGCGCCATAGCCGTTCCGCTCCGGATTGTACACGAAATCCGGAGCCAGGACCACCGTGCGCTGCAGCGGAATCGTGGTGGCGCCGCCGCTGGCGAAACTCCAGGCGGCATTGAATTCCACCACCTTGCTCAGCTTGTAGTTCAGGTTGATGTTGAAATTGTGCCGACGGTCATATTTGTACGGGAAGGGCCGGCCCAGGTTGATGGAGCCGTCCGGGAACACCCGGTCCGACTTGGCCAGGGTATAGGCCACCCAGCCGGTGAGTTTCCCCCGGGTTTTCTGCACAAAGAATTCCAGGCCCTTGGCCGTGCCCTGGCCCATCTCCACCTTGTCTTCCCAGCCCATGCTGTTGCCCAGCACAAGGGTGCCGTCCTTGTATTCCAGCAGGTTGTCGATATGCTTCCAGTAGCCCTCGATGGAGAATTCCCAGCCCGGAATGCCGTCGTAATAGATTCCGGCCGACAGCTGGTCGGACGTCACCGGCTTGATGTTCTTGGTAATGGGCACCCAGAGGTCCAGCGGCAGCGAAATGGAAAAAGAGCTGAGCAGGTGGACATACTGGGCCATCCGCGCATAACCGGCCTTGAAGGAGATGCCGTTATCCAGGGTATATTTGGCCGACAGGCGGGGCTGCAGGTTAAAATAAGGCTTTCCGTCCGCGAGGAAGAGCGAAGCGTAGAGGCCGGGATTCACCGTGAGGTGGCTGCCGATGGAGAAATCGTCCTCGGCATACAGGGCCATGTCGTGTCCCACATAGGATTCATAGGGACTGCGGTAATTGAGCCCTTCCCCGTCGGTGGCGGCGTTGATGCTCTCGCTCATCACCGCCGTCAGGGTCTCCGGCACAAAGGTATGATAGGTATATTCCGCGCCGAACTTGATCAGATGGGCCGGCGTGGGAACATAGTCGAAGTCCAGCTTGGCGCTCCAGTCGCGGATGCCGGAATTGTAATTGACATCATACTGGACCTCTTCCTTGTTCTCTTCCTGTCTCAGGCCCACGTGCATGAGCATCTGGTACTGGTTGAAGGCCACCGTGGTATTGGAGAAGAGGCGGCTGGAAAAAACATGGTTCCAACGCAGCGAGGCCACGTTGTTTCCCCAGCCGATGCCCATGTCGGTGCGCCAGAAATAAGGCGTGGGGGCAACGTCCACCTCCTCGTCATAGATCATGTCCGTCTCTTCCGTCTCCTCGAAGCGGATGCGCATGTTGTCCTTGCCGCTATAACCGCCCAGGAAGAAGCGGTCCTTGTCGGACAGGCGCCAGGACAGTTTGCCGGACAGGTCGTAGAAGAAGTAATTGGCATAGCGTCCTTTTCCCATCGCGGCCCGGATGATGGGGTCGTACAGGAGGGTGTGCAGACCGCGCCCGCTGAGGGAATAGCTGAGCCGGTTCTTGAAGATGGGGCCCTCCAGATGGATTTTTTCCGTGAGGGCGCCCACGCCGATGCTGCCGTGGGTCTCCTTCATGTTGCCGTCGTTGGTGCGGATGTCCACGATGGACGACACCCGGCCGCCGTAGCGGGCCGGGAAGGAGCCCTTGTACAGGGTCACCTTCTTCACGGCCTCCGTCTGGAAAACGGAGAGGATGCCCAGCATGTGGTCCACGTTGTAGATGGGCACGCCGTCCAGCAGGATCAGGTTCTCATCGGCCCCGCCACCGCGGACATACAGGCCGGTGAAGCCCTCATTGCCGCCCTGCACGCCCGGCATCAGCTGGATGGCCTTCAGGACATCGGCCTCCCCAAAGAGGACGGGGGTGTTCTGGATCTGGGCCAGGGGGACTTCCAGGGCACCCAGGTAGGTGGACTGGATGCCGGCGTCACGCTGGGCCACCACGACGGCTTCCTGCAGCGCGGCCGACGGCTGCAGCGTCACGTTGATGGTCGTATCCCGCTGCAGGTTCACCTCCAGGCTCACACTGCCGTAGCCCACGAAGGAATACTGGAGCTGCGTCTTGCCGCGGGGCAGCGTGAGGGTATAATAGCCATAGACGTTGGTCACGGCACCCGTGGGCGTCTTGGCGCCGTCGGCCACCAGCACGCCCGCCCCCAGGAGGGTCTCGCCGCTCACCGCGTCTGTGATATAGCCGCTCACCGTCGCGCCCCGGCGTTGGGCCGAAGCCAACAACACCGGCAGGACGAGGAGGCTTATAATAAACAGGAATCTTCTCATTGTTCGTCAATTACGCCCATATTTGCAGCATCGGCCACCAGGTGCGTCTGCATCCGGCGGCGGGCCTGCTTGATGAGCCAGCAGCAAAAGAGGATAATCATGATGGAAATGACCCCGCCAATCTCCGGCGTCACGTTGGCCATCATGGCCACGGTGTCATAGAGGCCATGCGCCACCACCGGATAGAGCCACATCTTGATGCCGGCTCCCGGGGCGCGGTAACGGTCAAAGTGATTGAGCGAGTAGTAATAGCCCATGATGACGGCAAAGCCGAAATGGCCGGGAATGGCCGTCAGGGACCGGCCGATCCCCACGGTGATCCAGTCCGTTCCCGACGCGAAGAGATACTCGATGTTCTCGAAAGCGGCAAAGCCCAACCCCACGGCCACGGCATAGACGATGCCGTCCATGCGCTCGTCAAAGTCGCGGCATTTTCTCAGGAAAAGCCACAGCAGCAGGAGTTTGGCCGATTCTTCCGGAATGGCGGCCCCGAAAAAGGCCGTGCGTGCCGCATCGCCGAAGGAGTGGATTTCCTGCGGGAAGAGCCCCAGATTCAGGAAAGGGACCGACACCAGGAAGGAGGCGAACACCGAGAGCCAGCCGTAGAAGAAGGCCTTGATGACACTGCGAACAGGCTCCCGCTGCAGTTTGTCCTGCTGGTAGGTATAATACAGGAGAATGGCTACCGGAAGCAGGGCCAGAAAAAGGACGCGGATCATGAGGCGGGCTGTTGACGGGTTTGTAAATCGGCCAGGACGATGGCGGCCATGGCCTCCACGATAACCGGCGTGCGCAGGGCGAAACACACGTCGTGACGACCCGGAACACCGCCCTTGGCAATGCTGGCAGTGGGCTTGAAGGCCACGCGGAACGTGATCGGATTGCCGTTGGTGATGCCGCCGTTCACGCCGCCGGCGTGGTTGGTAAGGGGTGCGGTGCGGCCCGGCTCAAAAGCATCGTTGTGCTCCGAGCCTTTCATGGCCGCAGCTTGGAATCCGTCGCCGAATTCCACGCCCCGCACGCCCGGAATGGCGAAAAGGGCATGGGCCAGGCAGGATTCCACGCTGTCCCAGAAGGGTTCGCCCAGGCCGGCGGGAACCCCGCTCACCTCGCAGGCCACCACGGCGCCCAGGGAGTCTCCTTCGGCGCTGGCGGCCGCCAGGGCTTCGGGCCAGCCCTCCGTCCGGCCTCCCAATGCCACGATATGGGCGGCGTAGTGATACGGGGCCATTTTCTTGGCTATCACGCCCGCTGCCACGATGCCCAGGGTAAGGCGTCCGCTGAAGTGTCCGCCGCCGCGGGGGTCGTTGAAACCGGCATATTTGATGCTGGCCGTGCGGTCGGCGTGGCCGGGACGGGGATGCTCCCGGAAGAGGGCATAGTCGGCACTGCGGGTGTTCTGGTTCTGGAACAGGATGGTGAGCGGGGCTCCGGTGGTGTGGCCTTCGTGCACGCCGGAAACAATTTCCGGAAGGTCGGCCTCGATGCGCGGGGTGGTACCGGGGGCACCGGCCTTGCGGCGGGACAGATCCTGCACGAAATCTTCCTCGCTCAGGGGAATGCCGGGCCTGACGCCATCGACGGTAACGCCGATGCGCACACCGTGGGATTCGCCGAAGATACTGACTCTGAAGTGATTGCCAAAGGTATTCATAGGGTATCGAACAAATCGTTGAACTGCGGGAAAGACTTGGCCACGCAGGAGGTGTCGTCAATCACCACGGGCTCCGAGGCCGCCAGGGCCGCGATCTTGAGGGCCATCACCATGCGGTGGTCGCCATGGGAGGTGAAGAAGCCGCCTTTGAGCAGCTGGCCCGTAAGGAGGCGCTGCGTGAGGCCCATGCCCGTGATGGTCATCTCGTCTTCCCGGATGCTCACGGGAACGCCCATGCGGCTGAGCATGTCCTCGATGGCCGCGGCCCGGTCCGTTTCCTTGTGCCGAAGCCGCTCCACGCCCTGCAGGCGGCTGTCTCCCGGGCAGAAGGCGGCCAGTACGGCCACCACCGGGAAGAGGTCGGGGCAGTTGTTCAAATCGGCCTGGAACGCATTCAGGGGGGCCCTTTTCACGTGAATGGGGCCGGTGGACGGGGTGCTGCCTTCCACCTGGGACAGGCTGGCGCCGGCTTCCATGAGGATGTCCATGATGGAGATGTCGGCCTGCAGCGACTGGGTGTCCAGGCCTTCCACTTCCAGGTCGCCGAAAACGGCGCCGGTCACCAGCAGCGGCGCCGCACCAGACCAGTCGCCTTCGATGGCGAAATCGGCCGCTTCGTAGCGCTGGGGGCCTTTTGTCCAGAAATTGATGGCGCTGCAGCGGGACCAGTCCTGGGTTTCCAGGAAGTCCTCGTCGCCCTCCATTTCCGACCCCACGCGGATGCCGAATTTGCGCAGCACGTCCAGCGTGATGAACAGATATGGGATACTGCGGGGCTCCTGCACGCTGAGGGTGGATTTCCCGGCGGCCAGCGGCAGGGCCGACAGCAGGCCGCTCAGCAGCTGGGAACCGCTTTTTCCGGAGACATCGGCCCGGCCGGGGATGAGCGGACCGGCCACTTCGAGGGGCAGGCGGCAGTCTTCCTTGCGCGGGGCGGGCCCTTCCGGATACAGGCGGACGCCAAAGGCTGCCATGATGTCGTGGGCGCCCGAAAGGGGGCGGCCCAGCAGGGTCTTTTCCCCTGTCACGCGCACGCGCTCCGGGCAGAGCACGCTCAGAAGCGGAATCATCAGCCGGGTCAGGAGGCCGGATTCGCCGGTATGGATCTCCTTGACACCCAGGCTGCCGGCGGCCGCGCCGATGCCGGTGATGGTCAGGACGCCGCCCTGCACCTGCACATCGGCCCCCAAGGCGCGGGCTACGGCCAGGGCCGACTCGCTGTCGCCGCAGGGAGAATAGCCGGTGAGATGGGAGGTGCCGTGGGCGAGGGCAGCGCAGATGATGGCACGCTGGGCAAAGCTCTTGGAGGCGGGCATGGGCAGTGCCTGGGCCTTCACGAAGCGGAAGGCACCATAGACGGTTTCCTGCATGGCTTTCGTGCTCCACTGGCCGGGGGCCGTGGCTTCCTGCTCCGTGAGGCAGGCATAGGTATAGGGAGCCCCCTGCCGGAGCGCCTCCAGCCGCGACATGCGGCCGGTTTCGCCCATGCAGAAGGCCACCAGCGTACCGGGCGCCGCATCCTGGTACAGGGAGAGGACGGTTTCGTTGTCGGCCTCACAGGTGGCGGTGGTGACGATTTTCACCACCTCGGCGCCGAAGGTCCGGGCCCGCTCCAGCAGAGACAGGAGCACGGCACGGGAAGGCGTGCCGGTAAAGTCGTGGTAGGAGCGGATAAGGACGGTCCCGTAGCTGCGGCAGGCCTCGCGGATGCGACGGCCCACGGCGGCGGGCGCTTCCATTTCCAGGTCCACGTACTTGGCGCCGGCGCGGATGGCCGTCTCCAGCAGGTCCGGCGCAGCCGATTCCTCGCTGAGGCGGCAGGTGGCGATGAGCGGGACGTCCGAGGTGGAAAAAAGGGTTTCCACCTCGGCATCCTCCAGCGGACAGCGGTCCAGGCGGATTTCCGCCATTTCCACGTCCCCGCTGTCCAGGATGGACAGGATCTCCTGCAGTTCTTTATTCTGGATGGATGTACAAATCATTTCTTGCTCAGTTGGTTACAGGCTTCGGCCGGGGTGAGGGGCCGCAAGACCACCTTTCCCGGGGCTTGCAGCAGCACAAAGTTCACCTGGCCGCCGGCGGCCTTCTTGTCTTTTTCCATGGCTGCCCGGAGGGCATCCAGGGGATAGGGGCTTTCCACGGGCAGGCCCAGGGCCTCGAAATCGGCCTTGAGCCGCGCTGCCAGGCCCTTTTGAGCCACGCCCAGCGCCTCCGACAGGCGGGCGGCCAGGATGATGCCCATGGCCACGGCTTCCCCGTGATGGATATCGTCGCCCTGACGCTGCGCCTCGTGCTCAATGGCGTGGCCGAAGGTATGGCCCAGGTTCAGCACCGCCCTTTCGCCCTGCTCCAGCGGATCCCGCTGCACAATGCCGGCCTTGATTTCGGCCGCCCGCCGGGCCCAGGTGCCCAGTGCCGCTGTTTTGGCAAGTCCATCACCCAAATCGGCCGAATTCTGGGATGCGATGACGGCTTCATAGGCCGGGGCGTCACCGATGAGGAAGGTCTTGAGCATCTCGGCCAGGCCGTCACGGATTTCGCGGGGCGGGAGGGTTTTGAGGACATCGGCGCACAAGAAGGTGAATTCGGGCATGTGGAAGGCACCCAGCATGTTTTTATAGCCGTCCAGGTTCACACCGGTCTTGCCGCCGATGGCGGCGTCCACCTGTGCGAGCAGCGTGGTGGGCAGGTTGGCGTAGCGGATGCCGCGCTTGTAGATGCTGGCGGCAAAGCCGGCCATGTCGGTGGTGATGCCGCCGCCGATGGCCAGCACCAGGGCCCTGCGGGACGCACCGGCCTCCAGCAGCTGCCGGCAGATGGCCAGCACGGTATCCATGGTCTTGAGCGCCTCCGACGTATCTACGGCGATGGCGCCGCGCACGCTTTCCCCGGCTCCGGAAAGCAGTTCTCCGGCCACCCAGGCCACCTGCTCGTCATATACCAGATACACTTCCGGCTCGGCCGAAAGGAGCGGAAGCACCTCGGGGAGACGGCATACGACGATTCTTGACTCATTATTCATAGTTTACAAATATAACGGTTTTTTGCGTATCTTTGGTTTTTAATCCCTTAGACCATGAAAAAACGCCTCCTTTTTATCCTGTTTCTGGTAGCGCTTTCCTTCCCTGTCGCAGCCCAGAAAAGGCTGGTCGCGGCTACGTCCGAGAACCGGCTTCCGCCTTCGGCCCAGTTTGACTCCCTGCTGGCCGAATTCGGCGCCGGTTTCGATGCTGACAGTTACGCTCCCGTATTCAAGATGGCGGGAAAGATGGGCCGGGATGTCCGTTTCGTGTCCCTGCTGTACAGGACGCAGGATCCGAACGGGAAGGAAGTGATCGCCTCCGGGCTCATGGCCTATCCGGAGACGGGCCGCGTGAGGGGGACCATCGAAGTATCCCCCATCTGCAAGGAGAAATACCTGGCCGGTTCGGTGCGGCGCTTCACCGTCGAATGCCTGCCTTCCATGTGCGGATACGCCGTCCTGGTGCCGGACACCATCGGCTACGGTGCCACGGAAGGCGAGGACACCGCCCTGCTCATGAGCGAGAACGTGGCCCTGGTATCGGCCCATTTCCGGGAAGCCGTGCAGGAATACCTGGCCACCTGGGACAAGCCCCGGACGCTGCCCCGGAAGACCATCGTCTTCGGCTATTCCCTGGGGGCTGCGGGGGCGCTGGAAACGGCCTGCTACTACCACACCCATCCGGAGATGGGGGTCAAGCTACAGACGCTTTACCTCGCCAGCGGCGCCTACGACCCTTCCGTGGCCATCGGCTCGGCCGTGGAAAAGGGCGAGAGCGGATACCTGGTCTATCCTTCCATAGCCCGCAGCCTGAACCGCTGGATGGGGCTGGAGATGGACTACAAAAACCTGTTCCAGGGCCGTGTACTGGAGGATTTTGACTTCATCTCCGGCGGTCAGGCCAACCTCACCGAACTCACCGGCGTGTACGGGAAGGACCTCCGCGCCTACCTCCATCCGGACTTTTTCACGCCGACGCAGAATGCCGATATCCGGAAACTGATGGAAGGCCTTGGCAGCCTGAAGGTCCCCGCCGTCGGCTTCTCGCTTCCCAAGGGCCTGAAGATCTACCTGCGTCATTCGGCCCAGGACGAATATGTTCCGGTGGCCTGCTCCGACGAACTCCGCGCCGAACTCCGCCAGGCCGGCTTCCGCAACGTCACCTATTTCCGCGACAAGAAAGGCACCCACTACGACGAAGCCGCCCTGGCCTTCCTGAACCTATTCATGCTGGTCTTTTAGGCTACCCCACACAAAAAATATTTTGTAGTTCCCCGAAATTACGTTACATTTGCAACCCTGCAGGCCCGGATGGCGGAATTGGTAGACGCGCTGGACTCAAAATCCTGTGACAGCAATGTCGTGCGGGTTCGATTCCCGCTCTGGGCACACTAAAAAGCATCGCTTTCCAGCGATGCTTTTTTGGTGCCCAAATGTCTTCGACTTACTGGGGGGGCGCCCCCCCCCAGACCCCCTGGGTCGCTTCGCTCCAGGCGGTTCTTATTTTCTTATCTCCAAATAGTTGGAGCGCTTCTTTTTGACTCATACGACGCTCGTTTTCTGCGTGGTTACGAAACAGAATCTTCAGTTGCAAGAGGGAAAAGCTTGGGGTACGGTTCGAGAATGCCACGGTTAGGGGCACAGTTTTTCAGCGTACCAGCTCCGCGAGATTCACATTTCGGTGCGTATTTGCACTTCCCGCGGAGCTAATAGTCCAGCATGTTCCTGGAGACGTAGTCCAGCACGGGGAGATGATCTGCGTCAGGGCTGGGGTAGAAGTAATGCTCGCTGGTATGGACTGCTGCCTGATAGGCGTTCATCGCATCCAGCAGGCTCCTGGTGGCGTCGCCTTCTATAAGGCCGCCATTTGTCTCGTCGCCCTTGATGAAGTAGGTGCAGTTGGTAATTGTGCCGCCGGAACCCAGCATGTCTGTGTACGCACATCCCTGGAGGTAGTAGCAGTTCTGGTATGTGCCGGATTGCCGGTAGGAGATGCCGGCGCTGTAGTTGATTTCGGTGGTTGAGCTACCCACATAGTATGACTTGATGGTTCCAGAGTTGTAACAACTCCTTGCCTGGGCATTGTAGGTGACACCCACCGCTTTGGCCGACGCGGAAGAAGCACCGTAGGCAACAATATTGCCCTGGTTATAACAGCCCTCCACGCTGCCGGAAGTTGTATTGGATGCAGCAATCCCGGCGACGAAGGCGCCATAACCCGACTGCGTCATCTGACCGGTGATGTTTCCGGTATTGTAGCAGAAAGTGATCAACCCCCCGTTCAGATTCCCGCAGATGCCGCCCACATAAAAACGGTTGCCGGAATTGGCGTTGGAATAAGCAGCGAGGCTGCCGGTATTGTAACACCGGTCAATCTGTACGGTAGCTGCGGCATAACCGACCAAACCACCCGCCGCCATCAGTTTTGCCCTGCCGGGGTAACTCGCATAATAGCCGAACAGCCGCATCCCCAGAGATGAGCCGCACTGCTCAAATTTGACGTTTCCGGTGGCATAGCCGCAAATAGAGCCGTAGTAGTGCGGTCCCCGGACAAAATCGTTCCCGGTGTTGATGGTTCCTGCCACGCGGACATCGCGAATAACCAAATACGGTGTCGTCCCGGAAGTGCCCTTGATCCATCCGAAGAGGCCCATATACACTTCGTAACTATTTGCGCTTTGCGTTGAAAGATAACTCAGATCGAAACTGTTGATGGTGATTGTGTGGAAATTGCCATCAAAATGGCCCTGGAAGCCGTTTCCTTCGTTTGTGCTGCCGATAGGGCGGAAGTTGGATACCGAGATATCCCGGACCTGCCTGAAGTACACACCGGAGTAATAACTGACCTTGTTGTTCACATTGTTGGCCAGCAGATGAAGATCGGCCTCCGAGGCAATCAGATAGGGATCTTCCTCCGTACCTGAGCCGGCCCAGCCTTCGGAAACAAGGGTGGCGCCGGAGAAGGCGGCATCCACGGAGAACGGCTTTATCTTATTGAGAGTCAGCGTGTTCTCGGCATTGATAGTGCGGACATATTGTGCGCCCGTACTGGTGGTCATGACAATCTTCGAGCCGGCGGGCAGCGTCTGGGGAAAGACGGCAGCATAGTAGGGACCCGGGCCACTCATGTCAATTTCGATGCTGCTTACTACATGATGACCGGCCCCCGCGTACCGGCTGTCCACGTAGCGGAAGTACATTCCTCCGGCCAGAAGATGGTTCCCGGAGCAGATCAGGGATAGAGATACCACATCGGCCGTCTCCTTGGTGAAGCGAATCAGGGCGGTGGCATTCTTGAAAGACAGCTTGTCGTCGTCCGTCGTGGCCACGCATATGTTCGCTTTCCGGAAAGAACCGTCCGTGTACTGCGGGACAATGAAACCGACGTGGGTCCCGGAGATGTGGCCGAAGGCACAGGGGGCCGGATAGCAGGCGTAGATGACTTCGCCGGTCAGGGACGAGGTGGAGAACTGGGCCGTGGCCTGGCCGATATCTTCCTGCCGGATGCCCACGATTTCCTGATTCACGCCGTCGGAGAACCAAACGGCATCTCCTTCGCCCCAGACCGGAGTGAGACCGTCAAGGCTCGTTTTCGTGAGTTCGGACAAAGATGCCGTGAAGGTGCGCACATGCCCTGCCGGAACCGTGTTCTCCGTGTCTTCTTTTTGGCATGATGTGGCGGCGATGATCATGGCCGCAAGAACAAAGATGCTTCTTTTCATGGTGCAGATTCTAGTCAAACTTGAATTCATTCTCGTCTTCCTCATAAGACTGGTTGGGACTAGAGCTCGCTAAAGCGGCTTCAGGAAGAATCTCAATCTGCTCGGTGACGGGCATTTCGTAGGCCGGCTTGTTGTTAAACATATGCTAATTTTTTAGCAAATATAACAAATCTGAGCAATAACATACTTGTAATCACCATTATTTGTCGATTATTATTTACGTTTGGGGTGTAAAACGCCGTATTTTACACCCAAACACATCACAATGAAGCAAACGGGTGCAAAACAGCCCTTTTTACACCCGAATGAGGACTTTCGTTGTTTGATGGCCGAATCATTGTTGGCCATGCCCATTACGCCTGCCAACTAAGTGTAAGTGTGTTAGTTGGTTACGATTACAGGGGTGCACATGGAAGTGCACCCCTGTGTTGAGAAGTTGCTGATTATCAGCGGATTTCAGGCCTGGTGGCGAAAACGCCTCGGTGCGGCGACACGTGCGCAGCGAAAGCCGGGGCGCGCTCCTCGTCTGTCAGTTCTGCCAGGATTATAACGAATCGTAGGCGGCGATGGCTTGGGAGAAACGCTGCTCGAGGTCGGAAAGGAGGTAAAGATGGTCGGGATTCTCCTTCAGGCCATCCAGCGTCAGGCGCACGGCAACCGGCGGCTGGGCGTAGGACAAGGAACTTTCGTTTCGAAGCTGGCTGGTGGAGGCATAGACCAGCCAGAGGTCGGCATACTCGACGCCGTCCCGGGCCTTGAACTTCTCGACAATCACCTTGGCGCCTATCGGGGTCTTCTTTTCAATGGTCTGGGGAAGCGTGTACTCGGCCGTTCCCAAGGCGGCCAGCACGCTGCCGATATTGGAATCGTGCCCGCAGAGGAAAGAAAAGACGCGTCCTTTCTGGCGTAACTCGGAGAGCATCGTCTGCAAGAGCGGATGGGCCACGTTGACGGCAACGGAGGGGGCGGTGAACAGCGCATCTCCGTACCACTCTTTTACCAGGGCGACTTGGACCCAGTCCTGGTCCTGCATCGCGTGCCCAAAGGCAGCTTTCTGCACATCGGGCTCTTCATAATACTGAAGGACCAGGGCGTCAGATACCGTACAGGCCATTTTGAGGCCGCCGTTCATGATGGGTTCCGCATCCAGTTTGAAACTCACCGAGGACGGGAACTGGCCGAATGACGTCGTGTCCGGATAGGCAGCAGACCGCTGGATACCGATCAGGTTCTCTATCACGGCATACTGCGCGGCGATTCCCTGGTTCAGGTCTCCCATGCGGGCAGAGATCTCCTGCTGCGCCTTCTGCGCAAAACCCTCCGGTAATTTGGTAATCTTCGGAGTGAACACAGGATCCATGGTGTCGTACGCCACTTTCATCTCCACGACGGGGTTCGCGCCCGGGAACACGGCATCGGCAAACGTTCTGGCCGTGAGCTGGCAGCGCTGCTTGGCGTTGGCATAGAAGCGGAAAGACCCGTTGTCGGCAGTATAACGGCTGGTGAAATCCTTTTTCGTGAGCCATTCGCGGAAGAACCGTCCCATCTGGGACTCGAGCCGCGTTCCCTTGGCGGTAAGATGGCTGGCCGGGTCCTCCCAGGGGAACCACTGGTAGGAAGGATCGGTCACGCGGGAAAGGACAGAGCCTTTTCCCACCAGCGGCGTCCGGATATTATGCCGGCTCAAAACCACCATCTGCTCCAACACATAGTTGTCCTGGAAACCCGCGGTACGCTCCAGCCACTCCGTCTGATGCTGGACATCAGGAATCTGCTCCGGCGTACAGGCCCACACTAGCAGGGCCGATAAGAGAAAGAAGAAAAGTTTTTTCATAATCTGATTTGCAGGCACATAATAGTTCTGTGCCTGCAAATATAAACAAAAAGAAAAGCGATTCCAAACGCAATCAGCCCCTTATGTCGGTCTCGAGAATGCAGATGGGCACCAGGCGAAGCACCGCATCACGTTCTTCCGCTGTCAGACGGTCCAGGGATTTGCCATACTCCTGCTGGGCTTTTTCCTCCCGGACTTCGTTGTAGATCTGGGTCAGGAGCGCCTGCATGTGCTGGTACATGCCATAACTGGTGCCGCGTTCATAGGTGAGGGTAAATACCGTCTTGGCACCATGTTTCCGGAGAAAAGCCTTGCCGATGCGCAGGATATCGGCATCCTGGTCATAGGCGCCGTTTTCAAAGAAGATCTTGTCCTGGCTATTGATACGGACCACGCAAATATCGTGGCGGTCGATGCCTTTCAACGCTTCGTCGTAGGTGAGGACCTTCAGTCTCTTATCGGAAACGGACGGGGCGATATGCCGCATCACGGATTCCGTTTCCGACTGCCTGGCATAGTAAACCTTCAGCGCCCCGACCTCCCGAAGCCAGTTTTTGAGCTCGTTGACAGGGCCCATGGGCGTGTCGGCATCGGCATGAATGACGACCGCGGTGCCCGGCACCACCTGGTCTTTGCCTTCCACGCGGCCGTCGGCATGGACATGCAAGGCCACGGGCGCGGGCTGGGCCGAAGAGGCCGTCGGGGCCGTGCGAATCTGGAACACCACCGGCTGGAACAAGGCGGTGGCCATGGGTTTGCCATCCTTCATCGCCGGCGTCCAGGCCGGGGATTTGCCAATTAAATCGGCCACGGCCTTGTCCAGCGTCTCACAGAGGCCGTACACGATGGACACATCGGACACCTGGCCGTCTTCTCCCACCACAAACATGGCCACCAGCATGCCATCATACAGGCAGTCGGCCGGGTAGCTCAGGCGGCTGTTCAGCCATTGGGAAAAGTTTTCACTGCACACCGGCTCCGTGTCAAAGTTCTTGCCGGCGCTCATCTTGATTTCGCGCGCGCGATTCGCATGGATGATGTCCTCGGGCTTCACGGAAGCATCGGCATACTTGACCACGACGATTTCGGGAAGAAAGTACTCGAACTGTTCCTGGTCATGACTTTTTTCACTATCTTTGTCCACCGGGACATAGACAGTCCTTGCCTGCAGGCCGATGGCCAGGCACACCAGCGGGAGCAGCCAGAGCACCCGCAAGCCTCTCACGAGAGGGGATTTGGATTTTGACATCATAGTAATTCGGTTTTTAAGGATACTGTGATTAAAGCTGTTAGCCACTGAGTAGCCGCTCTTGCTGACAGCTTTTCTTATTAGCAGATACTGATACGCTTTGATATTGGCGCCGGAACGCAGGACCGCGTCATCGGCCTCGTACTCGTGGAGCTCCTGGAGGTCGGCGCGGAGCATCCAGATGGCCGGGTTGAACCATTGCAGGGAAGAAAGGATATCCACCAGCAGGAGCTCCGTGGAATGCCCCAGGCCGATGTGCGCCTTCTCGTGCGCGAGGATGGAGTCATGCGGGGCTTCCCAGTCCTGGCGGGACAAGACGATGTATCGCATCCAGCTGAAGGGGTCGATGTCCCGCTCGGTCACGATGATCCGGCAGCCGTCTTCCTCCCGCACAAGCGTGCCGCGCCGGACAATCCGGACAAGGGAAAGGATGGAAAGGGCCACCCGCGCCAGCACGAAGGCCACGCCCGCCCAGAACAGCACGGTGAGGGCAACGGGCCACCAGGGAACCGCCGGTTCGACGTAGGAAAGCAGTTCCGGGGCGGGCAGCTCCAGGGCCGGGGCAAGGGGCTCCGAGGCCACGGGGGCCACTTCCAGGGGCTTGTGAATGGTGATGATGCACAGCGGCAACAGGAACGAAAGCACGGCCGTTCCCACCAGCACCGCCCGGTTGAAGCGATGGAAGGTTTCCTTCTTCAAAAGGAAACGGTAGAACAGGTAGAAGACCAGCAGCGCCACCGCCACCTTGCCCTCATAGATCAGGAACGTTTGCATGGCTATTTCTCCTTCTCAATGAGGTCGATCAGCTCCTTCAGCTCCGCCAGCGAAATCTTCTCTTCCTTTACCAGGGCCGACACGGCATTGATGTACGAATTGTCAAAATACTTGTCAATCAGGCCCGTAAGCGAGCCCTGCTTGTACTGCTCCCGCGTCACCCTGGCGAAATACTGGTAGGTGGGACCATAGGACTTATGGTCAATGAAACCTTCTTCCTGCAGGGTGCGCACTTGCGTGGACAGGGTGGAGAAATGCGGCTTGGGTTCCGGGTACAACTCCCGTAACTCCCTCACAAAGAGGGGGCCTCTCTCCCAGAAGTGATTCATGATAATCTCTTCCTTCTTGGTCAGGCGTTTCATAGGCGCAACGATTTTTTGCAAATATAGCTAAAAAATTTAGTTACGCAACTATTTTATCTCAATCTGAAACAAAGAAGGGTGAGGTCGTCGTTGGGGGCGGCACCGGCGCGGTGCTTTTCGACAGATTCCTTCAGCCGGGAAATCACCTCTTCGGCCGACAGGGAACCCAGCTGGGTGAGCATCTCCAGCACGGCGTCGTCTCCATACTGCTCATGACGGGGATTCTCGGCTTCGTTGAGACCGTCGGTGTAGATCAGGAGCAGTTTGTCCCGCATATCGGCCAGGCTTTCTCCGTGGAAAGGAATGCCGTCCATGATGCCCAGGGGCTGGTTGGTGTACTGGATGGGCAGGAATTGCGCCGGCTGGCCGGGCACCACCAGCACGGGCGGATTGTGGCCGCAGTTACAGAAATCCATGCGCTCGGTGTTCAGGTCAATCTGGCCGATGAACATGGTCACGAACATGTTCTGGTTGTTGTCCTGCGACAGGAACTGGTTGATGGCCGTGGCAATGCTCTCCGGGTTATGGCCCTGCTGGGCGAAAATCCGGAACAGGTTGCGGGTAACGGCCATGAACAGGGAGGCAGGAACGCCCTTTCCGCTCACGTCGCCCACGCAGAAGTACATGGTCTCGTCCTGGACGAAGAAGTCATACAGGTCGCCGCCCACTTCCTTGGCCGGCGTCATGGAAGCATACAGGTCAATGTCGTCGCGGCTGGGGAAAGCCGGGAAGATGCGCGGAACCATGCTCATCTGGATGTCGCTGGCCACCTTGAGTTCATTCTCGATGGCCGCTTTGGCCGCCGTGGTCTGCTTCATCTTGTCAATGTAACTGACCAGGGAATGCTGCATGTCGCTGAACGACTTGTACAGACGGCCCAGTTCATCGGTGCGGCCGTTGTCCGGAAGTTCCTGATCCAGCTGTCCGGAAGAGATGGTCTCAATCTGGCGGGTGAGCTGGCTCAGGGGTTTCAGTTCCCGGGAAACGATCTGGCTGCAAACATAGAGCATCAGCAGCAGGCCCAGGATGAAGATGAGCGTAATGCTGCGCTGCATGCGGTTGAGGCCGTAGAAGATATCGCTTTCCGGGCACACAATGGCCACGCTCCAGCCGGTGTCGCCCAGGGGCTTATAGAAGACATAGCAGTCTTTGCCGTCCAGACGCAGTTGACGCCGGCCTTCCTCCCCGCGCTGCATGGCATGGCCCAGGTCCGTGCGGTCTGCGTCGGGGGTTTCCAGCGTCTCGGTGAAAATGCTCTGGTAGAACAGTTTGGTGGAGTCGGGATGCACGAAGAAGGTGCCGCCCAACCCCGTCATGATGCTGTAGGAATGGGGATAGGGCTTCACGGCCGATATGGTTTCCGACAGCCAGCTCAGGGAGATGTCCACGGAGAGGGTGCCGATATAGCGCTGCTCCTTGTCGCGGATGGGCTGGCAGAAGGAGGCAATCATGTCCTTGGAGTAGATATCGTCCGGATTGTAGTCGAAGAAGGGTTCGGTCCAGCAGGGGCGGTCCAGCAATTTGGCCAGCTGATACCAGTCGTAGGTGAAATACTCGTAATGCGGGTTTCCTTCCTGGGTGGTGAGGACGACCCCGTTGTCGTTATAGCTGAAGGCCGAGAAATACCGGCCCCATTCCGCATAGTGATAGGGCTCGAAGGCGATGGAACAGCCATTCAGTTCCGGGTTGTTGAGCAGGATGTTCCTGCTATAGACGAACATGGAATCCGGGGTGTCCAGATGGCGGGAAACCAGCCAGGCCGTATTGTTGGCGGCCATTTCCACCCGGTTCAGGAGGGACTGGACGCGCTGGACCGTATTGTCCAGGATCTGATTGGCCCGGCTGATGGCCTCCTCCCGGACAGCCTTGCGGGACTGGACGAACATGACACCCAGGGTGGCCAGAAAAATGAGCGTGGCAAACATCACCACCCAAAGGCTGAGACGTGCAGAAAACGACTGACGGAGGTATCTGAGGATGCGCTTCATAAGGCTATTGGGCTATGATGTTTTCATACGGGACGGGATGCAACAGCATCTGGTTTTCCACCATGAGCTGGTTCATCTGGGCCACCATGTCGGGACGCAGCCGGAATTCCCGCTCGCCGGACTCACGGTCTATCTGGAGCCGGAGAATCTCTTCCAACATGAGCTTCTGAAGGATGCGGTTGGTTTCCACCCGGCCGTCACGGACATATTGCATCACAATCTCCAGGGTCTCGTCGGGGTGTTCGGCCGCCCACTCCCAGCCACGCCTGCTGGCCTGGGCAAAACGATGCGCCTCCTCTTTGTGCTTCTGGTAATACTCCCGGGTCACATAGACGCCGTCTTCCTGCACATTGTAACCGTGGTCGCAAAAGCGGTACACATTGGTATCCGTGAGTTCCATGCCGGCCTGCAGCAGCTGATAATACTCGTTATAACTCATCGCCACGGTGGCGTCGATGGCGCCGGACAGCAGCAGGTTGATGCCCGAGGCGAAGCGGATCCACTGGTAGTCCAGGTTCTCTTTCAGCGACATGGCCACCACCAGCTGGTCAAACCCCACGTTCCAGGTGCCCAGACGCATGCCGCGCTGCTTGAGCGGACTTTCGTTGCGGCGCGACACGATGACCAGCCCGCTGTTCATGGACGTCTGCAGGATGTTCACCAGCTCGATTCCGTTGTCAATGATCTCCATGGCCTGGGGCAGCATCAGCGTGGTGGCGTGGCTTTCGTTGCGGCTGATGCGGTTCATGGCCTGCTGGCTGGCCGACGGATGCGCAATCTCCACATCCAGGCCGGCCTCCTTGTAGAAACCCTTCTCCTGGGCTACATAATAACCGGCAAACTGGGCCTGGGCGGTCCACTGGGGGGTAAAAATGAATTTTTGCGCCTGGGCTCCGGCCGGGGAAAACAGCAGGACGCAGGCAAGAAGGACTGGGGCAAGAATACGCTTCATCTGACAAATACGGGGTTCAACTAGCAAATATAATAAGATTCACGAAAAAACTTATATCTTTGTTATATGAAAAAGGCCATCTCCTTCATTTTTGGCGTCCTGCTTCTTTCCGTCTCCTGTCTGAGCTCCTGTTCGTCAGACAAGGACAAGCTGGCGCATCTGCACGACGAGCAGGGTCTGGCCGGACTCCGGGTGGCCACCTCCACCGGATCGTGCTATGACATAGAATTGTCCAAGCGGGACGATATCCATCTGCTGCTTTTCAACTCGGATGCCGACCAGCTCCAGGCCCTCCTGAGCGGACAGGCCGATGTCCTGGTACAGGACGAAACGGTCTTCAATTCCGAAATCCGGAAGGAATACGGAATCCAGATTGCCTTCAAGGGCGAGCAGGCTTTCCCGACCGCCCTGGTGTTCCGAAAAGACGAGCCCGACCTGGTGCAGGCCATGAATGCCGTGCTGGCAACCATGGAGGAAGACGGCACCCTGAAGCAACTCAAGGACTTCTGGCTCACCGAAGAGTACCTGGACAACCGGCTTTTCCGGCACATCCCGGTAGAAACCACCGGAGACAATCCGCTGCGGGTGGCCTGCGTCGTGAACCTGGCCCCCATCTCCTTTGTCGTGGGCAAAGAGTGGTACGGCCTGGAAGTGGACCTGGCCCGGGCGCTTTCTTCTTATCTCCATCGGCCGCTGGAATTCAAACTATATGACATGTCGGGCATCATGGCCCTGAAAAACGGCCTGGCCGATCTCCTCATCGGCGGCATGTTCGTCACCCCCGAAAGGCAGATGCAGTTCCTCTTCGCAGAGCCCTACCACAATTTCCACCCCGCCTACTACATCCGGAATCCGGAGGTCAAGGTCAAGGCCACGGCCGGTTTCTGGGAGAAGATCGGCAAGAGCCTGCGGCGGAACCTCGTGGAGGAAAACCGCTGGCAATACATCACGGGCGGCCTGTTGGAGACCCTGAAAATCACCTTCTTCTCCATCTTGCTGGGCTCGGTCCTGGGCATGGGGGTCTGTGCCCTGTCCCGCAGCCGGCGCAAATGGATGCGGGGTGTCGCCGGCTTCTACAGCTGGTTTATGTCCAGCATCCCCATCCTGGTCCTGCTGCTCATCCTCTTCTACGTAGTCTTCGTGGGCAGCGGCCTCTCACCCGCCACGGTGGCCATCATCGCCTTCTCCCTGGACTTTGCCGCCGGCGCCGGGGAAATCTACTCCACCTCGCTGTCGGCCATCCCGCACGGCCAGACGGAGGCCGGCCTGGCCCTGGGCTTCACCCGACTCCAGACCTTCTTCCATATTGTGCTTCCCCAGGCCCTCAAACGCGGACTCCCCCTGTTCCAGGGACAGTGCATTTCGCTCCTGAAGGGAACCTCCATCGTGGGATACATCGCCATCCAGGACCTGACGCGCGCCGGAGACCTCATCCGCAGCCGCACCTTCGACCCCTTTGTCCCGCTGCTCATCGTCACCCTCATCTATTTCCTGCTGGCCTGGCTCATCATCCTGCTGCTGAAACTCGTCACGCCTAAAAAACAAGTGCTATGATTACCGTCCGACATCTGAGCAAGACTTATCACAATCCCGACGGCACGTCCCTGACAGTGCTCAAGGACATCAACTGCGAGATCGGCCCGGGCGAGGTGATCAGCATCATCGGCCCTTCCGGTACGGGGAAGAGCACCTTCCTGCGGGCGCTGAACCTGCTGGACGCCCCCACAGGCGGGGAAATCCTCTTTAACGGGGAGAACATCCTGGCCAAGGGCTATCCGGTGCACAAGCTACGCCAGAAAATGGGCATGGTTTTCCAGAACTTCAACCTCTTCGACCACATGACGGTGCTGGAGAACATCCAGTATGCCCCGGTGAAAATCCTGGGGAAGAGCAAGGCCGAAGCCCGCGAAGAGGCCCTTTCCCTGCTCCGCAAGGTGGGCCTGGCCGAGAAAGCCGATGTCTATCCCGACTCCCTGTCCGGCGGGCAGAAGCAGCGCGTGGCCATTGCCCGTTGCCTGGCCATGAACCCGAAGGTGATCCTGTTTGACGAGCCCACATCGGCCCTGGACCCCACCATGGTGGGCGAGGTGCTCAGCGTCATGCGCCAGCTGGCCCGCGACGGGATGACCATGCTCATCGTGACGCACGAGATGAAGTTTGCCCGCGACGTGAGCACACGCATTTTCTTCATGTACGACGGCTATATCCACGAGGACGGCACGCCCAAACAACTGTTCGAGAATCCCAAGCGCAGCGCCACCAAGGCCTTTACCCAGCGCATCCGCCGCGAAGTTTTCGAGGTCACCGGCGACGACTTCGACTTCCAGGGCATGTACACCGCCATGGCGCGCTTCTGCATCAAGAACGATATCGCCCAGAAACGCGACAAGGTGGAAAGCCTGTGCGAGCTCATGATCAACGACCTCATGGCCGGATACCGGCCCATGACCGTACGGATCAACTACAAGGAAATCACCAATGAAGCCTCCCTGGACTTCATGGTGGAAAAGCTGGAAAAATCGCCGCTCAACGACCAGTCAAAGCTGCGTTCCCTCTGCAGCGACGTGGTGGAGGAAGCCACTACCCGGGGCTTCCGGGTCAAACTGGTGCTCTAAAGCAGCTGCAGGCTCAGGCCCGCCACCAGGTAGGTCTGCCCCGCCGCGGGATTCACCACCAGCGAGGCCGACAGGGGCATACGGAAGTGCTCCGTTTCCACCAGCGCCTTGGACGCCGTGAGCGCCACATTCACCACGCTGAAGCCATTCACGCCGTAATAATCCGTGGCAAAGGGAACCATGCCCAGGGCGGCTTCCCAGTCCACGCCGCCCAGGCTGAAGGGCGCCTTGGCCTCCAGATAGGAGGAATAGGCCGTCGCGCCGGCGGGATTCACACCGTCACTTCCGGCAAAATTGGTGGACCAGGCCAGCGAGGCAAAGCCGAAGTCGTAGCCCAGCGTGGCCTCGAAGGTATGGGCCGTCCCCGGGGCATAGTGGAAATAAGGGTTGCCGTCGGCCACCCAGTAGTCCGTCACACAGAGCGAAAAACCGCCGAAGGTATAGCGCGCCTCGAGGTCCACTTCCCGCACATCGTCGGCCTTCACCAGCCCGGCGTTACCTGTGGCCGACAGGGAGAACCCCCGCCAGCCGATGCCCAGCGTGGGCTGGACGGCCGCATGTCCCAACAGTTGTCCGCGCCAGACGTATTGGCTCACCAGGTCGGCCTGCAACGTAGCCGCCACCTTCTCCTGCGCCAGCGCCGGGAAGGAGAAGAGCAAAATAAAAGCCCCTATGACATATCTTTTCATAGGGGCAAATATACCAAAAATTCGGAAATTAGAACTTGAAGGCGACACCGACGTTGAAGGTCGGGAAATGACCGGCGCCCACCAGTTCCGTGCTGATAGCCAAACTCTCCGTGAAGAAATAACGCAAGCCGGCGAGACCACCGAAGACCGCGTGAACGGAATGATCCGAATGGATACCGCTTCCATTGTCATATCTGTCACCGACCAGGGAAAAACCCGCCACCGTACCAAGATGGACCTCAAAATTATTCGTAATGTTGAGACCATAGGTAGCGCGCGCTGCCAAATCAAGGTAAGTGTAACGGCCATAGCCATAACCCAGGGTGCTGAAGCCAGCCATGGGACCCACCGTAAAGTGACCCTTCCACCAGGAATCTACCAGGCAGTAGTCACCATAGGCATAAATACCGGTGTAAACGAAACCGGCATGGGCACCGGCGACGATGGTTCCCTTGGGATTGGGATCTTCGATGGCCGAAGCCGTCTGAGCTGCGAACAGGCAGGCTGCCGCGAGGGCGAGAATAGCAGTAATTTTCTTCATAGCTTTATGATTATTATAAGGATTGACACGCTTTTCCCAGCAAATATACATTTTTTTTGCAAGTTTTTCGTATTTTTGTGCAATATGATGAAGTGTTGCTCTCAGTGGGCCGCTTTTTTGCTCGGCCTTAGTGTATTCGCCGCGGGTTGTACCTCAAAACAAGACGTACATTATACCGTTATTCTTTCCCTGGATGGCGGCCGATGGGATTACCCCCGGCATTTCCACATGCCCTTCCTGGATTCGCTGGCGTCGGTGGGCGTATCGGCCCGGATGGAGCCTTCCTACCCCGCCTCCACCTTTCCCAACCATTACACCATGGCCACGGGACTGGTTCCGGACCATCATGGCATCGTGAACAATACTTTCTGGAATCCCGAAACGGATTATATCTATGCCATCAAGGACCCGGTGGCCCGCTTTGACCCGCGCTATTACCTGGGTGAACCCATCTGGATCACCGCCCAGAAGCAGGGCCTCAAAACCGGCAACGTGTACTGGGTGGGCTCGGATGTGGCCATCCAGGATACCTATCCCACCTATTACCGCAACTGGGACGAGCAGCCCCACTGGAACTTTGACCAGCGGGCCGACGAGATTGTCCGCCTGCTGAGCCTGCCGGAGGCGGAGCGTCCCCGCCTGGTGATGGGCTATTTCGACGAGCCCGACCACCACGGTCACCTGTACGGCCCCCTGGCTCCCGAAACCGGCGCCATGGTGGAACATATGGATAGCCTGGTGCACCGCCTGTTCCTGCGCCTGAAGGCCCTCCCCCACGGAGACAAGATCAACTTTATCGTCACGGCCGACCACGGCATGGCCGACGTCTCCCCCGAGCGCTTCATCCCCTGGGTGGACGTCATTCCCGCGGGCTGGACAGAGCGCATCCTGGGCAATATCCCCACCATGATCTGGGTGAAGGAAGGCTATCTGGAGCCCTTGTACGACATCCTGAGCCAGGTGGAGCACCTTCGCGTGTGGAAACACGGCGAAGTGCCCGAGTACCTGTGCTACGGCACCTCCGAACGCATCGGCGACCTGATCGTTTGTCCCGACCTGGGCTGGCAGTTCTACAGCCGGCCTTACGATGGCGGCGCACACGGATTCGACTGCAAGGAACTGGACATGATGGTGTTTTTCCGCGCCGTAGGGCCGGATTTCAAGGAGGCCTACCAGGCCCCTTTCACGGAAGGAGAGCAATCGGCCTTCCGCAATATTGACCTGTACCCGCTGCTGTGCAGGCTGCTGCACATTGAACCCGCCCCCGTGGACGGGCGACTGGACCGGATTGAGAAGATACTTAAATAATACGTTATGAGTAAACATTTCACTTTGCCTTATGAGGGCGGGCTCATCGAGACCAACCTGCCCGCCGGCATTCTCCACACCTACGAGAAGATCTGGAGCCATGTTTATCCGGAATCCCGTCCGGCATCCTATGCGATTGCCGACCTGATCGTCGATTCCATCAACGCCCACAAGGACGGCCTGTTCCGCCTGGGTCTCACCACGGGATCCACCCCCAAGTCGCTCTACAACGAACTCACACGCCGTTACGAGGCCGGTAAGGTCTCCTTCAAGAACGTGGAGGTCGTTTCCATTGACGAGTATTATCCTTCTTCCAAAGATGAACTCCAGAGCCGGAACCACCGGCTGCACGAGGCGCTCCTGGACAAGGTGGATATCTGCAAGGAAAACATCCATATCCCCGACGGCACCGTAGCCCCGGAGAAACTGTCTGAGTATTGCGCCCAGTTTGACGCCCTGGCCCGCGGGCTGGACCTGCTGGTAATCGGCGTGGGCGAACAGGGCCAGGTGGGCTTCAACGAGGCCGGCTCCAACGAAAAGACCCGCACGCGCGTGGTGCGGCTCTCCCATGCCTCCCGCAAGCGCCAGTCCAAGAACTTCAACCACGATCTGGCGGTAACCCCGGACAAGGCCATCACGATGGGTATCAGCACCATGCTCAGCGCCCACAAGATCGTGCTCATGGCCTGGGGCGAAGACAAGGCTCCGGCCGTCAAGGCCATCTCGGAAGGCCCCATGACCACCAATTGCCCGGCTTCCCTGCTGCAGGCTCACGACCATATTTCCTTCTTCATGGACGAGGCCGCCGCCAGCCTCCTCACCCGCAGCGAAGCCCCCTGGCTGGTGGGTCCCTGCGACTGGACGCCCAAATTCGTGCGCAAGGCCGTGGTGTGGCTCTGCGAAGTAACCGGCAAGCCCATCCTCAAACTCACGGAAAAGGATTACCTGAACAACGGGCTGGACGAACTCCTGGAGAAAGTGGGCAAGTACGACCGCATCAACATTGACGTGTTCAACGACCTGCAGCACACCATCACCGGCTGGCCGGGCGGCAAGCCCAATGCCGACGACAGCACCCGTCCGGTGAGCGCCAAGCCCTATCCCAAGACCGTCCTCATCTTCTCCCCGCACCCGGACGACGATGTGATCTCCATGGGCGGCACCTTCATCCGCCTGGCTTCCCAGGGCCACGACGTGCATGTGGCCTATGAGACCTCCGGCAACGTGGCCGTTCACGACGACGTGGTGCTCCAGCACATGGACTGCGCCTTCCAGCTGGGCTTTGCCGACAAGTTCGACGAAGTGAAGAAGCTGGTGGAGAGCAAGGTTCCCGGCGAGCCCGAACCCCGCGCCCTGCTGGAAATGAAAGGCGCCATCCGCCGCAGCGAAGCCCGCGGCGCCGTGCGCAGCTTCGGCCTGAACGACAACACCAACGCCCACTTCCTGAACCTCCCGTTCTACGAGAGCGGCGGCATCAAGAAGAACCCCCGCACCCAGGCCGATGTGGATATCATCAAGAAACTCATCTCCGACCTGAAGCCCCACATGATCTTCATGGCCGGTGACCTGGCCGACCCGCACGGCACCCACCGCGTGTGCACGGAAGCCGCCCTGGAAGCCATGGACCAGCTCAAGGCCGAGGGTAACCCCTGGCTGGAAGAAACCCATGTATGGCTGTACCGCGGCGCCTGGATGGAGTGGGAACTGGGCCGCGTGGACATGGCCGTGCCGCTGAGCCCCGACGAAGTGGTGAAGAAGCGTCACGCCATCTTCCGCCACCTCTCCCAGAAAGATATCGTCCCGTTCCCGGGCGAGGACCCGCGCGAATTCTGGCAGCGCGCCGAAGAACGCACCCAGAACACCGCCCGTCTGTACAATCAGCTGGGTATGGCCGAGTATCAAGCCATTGAAGTATTCCTCAAATTATATTAATCAGACCTATGAAAATTGTTATCAGAGACAACGCAAAGGAAGGTTCCCTCTGGGCAGCCCATTACATTGCCGCCAAGATCAACGAGAAGGCCGCAGTGAGCGACAAACCCTTTGTCATCGGCCTTTGCACCGGTTCTACCCCCATTGAGACCTATGCCGAGCTCATTCGCATGGTGAAGGCCGGGGAAGTATCCTTCAAGAACGTGATTTCCTTCAATATGGACGAGTATGTGGGCCTGCCGGTCGAGCATCCCGAGAGCTATCACTCCTTCATGCACCGCTACCTCTTCGACCAGATTGACGAGAAACCCGAGAACATCCACATCCTGAACGGCAACGCGCCCGACCTGGCAGCCGAATGCGCCGCCTATGAGAAGGCCATCGTGGACGCCGGCGGATTCGACCTCTTCCTGGGCGGCGTGGGCGAAGACGGACACCTGGCGTTCAACGAGCCGTTCTCTCCGCTGAACTCCCGCACGCGGGTGGTCGACCTGACGCAGGACACGATCGAGGTGAACGCCCGCTTCTTCGGCGGAGACACCTCCCTCGTCCCCAAGCGGGCGATGAGCGTGGGCGTCGGCACCGTGTGCAGCGCGCGCGAGGTGTTGATCCTGGCTTTCGGCAGCAAGAAGGCGCGGGTGGTGAAGGAAGCCGTCGAAGGTGCGATGAGCCACTACGTGACCCTCTCGGCCCTCCAGGCGCACGAGAACGGCACCGTCCTGCTGGACGAGCCGGCGGCCGGAGAACTGAAAGTCAATTCCTACCGTTATTTCAAGGCCGTTGAGGCTGCTGAGAACGCATAGTGGCGACGTCGGCGCTTTTGCCGTCCTGCCATACCACAATCCGGGCTTCGGTGAATCCGAGGGCCCGGACTTTGTTTAACTGGCTCATCGCCGCCGCATAGGAGCGGAATACTCCAGCATAGCAGGTGTATTTCAGATTGGAAGAGAGTCTTTCATAGACGGGTGAAAGGCCGTGGATGTCGTCCAGGGTGGCGTGCCGCACATTTGACATCAGGCGGATCTGCCAGACTGTTCCCAGAGGAAAGTCCGCGACGTCGGCAAAATGGCCTATGGGACTGATGGAGAATGCTTCCGACGAGTCGGACTCCCTTTGTTTCAGCTTGATTTTCAAAGCGGTTCCGGCCGAGTTGCGCCTGAAACTGTAGCGCGGCCGGGACTCGCCTCTCGGAATGGCCTCTGTCGGTCTGCTGCCGACCACTCCGCCTTTGAGGAAGTTCTGCTCAATGCTGCGGATTTCCGCAGAGACGGT
>JAEEGK010001427.1_pt1 | contig 59950 bp, 44 predicted proteins | sample 8958771 | NCBI WGS metagenome assembly JAEEGK01 (sample SAMN16246547, study PRJNA631951) | gut metagenome | biome: gut microbiome; feature: rumen; material: SC-attached | host: Bos | place: Iran: Karaj | collected 2018-10 | reverse complement strand
CAGGTGTCATCCTGCCTTGGAATGTCTATCTGATGACAGGCGATAAGCAGATTATCAGGGACAACTGGACGGCTATGGAGAACTACATGAACTTCCTCTCTACCAAGACGGAGGGTAGCTATAAGTATAATGGCGGCGAGACTACGTACGGCGACTGGGTGGCCTATGTGAATACCGATTCGCGTTACTGCAGTGTCTGCTACTATGCCCTTGATGCTCAGTTGATGGCCAAAATGGCCCGTGTACTCTCAACCTCAGAGACTGACAGCTATGCCCAGAAGGCCAAGCAATACGATGAACTCTTCCATAATATTAAAGCTGAGTGGCAGACACGTTACACTATCTCCTCTACAGGTGTACCCAACATCAATACTCAGTGTGCCTACCTTATGGCTTTGCATTACAATCTGTTACGCGATGAGAATGCCATTAAACGTACCAAGACGGCTCTTCGCAATGCCATCTCCAATAATGGCTACAAACTCAATACAGGCTTCCTGGGTACAGCTATCTTGAATCAGACACTTACGGAAAACGGTCTGAACGATGAGGCTTACACCCTGCTTCTTCAGCGTAATGATCCCTCGTGGCTTTATAGCATAGACCAGGGGGCCACCACCATCTGGGAGCGTTGGAATTCCTATACTAAGGCTAGTGGATATGGTCCTGTCAGCATGAACTCCTTCAATCATTATGCTTATGGTATCATCGCCGAATGGATGTTCCGTCATATGGCAGGTATCTGTCCGGATGAGGAGAATGCAGGCTTCAAGCATTTCATCCTTCGTCCCAATCCCGACACCCGTAAGATTCTTCGCTACCAGCAGAAGCGTATCACCAGTGTGGATGCTAACTTCTGGAGTGTCTATGGGCCTATCAAGGCAGCTTGGGTATGCGAGGGCGGAGCAGACCTTACCTACGATGTTACCATCCCTGCCAATACCACTGCTACACTCTATATGCCTGTTGCTGATGGGTATGAATTGAAGGAAAGCGGTCAGTTTGTATCGGAATGCAGCGATATAGAGTATCTGGGCGTTGAGGATGGCAGAGCTGTCTGCCGCTTAGGTTCCGGCTCTTACCGCTTTACGGTAGATAATGCAACGGGCATTGGTGCTGTGCAGAATTCCGACCTTCAGAAGCCTGATTATACGCCAGTATATAGTATTGGAGGCACGTATCTGGGGCATGAAACGGACTCTCTTCCCCATGGAATCTACATTCAGTCGGGCAAGAAAACGGTGAAGTAGGGCAAAGTCTTTTGGCAATGTTATAAAATAGTTAATAAAAATCCTTTACACGGAGCGAGGGGCGTTTCTGCCCCTCGTTTTTTTTGTACGAATAGGAACAATTGTTACTATAGTAGGGCGCAAAAATTCCCTAGTATGGGAATAAAATTTATCCAGTACGGCAGAAAAACGCGTATTAATGATTACTTAGAAAAATCCTTACATCGTCTTCTTGTTTGTGACTCAGTATTCAGTATTCAGTTATTCAGTTTCTGAAAACCGTTTTTCATCCTCTGATTACAGATTACAGTATTACAGTTTTTTTTAGCCATTTTTCCTTCACCATTACCAATGTCTTATTCAATAATATACTATATATAATATAATATATATATATATAATATTATAATAATAGTAATAATAATAAGTGTGTGGTGAGGTTTTCAGTTTAAAAATAGAAACTGAATACTGAATAACTGAATACTGAGTACTGAGTACTGAGTCCCTCAGAAAAAACTGTAATACTGTAATCTGTAATCAACCGTGTTGCTATCGGAAGGATTCTCTATGCGCTTCTTTGCAGCCTCCGGATTCTGCACGTGTTACCCCCAGGAGTCTACACGTGTAGACTCGGGGAGTGTGCAAATGTACCCTCCTTATGCGTTCCTTTACTATCCTTTGTAGCAAGGGAGAAGCGTAGTGGCAGGGAAGGGCAAATCAGCCCGGAGCTGACTGCCCGTTTAGTTCGGTCTGATTGCCAGTCAGGTCGGAGTAGATGAAAGGCCCCCCAGAGATTCCTACCCATAATCAACTTACTTTTTGTGCTTAATCAAGTTGATTTCTTTGTCTAATTAAGTTACTTTTCTCTGCTATGTGTGGTATTCTCTTCAAATCTTTGTACCTTTGTGTACCATTTAAATTTGAAACCATCCAATGAACAGAGAAACCTTTGAACGGCAACGGGCATTTGCAGGTGAGCTGAAGCCTTCAATGAAACGGCGTTCCCTAGATCATGATTACCATTCACACCATATATACATGATAACCCTTGCAGTGGAAGGGCGCCGTCCTCTGTTGGGGCGTCTTGTGGGGGATGTTAACGCTGAACGTGGGACGGCTGACTATCCTCATGTGGAGCCTACCCCGCTTGGAGCAGCCGTTATGGATGTGTGGAACACTATCCCCACATACCACCCTGGGGTGGAACTGATTGCCTTCCAGCTTATGCCGGATCATATTCATGGCATTCTCTTTGTTACCCGTTATCTGCCAGAGGGGCTGGGGAAGGTTGTCCTTGGGTTTAAGCAGGCATGCAATAGGGAGTACCGGAGGTTGGTTTTGGATGTTGCTGTGGCACAGCAACAAACGGGACAGAGCCAGCAACAAACAGGACAGTGCCAGCAACAAACAACCCAGCAACAGCCTCTTGACCGCTATCATGGGCTTTTATTTGAGCGTGGATACAATGATAGTATTTTGCTGCGTGAGGGACAGCTGGAAAACATGAAGCGCTATCTTGCTGATAATCCTTTCCGCTTGGCTATGAAGCGGGCTAGGCCTGAGTTCCTGCGTGTGCGGTTGGATGTTAATGTTTGTGGTAGCATTTGTTCCGCCGTTGGTAATCTATCCCTGTTATCAGCTCCTCGTAAATTGCGTGTGCGTATATCACGTAGCATAGACCCTGCCTTGTTGGAGTGCGAAAAGGAAAGCCTGCTGGCAGCTGCTCGCGAAGGTGCTGTACTCGTCTCCCCTGCAATCAGTCCTGGGGAGAAAGCTATCACGCGTGCTGCCTTTGATGAGGGCTTACCCCTTATCACTCTCCTTGATAATGGATTAGACCCGATGTCAAAACCCAGCGGTGAACGTTTTCGTGCCTGTGCCGAGGGACGTCTTCTGCTCCTTTCGCCCTTTCCGCACAGGAATAATCACATCACCATCTCGCGTGCTACCTGCGAGACCTTAAATGCCCTTGCTTGGGATATCTCTAAACTACCGTTATGAAGCAGAAAGTGATTCTGATAAAGAGGCATCCGATGGGGGGGACATACCTGGCGATATGCCTGTTTGGGTTTGTCTTTGCGGTGAGGCCGCTGAGCGAGGTGGAGTACAACCATGAGCGGATTCATGTGGCACAGCAACGCGAGCTGCTGTACCTGCCGTTCTTTCTGTGGTATGTGGCGGAATGGCTGGTGCTGCTGCTGAAATACAGGGACAGTAAGCAGGCGTACTATAACATCCGGTTCGAGAAGGAGGCATATAACCATCAGAAGGACCTGCAATACCTGAAGAACAGGAAACACTATCATTATAAATAGCATAGGAATAGAAAGAAGACAGCCTGTCGTGCATTGAAACACAACAGGCCGTCTTGTGTATGGTGTATGCTACCCGCAGGGTGGGGTAGCAAGAGGGGTTACTTCTTCTTTCCCTTAGCAGGTGTCTTGCTGAGGTCGAGCACGCGGACGTTGCGGAACTTCAGACCGGCACCATGACCGAGGAATCCGATATGACCGGTCTTGTTGAACATACCGGGGTGGTTCTTGTGGTCAACGGTGTAGGGGTTGTTGTCGCTGCCATCGGGAGCTACGTTATGGCCCTGGCAGGCTTCCTTGATGTCGCCATCCACGATGACCTCGCCATTAACGGTTACGGTGATGTGGTTGCCCTGAACGCGGATCTCTTCCTCGCTCCACTCGCCCAGAGGCTTGTGCTTGATGCGCTTAGCGGGGATGACACCATATACGGAGCCGTGAACCTGATACTCGCGCAATCCGGCATACATGGGGGCGTCGTGATCCAGAATCTGGCACTCGCACATACCATGGTAAGCTGCATCTACGCCCATAGGAGTACGGATACCTACGCCATTATTGACACCAGGACGCAGGAAGCAGAACTCGAAGCGGAAGATGAAGTCGCGATACTCTTTCTTGGTGTACAGGTTGCTCTCGTTGCCGTAGTTGGCTGTTACATTGATGCAGCCGTTGATGGGCACATAACCTACCTTGTTACCTACGAAGTTGTCAAGGTTGGTACCGTCGAACAACAACTCGAAGCCCTGTGCCTTCTCCTCGTCGGAGAGAACATAGACGGGTGAGGGCTGCAGCTCGGAGATAATCTTCTTGAGCTCGTCTACGGCATAGCCATCGTCAGCGGTACCATGAGCCTTATAGAGGGCCATAGCCTTGGTGAGATTGTCTTTTACTACGTCGTATTCGATATCCTCTGAGGTCTTGTTGATAATGTCCTTCTCGGCTGTAGCAGCGGTGTAACCCAGGGTCTTGTCGTCGAGGTACTTGCCTGCCAACAGGAAGGCATTACGTGTGGGAGTCTTGCCAAGGAAGTTCAGAATAGCCTTCTTCTGGTCGTCAGACTTGGCAAGCTGCATGGCTGTATTCAGACCCTCGTAACGAGCATCGGCATTCTTCTGATAGTTGCCCATCAGGTTGATGTAGCCGTTCAGCGCATTGTTGTCGCCTGCCTTAGCGGCATTCAGCAAGGGAGCAGCAGCTTTCAGGTTGGTGCTGCGCAACAGAGCATTGATAGCAGTTTGTGAACCAATCTTCTGTAGTTCTTCCACAGACTCGTTGGTATTGGTGGCAGCCAGGATGGGATAGAAACGCTCCTTGTTGGTGGCCTTCTTCATAGCGTCGCTTACAGCCTGATATTGCTGCTTGGCATCCAGACTCTTAATGCTGGCAGAGAGTGCCTTCTGGTAGTCGCCTACTTGGGCGGCATTGGCAGCATCCAGCAAACCGGCCACCTTGCTGATGTCATTCTTGCCAACTACGCCACGCAGGGCGCTCAGCGCAACAGTGTTATCCTTTGCCAAATCGAATACAATGGGAGCGGCACTCTTGATGCACTTGGTAGCAGCCAACTGCAACAGACGGTTCTGCTGCTGACCTGTAGTAGCCTTCAGTGCCTCTGTTACCTTGCCTGAGATGTCGCCCTTGAAGCTGAGCAGTGCGTTAAAGGCGTCCTGCCAGTTATCGCCTCCCAACTGGGCAATCAGTGCGGTAGCGGCATCGTCGCCACCGATTTTACCCAATGCCTCGATGGCAGCAAGAGCGGGCTTGCCACCCTGTGCGAGCACTTTGGTGAGGAAAGGCTTCTGGCTCTCCACCTTATTGTCGCCCAACCAGTTGATGATATCGGCCTTACCCTCTTCGGTCTGCTTCTTAAACTTGCCTACTACCTGCTTTGCCAAGTCATCGGTAACCAGATTGTTGGCGGTAGCAAACTTCAGAGCCTGCATACGCAGGGCATGGTCTTTGCTCTTGAGGGTCTTAATGATAGCAGGTCCGGCATTGGCGCCCAACTTCTTCAGGTTGTCGTATGCCTGAGCATAGGGAGCGGCACCTGTATGTTCTACGAACTCAATTGGCTTCTCGTCGCCTGCCAGCAGACGGATCTGTGACTCTATGAACTGACGAACATACTGGTCCGGAGCCTTGGGAGCAGCTGCACGGAGTCCGTCAAGAACAGCTTTCTTATACTTGGCATTAGCAGCAGCAGAAGCATAGTTGGTGACACCATTGATGGCGTACTCCAGCAGGTTGTTCTTTGCCTTCTCGGTGGGTTGCATCATACCAACCAGCACTTCGATTGACTTAGGAGCAGCCTTGGCAATATCTTCCATCTCGCGGTTGAAGTCGGTCTGGTTCTGCAAAGGCATCAGTGCCAATGCATCCTGCACAATGGTTTGTGTGGTTCTCTGCCTTGCATCCTGTGCAAAGGCGGGAGCTGTGTTGACCGTCAGCATCAGTACGGCCAGCAACAATATATTAAATATCTTTTTCATTGCGTTTTTGTTTACTGTTTACTGTTTACAGTTTACCGTTCGGTTTGAATTATGAATTAATCCTCCCCTCGCCTCGGAGAGGGGCTGGGGGTGAGGCTGTTTAGATCATCTTTCCCCATTCGCCACGCATAGGCTGGTTGATAAGCAGGTTGGCAGCATCGTCGCCTACGAAGAGCTGTGTCTTGGGGTCGAAATGCAGGGTGCGATTCAGACGCAGGGCGCAGACACCCATATTGACGATGGTGGCACTGTGATGACCATTGGTCTCGTTCAGGGCGAACTGACGGCGGTTGCGAACACACTCCAGGAAGTCGGTGTTGCGAGGCTCGGGATCGGGCAACTCGTTGATAATCTCCTGCACATTGGGGATGGTGCACTCGAATCCCTTGTAGACCTTGCCCTTGGGGCCTTCGATATAGGGAACCTTGCCCTCGCTCTCGAAGCCTTCGCCCTCGAGGATAATCTGACAGCCATCCTCATAGGTGTAGGTGATAGAGCGCCAGATGCCCACTGCATCGGGATGCTGCTGAGGAGCATCTATCTCGACCTTAACAGGGAAGGTGTCGTCCTTACCCAGGATATACTGAACGGGGTCTATGTAGTGCTGACCCATATCGGCCAAACCGCCACCGTCGTAATCGAAGTAACCGCGGAAGGTCTGGTGTGTACGGTGGATGTTATAGGGCTTGTAGGGAGCCGGGCCCAGCCAAAGGTCGTAATCCAACTCCTTGGGGATAGGCTGCACTTCCAGATTCTCTTTTCCTACCCAGTAGAACTTCCAGGTAAAACCTGTAGCACCGGAGATGCGTACCTTCAGGGGCCAGCCGAGCAGACCGCTATCCACCAGTTTTTTCAGGGGCTTAACATCGGTACCCAAGCCATAGAAGGTGTCCTTGAAGCGGAACCAGGTGTTCAGACGGAACACACGGGCATTGCGCTTGACAGCTTCCTCTACGCGCTTACCCTCGCCAATGGTTCGGGTCATAGGTTTCTCACAGAAGATATCCTTGCCGGCATTGGCAGCCTCAACTGACATCAGTCCGTGCCAATGGGGTGGGGTGGCAATGTGAACAATATCCACATTGGGATCATGGATGAGGTCGCGGAAGTCGTGATAGGCCTTCACGGTCTCGTTAAAGTTTTTCTTGGCAGCGGCAACGGCTGACTCCAGGTGTTTCTGGTCTACGTCGCACACAGCCACCAGACGACAGGACTGGTCGCTGGCAAAGTGGTGACCTGAACGTCCTATACCGCCTACACCGATGATACCACGTGTAAGCTGATCACTTGGAGCAACAAAGTTGTTGGCTCCACCCATCTTACCCATCACTTCGCGAGGCAAGATGCTGAACAGTGCCGATGCGGCAGCTGTCCTCTTAAGAAAAGATCTTCTGTTTAGTGCCATAATTGGGTTGTTTTCATAGATAATTTACGTTTACGTGAGGCAAAAATAAAAAAATCTAAGGAAACAACCAAGAAAAAACTATATTTATTCTGTTTCTTCTTTGGGCTTTTCTGCTTCTTCGCGTTTTGGTACTTCTTCTTTGGGCTTTACCTTATCGAAAAGCTTGTATGTGGTGCGTAAAACCTTGAATTCGGTACGTCGGTTATAGGCGTGACAGATTTCCTGTTTCTCGACCTCCTCAAGGCGCAGGATGAAGCTCTCCGTGAGTGTGTCGCCTTCGTGCAGGAAGTCGTTCTGCTCGGCCATCTTGCGGGTGACTACCTTGGGACGTTTCTCGCCATAGCCAACGGGGGTGAGACGTTCTGCCTCGATGCCATGTGCAATGAGGTAGTTGACTACACTCTCGGCACGGCGCTGGCTGAGTTTCTCGTTATATTCATCCTTGCCACGAAAGTCGCAATGCGAAGAAAGCTCAATGGTGACATTGGGATTCTCGTTGAGCAGGTCGACCAGGCTGTCCAAAGCCTGTGTGCTGTTTTCGGTAAGTGCGGCACTGTCGAACTCGTAGAACACGTTGCGGATAAGCACGGGGTTGTTGATGCTGGCCAGCGGGAACTGCAGGACAAACTCCTGACTGACACTGCTGGTGTCTACGTGCAACTCCTCCTTGTGGTTCAGGTAGCCGGTGCAGGTGCCCAGGAAGACGTAATCCACATTGGGCGTCACCTCCTGTACGAAAGAGCCGTCGCCATGCACGCTGAGTTTCTGGTACGTACCGTCGTTGCCCACCATATAGACCAGTCCTTCGGGCAACTCGTAGCCGTCCTTCTCATAGACCCATCCCTTGACGGTATGCACAACATCCGGACATTCAAAGGACATGATATGATCCCATCCGCGTGCATCGCCTCGATTGGTTGAGAAAAAGCCGCGATTGTGCAGCCCTTCGAAGGTCATGCCGAAGTCGTCTCCGTTGCTGTTCATGGGCACCTTCAGGTTATCAATCTGCCAGGTGTCTGCTATGGTATCGCGTCTGGCCCTGAAGATGTCCAGTCCGCCCATACCCACATGTCCGTTGCTGGAGAAATAGAGGTCGCCATTCGGACGAAAGGCAGGGAACATCTCATCGCCCTCAGTATTGATGGGTTCGCCCAGATTCTCCACACCGCCCAGGCCGCCGCCCTCTGTCAGGGCAATGCGCCATATATCCTTTCCGCCCATGCCGCCTGGCATGTCGCTGGTGAAATACAACCATCTGCCATCGGGCGAGACGGCAGGATGTGCATAACTGGAAAGGGTGTCCTTGGTAATCTGCAGCAGCTGCGGCTTGCTCCATGTTGCATCGCTGCGCTGGCTGGTGTATATCTCGGCATAACGGGGATAGTCGGCATCGAAGGTGCAGCGGGTAAGGTACATGGTCTTGCCGTCTGGCGAGAAGCAGCAGGCGCCCTCCTCGTAGTCGCTGTTCAGCTCGCCCTCGGCTATCTCGGGTGCCCCCCATTTACCCTTGTCGTCTTTCTTGCTAAAGAATATATCGCTGCTCTTGGTGCCGGTGATACCGCTAATCTCGTTTCCAGTGGCCTGTGGGCGTGTGGTGGTGAGGAATATCTGGTCGGCATCGGTGCCCCATAGCATAGGCGAGAAGTCAGCACGACGGCTGTTCAGGATGGGCTCCTTCTTTATGGTGTACAGCGTGGGTTTCTTCTTCCAGATAGGAGCCTGCATACATCCCTGCACGCCATTGACGGCAAGGGGGGCTTTGGGCACCATCTCCAGATAGGTGTTATAGCTCTTTATGGCAGCCTTGTAGTCGCCCTGCTTCTGTTGCAACTGCCCCAGATAGAGCCATGCAAGGGTGTCAGGATATTCATATCGGATGGCGTTCTGATAGGCACCGACGGCCTTGGCCGTATAATTGATCTTCTTGTAGCACTCGCCCATCTTCCAGGCTGTCATGCCACGTTTCGCCTTGTCTGTGGTCTTGGTGCGGGAATAGGCCTTCTTGTATTCCGAGGCAGCAAAGGTGTACTCGCCAATGGCATAGTACTGGTCGCCCTTCTTCAGGTGATTGTCGGCACCACAAGAAGAGAGCAGGCACCCTCCTATAACAGCTATAAGAAGATAAAAGGAGATAGAAGGAGATAAAAGACAATTGTGTTGTCCTCTATCTTCCGTCGCTGATAAGTGGTTGTCTTCCTTTATCTTCCTATATCTACCTAACATATTAAACGTGAAGTATTCTATATAATAACGTATGAGACCTACTTTTTATTGCCCTTTCTTGTTTTTACTGGCTCAACGGTTACACTTATCTGGCGTGGATTCCTGTCGTTCATGACAGATTTGACGATATCCGTCACCATCTGCTTGAGCTCCTCCAGGAAGGTCTGAGCCTGGTAATCCTTGCGTTCTATCATCCTCAGTTTCTTCTCCCAGAGACCCGTCAACTCGGCGCTCTTGAGCAGCTCCTCGTGGATAATCTCTATCAGTTCCACTCCAGTGGGAGTAGCCCAGAGGCTCTTCTTCTCCTTGCGGATATAATGGCGGCGGAAGAGTGTTTCTATGATGGCAGCGCGTGTACTGGGTCGGCCGATGCCGTTCTCCTTCAATGCATCGCGCAACTCCTCGTCCTCTACCATCTTACCGGCCGTTTCCATAGCGCGGAGCAGGGTCGCCTCGGTATAGGGCTTGGGCGGCGTGGTCCATTTGTCTGTGAGCGAGGGGATGTGCGGACCGCTCTCGCCCTTCTCGAAGATGGGGAGAAGTCCCCCTTCGTTCTCTCCCGAGGGGGAGGGGCTTTTCTCTTCTGATTCAATCTTTTTGAAGACAACCTTCCAACCCTCGTCTGTCGTGACGCGTCCGTTGACGCGGAAGAGTACAGATTCCTCCTCGCCCTTCTTTACCTCGCCGATAACGGTGGTGGTCTCGAAGAGGCAGTCGGGATAGAAGGCAGCGATAAAGGCGCGGGCAATCAGGTCGAACACCTTCCACTCCATCTCCGTAAGTCCCTGGGGCGCAACACCTGTGGGGATGATGGCATGGTGGTCGGTAACCTTGCTGTTGTCGAATATCTTCTTGCTTTTCTTCAGCGGCTTGCCGCCCAAGGTCTTAACGATCTCGGCGTAAGGCTGCGCGCCTGCGTTCTTGGTGATGTACAGGCCGTTCATAATCTGAGGGCACTTGGGGTAGACATCATCGGGCAGGAACGTGGTATCAACACGCGGATAGGTGGCAAATTTCTTCTCGTAGAGACTCTGGATGAGGTTCAGTGTCTGGTCGGCACTGAAGCCGAACTTCTTGTTGCAATCCACCTGCAGGCTGGTCAGGTCGTAAAGGCGGGGCGGTGTCTCGAAGCCCTTCTTCTTCGTAACAGAGAGAACGGTAAAGGGGTTGTCCTTGATGGCCTCCAGAACATCCTTGCCCTCCTGTTCGGTGGCATATTCCATCTGGCGGTAGATGGGGCCTTTGCTCTTCAGTGTCTTGCCCTGCTTGGCTGCCTCGGCTATCTCGGCAGCTTCCTCGGCTTCGGCTTCCTCGTCGCGCATGATGGCGCTGAACTTGACATCCCTGTATAGGGTAGAGAGTATCCACGACTGGCGGGGGACGAAGTTCTCTATCTCCTTCTGGCGGTTGACAATCAGTGCCAGGGTGGGTGTCTGCACGCGACCCACACTCAGCACCTGATGTTTGCCAAAGGCATATTTCTGGGTGTAGAGGCGTGTGGCGTTCATACCCAGCAGCCAGTCGCCGATGGCACGCATCAGTCCGGCCTCGTAGAGGCTCTGGTATTCCGACTGGTCTTTCAGCTTCTGGAATCCTTCGCGAATAGCCTCTTCCGTAAGGCTGCTGATCCAGAGGCGTTTCACGGGGCATTTGGCCAAAGCCTTCTGCATCACCCAACGCTGGATAAGCTCACCTTCCTGGCCGGCATCACCGCAGTTGATGATCTCGTCGGCCTGACTCATCAGGGAGGCTATGGTGTTAAACTGTTTCTCAACGCCCTTGTCAGCCTTCAGCTTAATGCCGAAACGAGGCGGAATCATGGGCAGTTGGCTTAGGCTCCAGCTCTTCCAGAGCGGAGTATATTCATGAGGTTCCTTCAGCTCACAAAGGTGGCCGAAGGTCCATGTTACCTGGTATCCATTGCCCTCCATATATCCGTCGTGCGAGGTATTGGCCCCCAAGACGTGAGCTATATCGCGGGCTACAGATGGTTTCTCAGCTATACAAACAATCATTTATATATATATTTTTTTTAAAGTTGGTCGTTCAGCCGTTCGGGGGCCGCCACCTTCTTCTTTCGTTATAACGTTATTTCGTAATCTCGACTCTCCCTCTCCTTGGGAGAGGCTGTCCCTAATCTTGGCCGTTGGCTATTGGCCGTTGGCCGTTGGCTATTGGCCGTTGGCCGTTGGCTATTGGCTGTTAGCCGTTGGCTTTTCAATAACCTTTAACCCTTAACCTATAACCTTTAACCGTTATTAATCTCTAATCCCTAATCTCTCTAACAACGCTGCGTACCGTTCGGCCACCTTCAGGTTATGATGGTGTTTCTGCACGAAGGCTACGGAGTCGCGTTTGGCTTGCGCCAGCCTTTCGGGATGCAGCACCAACTGCTCGAGTTGGCGGTATATTCCTTCTGCGTCGCAGGGCAGGTCAATCATAGGGAACAGCTCCTTCTCGCCCAACAGCTCGTATGCCTCAGGGACAGCAACGGTAGCTGCCACAATACCCTTGGACATCGCCTTGAGGGCATTCATGGCGTAGCACGTATACAGTTGGTCGATAAGTACATCGCTATTATCCATCAGTCGGCAATATTCGTCGTAGGGCACATTCTCGGCTTTGTTGATAATCACCCTGTCGGGGTAATCGTCTCGGAGCTGTTGCAGCACAGGCCACAGGATGTCGGTACCTTTCTCGTCGCCACGTTCCTTCTGTATTCCTATGAAGAAGCGAACTGGCCCAGTGGCCTCCTGGATATCAACGGGTGTCTCCGGCATATCCATGGATAAGGGTACGAAGCAGGTCTTCTCTGGGAAATAATGATGCAGGCAGGCCCAGTATTCGTAGCCCGTCCCTATGAGCAGATGGCTGGTCTCAGTCATGTGCTGACTCAGTCTTACCACATCGGGCTGGTTGAGCCACATATCAGCCATGCTCACGGCAAATTCGTTGGTCCGTTCCTGCTCTCCGATATTGAAGTCGCTGCTCCGGAACAACTTGGCCTCCTTGCATCCCTTGACGTAGTAATGACTGATTCCGAGGACGGTGGTGATGGTATATCTGTTCCGCTTGCGGATGTAATCATAGAAGAAACGCTTCAGATTAGGTTTGAACTCCATCATGAACTGCCCATTGAAGTCCACAATGTCGTATCCCCTGAGTTTGGGCAACAGCAACAGCCATCGAAGCAGGTAGATGACGGCACCCAGTTTGCCCGGCCCGCGCTCTATGCATATATCCACGTGCATACGGCGCCATCCGCCACCGGTACCTACGACCAGTGCCTCGTGACCAAGCTGTCGCAAGCCTTGGGCCAACGTGTAACGTGCATTGCTGGCATCACCTATGAACAGAACCTTCATATTATTGCTGTGCTGTATTTCAGAAATACCTCTTCTAACTGCATTGCCACCATCTCTGGCGAGGCAATGGCCTTAACGGCGTCTGCGAAACATTGGGACGGACATATGCCCATGCATTCCCTCATCTTTGCAGCAAGGCTGTCCGCATCGCCCGTTCGGGCTATCAGGCAGGCACCCGCTATGCGTTCCGACTGAGGCGTCACCTCGGTACTGACAACGGGGATGCCGGTTGACATGGCCTCCATGAGCACCAATGGCTGTGCTTCGCTTCGCGAGGGAAGGATCAGTGCGTCGCAGTCGTATAGCAGTTGGCGCACCGCGGTTTTGTCAATCTCGCCATGCAGCGTGGTACGCGAGGGGAACAGTTGCTTCATCTCCTCGCTTCGGGTGCCCCTGCCGGCAATATGCAGTTCGCAGCCCTTCATCTCCCCGAATGCCCGACTCAGGACATCGTAGCCCTTCAGACGGAGCCCTGCCCCGTTGGCATTACCCAGACAGCAGAAGCGGAAGGGGCGCCCCTCGATGGGCATCCTGTCCCTGTAGGCATAGAAGTCCACATCTATGACATTCGAGACGGCCTGATACCTATAGTCCTTCCCAAAGAAAGGCTCCAGATCTGTCACCAGTTCCTCTGCCACAGGGATAACACAGGTGGCATCCTGGTATGCACGGATAATCAGGTCCTTCATCCATCGGTGCTTGGTCCACCCTGTGCCGAAGTCCTTCTCGAAGAGCGACTTGCTCAGATGCTCTGTGATAAATACAGGACAACCCGTATCCTTGCCTATCCTTGTGGCGGCAATGCCTGCGTTCTTGCAACAGTGAGCGTGGATGATATCAGGCATTCCGTATTTCCTGACGTACTTGCGGAACATCTTCCGGACCTGTCTGATCCATGATTCGGTGTTGTAGGCCACCAGCTTGGGAATGTCGCGATGGTAATGGCGGAACACCTCTATGCCCTCCATTTCCTCCCACCAGTAACCGCCATGAGCCGTAAGGTAGAGGCTCTTGTCTAAGGTGGCTCCCAGCTGCACACACGCCAGGATACGGACCTCGTGTCCACAACCCTTCAGGGCCTTGGCCTGATCCAGGCAGAACAGACCTCCGTGAGGGGGGAAAAAAGACGGTATCTCCAGTATGTGCATGTCTCGTAGATGTTTTTATCTCTTGCAAAGGTATGAATAAGCGGGGAAAAAGCCAAAGTCCTCTAAAGTTTTTGTGCTTTATAGTTGGCTGAATGTGTTTTTTTTCGTTCGAATGGTGTTTTTTTGGTTTCAATTCATTACCTTTGCCCTGAAATACAATAACATGAAACTAAGTTCTATCATTCATACTAACTGGCTGGCGACTTTCCGCCTGAACTACCATGCTGGAGGATGGAAGGCTGTACGTCGGTTGCCCATCAGGGTTTACGGCCCCTTGAAGTTTTCTCTCGAGGGGAGATTAATTCTCCCACGTGACATCAGGAAAAACATGATTGTCATCAATGCCGACCACGAGGATTACACGGCGTCCTCGGGGAAGGCCGAACTGAATATTCAGGGAACGTGGAAGCTGGGCGGCGGTCTGCATATAGGGCCCGACTGTTGCATCGCAGTAGCCGATGGAGCCTGTTTGGAGACAGGAGCAGATACATACGTGGGTCGGGATACACAGATTCACTGCTATCACCACGTTAGTATTGGCAACGGGGTATTTGCCGGCGAGATGTATGTCTGCGACAGTACCATCCATCAACTGTTCTATGACGGCGTGGAAAAAACTATGCACGGCCAGGTGGTTATTGGCGACGGCGTTTATCTGGGCTTTAGAACGATGTTACTCAAAGGCACTGTCATCCCTGCCCGTTCTGTGGTAGGAAGCGGAGCCGTCTGCGCCTCGGATTTCAGTAAGAGTGGGGCAGAGAAACTCTTCATCTGTGGTAATCCAGCCGTCGTGAAAGCCCAGGATGTATCAGCAAAGTTTTAGCGCCCGATGATCAGAATCTCCTTTATCATAACCTATTACAACGAGCCGCAGGCGTTGCTCGAAGAGTGCATCCAGAGCGTCCTGTCGCTGCCCTTGCGTCCTGATGAGCGAGAGATTCTGGTAGTAGACGACGGCAGCAAGGAGCCACTGTCTGATATCAAGGGGGTAAGTATTGTCCGTCAGGAGAACCAAGGCCTTTCTGCTGCGCGGAACAGAGGGTTGGAACTGGCGCAGGGCGAATATATCCAGTTCTTGGATGCCGATGATTTCCTGTTGCCCGATGCATATGGTCAGGTACTCGGTTTGCAGTCCGAACAACAGCCGGATATGCTGATGTTCGGCTTTACCCATAAGATTCCCATGAGGAGAAGTTGCCTGAAGGGTGTCGAACCCTTCCGTAGCGGTATAGCGTTCCTGCGAACCCGCAATATGCGCGCCTCGGCATGGGGCTATCTGTTCCGTAGGAGCATCCTGCAGGATTTGCGTTTCTATCCCGGCATCTTGCACGAAGACGAATTGTTCACCCCACAGCTGCTGCTAAAGGCAGGCCGCCTGTTGGTAGCAGACATCCCGGCATATTATTATAGGATAGGCATCACCACCATAACGCATCAGCAGGAACAGACACATGTGCAGAAAAGGCTGAACGACACGTTCTTTGTCATCCGTCAGTTGAATAAGCTGGTCAGAACCCTCCCCGATGAGGCTCGCGATGCGCTGGCACGACGTGTTTCGCAGCTGACTATGGATTATATATATAATGTCTTTCGGCAGACCCACGATGGGCAGGAGCGTCGTGCTCGTATCTCCGCGCTCAGGGAGGCAGGCCTCTATCCGCTGCCTGTCCGCACCTATACTGTCAAGTACTGGCTCTTTGCCCTAATGAGCCACTTTTTTTAAGGTTATTTAGATTAGGGATTAGGGACAGCCTCACTCCGGCCCTCTCCCAACGAGAGGGAGAGTCAAAAGCCGTTGGCCGTTGGCTATTGGTCGCTGGCTATTGGCTATTGGTCGTTGGCTATTGGCTATTGGCCGTTGGCTATTGGCTTAAGCTCTTTAACCTTTAACCCTTAACCTTTAACCCTTAACCTTTAACCCTTAACCCTTAACCATTATTAATCTCTAATCCCTAATCCCTAATCATTTTAAAGAGGATAATCCTCGAAGGCGTATAGAACAGTTGAGAGATAGCGTTCGCCTGTATCGGGCAGCAATACCACGATCTTCTTGCCCTTGTTCTCGGGTCGCTTGGCCACCTGGATGGCAGCATAGAGGGCTGCTCCGGCAGAGATACCCACCAGCAGACCTTCCTGCTGAGCAATCTCACGGCCTGTGCGGATAGCATCGTCGTTCTCCACGTCGAACACCTCATCGATAACAGCGGCATCGTAGGTCTTGGGCACGAAGCCGGCACCGATACCCTGAATCTTGTGTGGACCGCTCTGACCGCCATTCAGCACTGGGCTGGACTTAGGCTCCACGGCAATCACCTTCACGTTGGGGTTCTGTTCCTTCAGGTACTTACCTGTACCGCTGATGGTACCGCCGGTTCCTACACCGCCGATGAAGATATCCACCTGACCGTCTGTGTCGCGCCAGATCTCAGGACCCGTGGTGGCATAGTGCTTAGCGGGGTTGGCACCGTTCTCGAACTGCTGCAGGATAACACTGCCGGGAATCTCGTTGCGCAGCTCTTCGGCAGCGCGGATGGCACCAGGCATACCGTCTTTACCAGAGGTGAGGCGTACCTCAGCGCCATAAGCCTTTACCAGGTTTCTGCGCTCAACACTCATGGTTTCGGGCATGGTAAGGATAAGATGGTAGCCCTTAACGGCCGATACCAGTGCCAATCCTACGCCCGTATTTCCGCTGGTGGGTTCTATGATGGTGGCGCCGGGCTTCAAGATACCTTTCTGTTCAGCGTCTTCGATCATCGCTAACGCAATACGATCCTTTACGCTGCCACCGGGGTTGAAAAACTCTACCTTAGCAATCACAGGGGTCTCCAGACCCTTTGCCTTTGAATACTTGTTGAGCTCCAGAAGTGGGGTGTTGCCGACGAGCTCGGTCAGCTGTTTTGCAATCTTTGACATAATCTTATCCTTTTTTTTTATATTGGTTAATACCTTTTCTTATTTTTTCTGCTGCAAAGGTACGGCGATTTTCTCATTCCCACAATCCCCTTTGTGTGTCATTTTATATACCACATGTTTGGTATTCGTGCCCAAAATGGGGTTTTTGTATAGTAAAGGGTATGGGAAAATAGCTCATAAACAAGAACGGAACTGGCCATTTTCTATAGCTGGAATGCTGTGGTAACGTAGATGTTACGTCCTTTCTGAGGAATGTGGTTCCAGTCGGAATAGGTGGAGTAATGGCGGTCGAAGAGATTCTCTACGCCAAGGTTCAGGTCGGTGTTTAGGCGTCCGAAGCGGAAATGGCCACCGATGTTCAGATTCCAGACGGCATAGCCCGGTGTGGGCGTCTCGCCATAGAGGATACCACAATGGCTGTTACGGGCAGCCAGGCGAACACCGCACTGGGCAGTGATGTTACGCCACAGGAACTCCAGAGTACCCTGATATGTCAGAGGTGCAATGAGCGGCAGTCGGGCGCTGCTACTCTCACGTCCATAACTGTATGTCAGGCGGTTCTTCCACGTGAGCCAGCGGAAAGGGGTATAATCGAACGTAAGGGAGGTGTTGAAGATCTGTGCACTGGGCAGGTTCTGATATACCTTAACGCCAGCCGCTCCAATGGTCATGGCTGAGAGGCGGTTGTCAGGTCGGCCTATGATATAATTTTGCAGGAAGAAAACGTTGCCCTTAATTTCAATTGATAATTGATAATTGAAAAATGAGAATTTGGCAGCGGTATTGACTTCAATGGCAGTTTCGTTTTTCAGATGTGGATTGCCGATGTAGTCGTAACGGTCGAAGGTGTTGTTCAGAAAGTAGCCATATGACTCGGTGACCGTTGGTGCGCGCATGCCCAAACCTGTGCCTAGACTCAGTTGATAGTTGACTGCTGACAGATGATAGGTGGCTGCCAGACGTCCGATGAAGCGACTGTTGCCTCTGTCCATGCCGGGGAAGTAGATGCTGAGTGCCTGAAAGCCCTCGTCACTGCCTAAATGCTGACGCTGCCAGGCCCCTTTAGCGGAGAGACGGATTCTGTGATGCTCGTTTAGATTGATATCGTCATTCAGGGCCACGCCGGCGTTGATAGTGGAAACATCGGGCCAGGTGAGCATATACATTGGGGCAGCACCGCCAGGATACATAGTCATGTCGGCAAAGAGAGTGTTATAGTAGGCATCGTAGTTGAGTTGATAATAATGTGCCCCTCTATTGCCCTGCAGCAGGCTATACACTCCTGCCGTCTGACTGCGGCCCGGCATATCCATGTGTATGATGACGTCGGGTCGTTGCGTATCGTCCATGTCGTGGAGGATGCGGTTGTAATAGGCTTTTGTCTCGCTGCGGTAGAACCATCCCTGCATATTCTCTCGTCGGAAAGAGAACGCCGAGATAATGCCCTGTGCCCTCTTCACATCCATATTGAGTGCAGGATAACCCACATCCGTAGCGATGTCGTAGATAAAGGTGCCCTCTACGATATGATTGTCAGCGAGTTGCCAACCGATATTGGCAAAGGCATTGGTCTTCCGAAACTGCGAGAAGGGAAGTTCCTCACCTCCACCAGCCTTGTAATTACCGGCATGGCGATAGAACAAGCCGAAGTTGGTGTAGAAACGATGCGATGAGAGGGCGGCGTCGGCGCCATAGACCTGCACGTTGCCATTCGACTCATAACCCGCAGACATGTTGTATTCCGATGGTTTAGCATCAAAACCTACGCGTCTTAGCTTCAGATCCAGGCTGCCGCCGATGTTACCCGTTGCCTGAGGATTCCCATCGAGACCCGAATTCAGCGTGATACGCTGCAGGTTGCCGCTTTCCACATAAGAGGTTACGGGATCCATCTTGTCGGTGCAGGCATAGAAAATCTTCATGCCGTCTATGGTGGTGGACACTCGTTCGGTGGACATACTGTTGACAACTGGCTCCCAGGCATAGCTACCCCTGCGCACCATCTCAACACCAGAGAGCTGGGCAAGGTGCTCGTCTATACTGGCCACACGTCCCTTGGCGGTAGCCTTCTTGCCTGTGTCAATAGTAGCAGAAACGACCACCTCGTCGATGGTTGTTTCATGGGAAATAGTATCGCTGGGGCATAAGAGCCCTATGCACAAGGCCCATGTCATCATTAGCAAGCAGATTTCGTTATTAAATAGTGATTGTCCAGAATAGGTCGCTCAGTTCCTCGCCGCCAGCTACCGTATTGCCGTCGGCATCCTTTATGTGGAGGTGAATATCCCATAGTCCCGTCATTGTCAGGTTCAGCTTGCCCTGATAGCTACCGTCGGGCTGAAGGGTAAGTGCCTCGTTGTTGGGTGAGGAATGGTTACCCATATCGGGCATGGTAGGATAGATGCCAATGGTGAACTGTTCCTCTGCCAAGGGGTAGGGGGCTTTCTTGTCGGCTCCCTGCTTGGAAACATAGGCCTGGATGATGTTGTTACCTGCCTGGAAGTTGTTGGGGTTGATCAGAGAGAGGTAGTAGGTCTGATCGTTGTACTTGAACGACTTCAGCCACGTCTGTCCCTGCGTCAGTGCATTTACGTTTGTCTGTGTAGGCTCGTGAACAACAGACTTGCCGTTTGTGCTGACTTTATACGAGAGTTCCCAGAAACCACTGTCGCCGCTGCTCATGACGTATGAGACCCATGCCCGCTGTACGGCAGGGAAAGTCTCGTTATAAAGCGTGCTCTCCGTAAGGGTGGGAGTGGAATGTTGCATACCCATGGCCGTCATGGTCATCAGCGGAGTGATCTCCGTAACAGAGAAGTCACGGACATATCCTTGGTTGGAAATCTTGGTCACGGCAAAGAACAGGTCGTTATATCCCACATGCAGCTTTCCGTTGGCAGCATAGACGCTGACGGCATACTTACTGTCTATGGTGTCGCGCAACGAAACAATTTCTTTGACATAGCCATTGTTCAGGAACGAATATGCCAGGAATGTCTCTTCTGCATTGCAGCACTCGTCGTCCACCTCGGGGATGGTGATGGGGACAGGCCCGTCATCGGTACCACTGCACGACCAGAATAGGGCGGCAGCAAAAAGGCTGATGATATATGGTATATGTGTTTGCTTCATAATCGTTGATAATCTATTGTTTTTTTATTTGATGTCATCCTGTTTGGTCTGAGGCCAAGGAGCGATGGTTCTGGTTTGGATATCACCCTCGCGGAAGAGCACCTCCACCACCTTCTTGACAGCGCAGAGGTTGCAGCCGTCGCAGTGGTTGAAACGGTACTTGCCGTATATATCGCCACATGCAACGGTGCCTTCCTGCGATTTGAACTCATCATATACCTCGCGGGCTAGACGCAAGTGCTTCTCCTTGTCGCCGCTGGCGTAGAACCCCAGGGCCATGATGGCACCCGTGAGGGCTCCGCAGGTGCCCTGCGAGAACTCGTGGCCGATGCCGCCCGAGAAGCTGTCCGACATGCTCCGCAACTGCTGCTCGGTAAAGTCGGAACCCAACGTTGATGCTATGGCTGTGAGTGAGATGGCTGAGCATCCGTAGTGCTTACCTTGGCGGAGGGCTATCTGTCGTTGCGCCTCGGCTACAAGTGAATCCAATGTCTGGTGAGGCGTGGTTGCCCGGAAGGCTGGCGGGAAGGCGCACCGCAGTGTGTCGGCGCTGACCGTTTCCGCTGCCATAGCTACGGGCACAGAGGCAAGTGCAGCCAGTATAGTGAGTTGTTGATATCCCATAAGTTATGGAGTCCTCTCTCTAATCCCTAATCTCTAATCCCTAATCCTCTTCTGTGGCTTGAAGCTGCCACGGACAATGCGGTGCTCGAAGGTCTGCGTATCCTTGAAAAGGTTATACATGGGGCAGATTTTCTCTACAGCCTCGATCCATTCCTTTACGGTCCGGTCGTTCTCGGGTGTCAATGCATGCAGGGTGTAGCGCACATTCTGGGGAGCGATAGATAGGTTCTCGTAGCCTTTGCGACCGGCACGTGGGTCCCATTCGGCCTGAACGGTCAACGAGATAGAATCCACGTCGAGTCCGCGTTCTGCAGCCTGACCCAGTGAGATGTGGGTAATACAGGTACCTAAGATACCCAGCACGCCCTCTATGGATGTCATGCCCAGGTTGGTACCGCCCAGATAGGCAGGATTGTCATGTACGATCAGGTACTTGTCGTTTACCGTCAGCTGACGCACACCGTTGGGGAAGACCTTCACCCAGGGCCCCTGCTTCACCTCCCTGGGTTTACGGTCAGCGGCACCTTTGTTGTTCTTGGCCAGTTTCTCCCACTTGGCACGACTTGCCTGCAGAGCCTGACGCTTGCCGTGGATATATTCGCGCAAGCCGGCCAGTGTCTCGCCACCTACCTTGCGTTTCCGGGGTGAGTCCTTGCGGTCGATAATCAGCTGGGGTGTCACAGCAGCCTTCACCAGAGTAGCTACTGCCGAGTTCTGCTCTGCCAATGTGGCCAGTTTCTCCAGTTCGGCATCAGAGGCCGGTGAGTCAATATAAAGGGTATAGAGAAAGTTGCGGGGATAGGCTACGCGGCCTGTGGGTTCTGTGTCGGGACGACCATGAATCTCTATGGTCAGCGAGTCAATGTCGATACCCAACAGGGCAGCCTGATTCAGATAGCTGTCAGCCAGGTCAGAGGCAAAGACGGCCTGAGCCGTTGTGGGTGTATCAACACCTGAATCCTGTCCGCCATGAGCATAGCCGCAGTCGCCAATGTAATGGAACTCGCGGATGCGCAGTTCTCTTACGCCTGAACGGTTCTTGGCTACCACGTTGGCTGTTACCGTAACGGGCTGCAGATCATCGGCTGGGATGGCATTCCATGCCAGTAGGGCTCCCCTGCGCTCCCTAAGGTGATTACGAAGTGAAGGAGCGTTCTTCTCCAACTGTTGTTTGGTGGCATCCTTCTTGAAAATATCCAGAACACCTTGTGCTGAAATAGCAGATGAAATACCCAAAAGGGCAATAAATACAAATGGTTTATTTACTTTCATATTGATGTTTAATTATATGGTTTATTACTTGTTTTTTGCATTAACACGGTTGATTCGACCCGTAATCTTCTGGGCATTTACTACCAGATTGTAGATGGGACAACCGCGTTCTGTGTCGGCTACGAGTTGACGGATGACAGCTTCTTCACGTGGACTGTTGATGAGAACCCTCATCTTAATGTCTGTAGGATACGAGGGAGTGTCTTCGAAGCCCTTGCGACCGGAACGTGGGTCAAGCTGAGCTGTAAGAGATACCTTTAGTGTGTCCAAAGGAATCTGGTTGCGTGCGGCTACCCCTTCTGCTACATGGGTAAAGCAGGAGCCAAGCAGGCCAATATGACTCTCAACAGCCGTGGGGCCTAGATCATTTCCGCCCAGAAACTGTGGGTGATCCTGAATAACACGATGGTGGCGTACCTGTAGCACTACAGCACCCGAGCTTGGATTGATGAAGGCCGTTGGACCATCGGGACTGATAAAGCTTTCTGTCTTGAAAGATGTAAACTCATTAGCACGCGAGTAGGGATAGTCGTAAGCGTAACCGCCAAATTTAGAATGGTCTGGACGCTGTCCGCTTTCGCGTAGTTTCTTGTTGGCCTCGCCCTTGCGTGTCTCCCACTCTATGAATTCACGCAGTCCTGGCTGGTATGAGGGTGGAATAACCAATTCCTCGGGACTTTTTGTGTACTCGACAATTGTGTTGACATTATGAGCACGTATAGAGAACTGGTAAAGAGGAGAGTTCTGTTCGGCCAACAGGCGAAGGTTTTCCAACTTCTCGTCAGAGGCGGGAGAGTCGATATAGATGGTATAATCAATTCCCCAATCCTGGATGCCTGGCTTGCTCTTTTTGACATTGATGGCTAATGAGTCTATGGCAATACCCTTAAGAGCAGCCTGTGTAACATAGCTGTCTATAAGGTCACCGGCAATAGCAGCAATGACATGGTCGGGAGTTCCGATGCCTAGATCAAACCCTCCATTGTTGTATCCACTGTCGTTGAGATACTGATGTTCACGGATGATGACGTGGCGGGTACCTGCTCGCTGTTCTGCAACGGCAAAGGCCTTTAGAGTAACGGGCTGTAAGAGGTCTGTAGGTATAGAATTGAACTTCTTAACGGCTTTCTTCCTTCTGGCAAGTAAGTCCCGGAAGTCAGGTGCAGACTTTATGGCCTTGCGGAAATAGGAGGCATCAGTTATTGCACGGTTCAGTCTCTGGTCGTTCTGTTGTGCCAGTGCAACGTTCTGTGCTGCCAACGCAAGAATGGCTAATAGATATATGTTTCTTTTCATTACTTTACTACTAACGTGATTTTACTTCAGATAATTATTCTCTTCCTTTGTATGGGTTTTCTGTTATCTCGCTGCCGTCATAACCGTAGTTTTGCCAGAGGTTGGGATTTACCTCTCTCTGAGGCTGTGGAATGGGGTAACGGTAATGCTTGAAGTCGATGGTCTGCTTCTTGTATTCGGGATAGTCTGTTGCCAACTTGCTGTTCTTGATGGTCTTCACCAGTATTTTCCAGCGTTTCAGATCCAGCAGATGTTTCTGCTCCAGGGTGAACTCCCAACTGCGTTCCTGAATGATGGCATTGCGGAATCCCTCGTAATTGAGGCCTGCTGCCAGGTCATGAGGCTGTGCGGTACCATTGATATCCTCGCGGAAGGCACGGCGGCGAACCTTGTTGAAGGCTTCGTAGGCTACGCTGTTGGGCTGACGGTCGCGTTCGTTAATGGCTTCGGCCAACACCAGATACACTTCGGCAAGACGTATTACCTGACGGTTCATAGCTCGGTCGGCGGCACTGGTCTCTGGCGAGTCGTGGTCTATATACTTGTTGTAGCGCGAGTAGCCTGATTCCTTGATGCCATCGCCATCGGCATCATAGTAGAAGTGGAAGTAGCTCTGAGTAGAGGGGCGCCACAGTGAGTCGGCAAACGATACGTCCTTGCGCTGGTCGCCTGGCAGATAGGAATTCTCTACGGTGTTGTCAGGCCCCGGTGCTATGTGGGGCAGTGCCACACTGTACGATGTAGAGAAAGAGCAGTGGCAGAGGTGGTTGTTGCCGGATGCATCATTATTGCGGGTGCTGGAACCCAGATAGAATTGGATGGCAAAGATGCTCTCCTTTCCGTTTCGGTTCTGGTTGTTCCAGTTATCATAGAAATCCTCTTCCAGTGCATATTGGTTAGAGTCGATGACCTTCTGTGCATATTGTGCAGCCTTGTCGAAGTACTCTCTACGCTGCTCATCGTTCAGATTGTCATCTACCTGTGCCCAAGTCAGATAGACCTTTGCCAGTGCTGCGTTGGCGGCTCCACGGGTGGCGCGTCCTATGTCACCCTGTCCGTATTCACTTACCTCTGGCAGCTTTTCGGCTGCGTCAGTCAGGTCGTTGACAATCTGCTGATAAACCTCTGTTTCTGAGTTTCTGACCGCATTAACACCTCCGCCAATGGTGGTGACAATGGGTACCGGGCCCCACAACTGTACGGCATAGTTCAGATAGTAGGCACGCAGGAATTTGGCTTCGCCTACTACTTGGCGTGCAATCTTTTCGGATACGCCGGCTGGACGGGCTTCCAGTTTGGCTATTACATCGTTGGCACGTGCCGTTGATGTATATATCGCCTGCCAAAGTTTGGTAATGTAAGAGTTGCTGCCGTCCCAAGAGAGCAGTCCCAACATACCGCCACCGCCATTGGGGTTCTCGCCAGAGACGGTGGTCTCCGTCGGCAGGTCTATCAGGTACATAAAGGTGGTGGCCAGTTCTATGTCAGAAGCATAAACGGCATTGACCAGCGCTTTGGCATCTTCGTCACTCTGAGGGAGGTTGTTCTCGGCCAGCTCGCTCAGGTTTCCCTGATCCAGTGATTCGCAGGCGGTGAAAGCAGAGATGCTAAGTCCCAGTGCCAGGGTAATGGCAGTATTATATATGGTAATCTTCTTCATAATGCTAAGTCTTAATGGTTTTGATGTTTAATACGACAGTTTTACACCGAAGGTGAATGTACGGGCTGAGGGATAGGTACCGCTGTCGGTATAGCCGCTGTACTCGGGGTCATAACCGCTGTAGCTGGTAATGGTAAGCAGGTTCTGAGCCGATGCATAGAGGTAGAGACCCAGTTTCTGTCCGTTCTTCAGCTTTGGCTGCAGATTGTAACCTAACTGGATGTTCTTCAGTCTCAGGTAGCTGGCATCCTCGATATAACGGCTGTCCAGATAAAGGGCTGTTGAGCTGCCTACGTAAGCACGGGGGATGGTGCTGCTGGGGTTGCTTTCAGTCCAGCGGTTGAGCAGGTTGGCTGATCCGTTGTAGCTGATGTTGGGAGTCTCCAGCGCCTGCTGCAGACGGTTGTAGAGCTTGTTGCCATAGGAACCTTGGAAGTTGAGGCTGAGGTCCCACTTCTTGTAGCGTAGCTGTGAAGCAAATCCGTAGGTGAGCTTAGGTTGTGCCGAACCCAGTATCACGCGGTCGTTCTCCTGATCTACCACACCGTCGCCGTTCTGGTCAACCCACTTGGCATCTCCGTATTCGATGGTAGCCTTGGTAGAGGGTACGGGTACCTTGCTCAGGTCATCGCCCTTCTGTACTACGCCGTCAAATTCCCATCCGTAGTATGTTCCCAATGCCTCGCCTACACGGATGATGGTGTTCCCGCTGATAATCTCGCTCTGTGAGCCGCCCAGGCTTGTCACCTTATTTGTGTTGTGGGCAATATTGGCAGAGGCGTTCCAAGACAGGTCTTTCTTCTGAATCAGTGATGCGTTCACGGCAAACTCCACGCCTTCGTTCGTTACGTTACCGATGTTGGAGAGCTGGGTGCTGAAGCCTGTTGTCTGCTCTACGGGAATCTCCAGCAGCAGGTCGGAGGTCTTCTTCTTGTAATAGTCGAAGACAAAGCCTACACGTCCCTTCAGGATGTTGAAGTCGAAACCGAGGTCGTAAGATGTGGTGCTTTCCCACTTTAGGTTGTCGTTGCCTAGGCCAGAACGGTAGTAGGCTGTGTTCTTAGTACCGCCGAAGAAGTAGTGGGTGGCAGCGTAGGTCGAGAGGAAGCGGTAGTCGCCAATCTCCTGATTACCTACTGTACCGATGCTGGCGCGCAGCTTCAGGTCCTCTATCCACTTGATATCCTTCAGCCACTTCTCTTCGTTCACGTTCCATGATGCACCCAGAGAGGGGAACCAGCCCCATTTGTTGTTCTTGGCAAACCGACTGGAACCATCGGCGCGCAGGGTGGCTGTCAGGTGGTAACGGTCGAGTAGCGAGTAGTTGATACGACCGATGCCGGAGTAGAGGACAGAGTTAACGAAGGCAGACTCTGTGGCAAGGTTCAATGAGCCTGATTGCAGGCTTTGGTAGCCCAAGTTCTCGTTAGAGAAGTAGGCTGTGGAGCCATGCAGACGCTCGTTCTTTTCCTGCTGATAGGTATAACCGCCCAGAACTTCCAGTTCATGGATGCCGAACTTCTTGTTCCATGTCAGTGTAGCCTCAAACTGGTCGCTTTCTGAACGTTTTGTTCCGATGGCACCGTAGCCGTTAGAGTTAAAGCCTATCTGTGAATATTCGCCACCGAAGATATTCTGGCGGGTGTTGATAATATTGACAGAACCCTGAGTGCGGAGACGCAGGCCGGGGATAATCTCCCATGAGGCGAAGCCAGATACCAGCACATTGTCGCTCTTGGTCTCGGCAGATACATCCACCAGGTCGGCGATGGGGTTGATAGTGTGTTCGTTGCGCACGAAGTCGCCTGACTCGAATGGATTCTCGTAGTTCCACGAGCCGTCTGGGTTATAGACCGCTACGGCTGGTGAGGAACGCAGAGCTTTGTCCAACAGGCCGCTGAAGTTGCCGGCCATACCGCGCAAGCCCTGCTGACCGTCTCGTGTCGTCTTGGAAACATTGGCCTTTATCCCCACCGTAAGGTTCTTGAAGAGGTCACGTTCGTAGTTGATGCGGCCACCGAAGCGGGTAAAGTCCGTACCACGGACAATTCCGTTCTGGTTGACATAGTTGCCAGAAACCAGGAATCGTTCCTTGTCTCCTCCACCGCTTATAGATAGCTGGTGTTGCTGAGTGGTGGCTGTGCGGAACAACTCGTTCTGCCAGTCGGTACCCTTACCCCAAGAGGCTACTGCCTCGGGTGTTACTCCTGTGGCTTTCTTCTGCGCATCGGTGGCCAGTTCCAGATACAGGTCGCCCCACTGCTGAGCATCCAGCAGGTCCAGCGTCTTGCGGACATTAGAAACGCCGATGGAATAACCGTAGTCTATCTTCAGTTTATCCTTCTTGCCCTTCTTGGTGGTAACGATAATCACACCGTTGGCTCCACGCGATCCATAGATGGCCGAGGCTGAAACATCTTTCAGAACCTCTATAGATTCAATGTCTGATGGGTTGATAGATGCCAGTGGGTTGAAGTTGCTACCGGCATAGCTGTTGCCTGTGTTGGTAGACGAACTGCTGTTGTAGATCAGCACGCCGTCTATAACGTAGAGGGGTTCGTTGCCACCGTTGATGGAGTTGCCGCCTCGGATGCGGATGTTGACAGAGGAACCTGGCTGGCCAGATGAAGATGTGGCGTCAAGTCCGGCTACTGCACCGCCTAATATATTGTCTAACGAGGTAGATACTTGCAGCAACTCGTCGTTTTTGACGGTTGTTACGGCACCTGTCAGTGCCTTGCGTTTCTGTGTACCGTAGCCTACTACAACGACCTCGCCCATTTTATTGGCGTTATCCACTAGGGCTATCTCTACGGGTTCTTCGAAGTCGTAGACATCAACATCCTGCTCGCGGTAGCCTATGTATCTTACTTTCAATGTCAGAGGGGCTTCCACATTGCTCTCTAACTGAAAGTTTCCGTCCAGGTCGGACACTACACCTTCCAGTTTGGTTGATTTGATAGTTACCGATGCACCTATCAATGGTTCGCCGGTGCGGGCATCTATGATATGACCTTTAATTAGGTTCTGAGATAAGGCCAATAGGGGGCTGATCGCAACGAATGTTGCAATAAATAATCTTTTTACCATAAGACAAAAATATGTGGGTGTTTTTTTACTTCAGATTCAACAATCCGTATTCGTGATTGTACTTAGTGCCGGTCGATACTACCCAGCTAAGGAAGCGGTTCACGTCTTCGTCGGCATTCTTATATCGAACGCCAATCTTCTCTACGGTAACCTCCTGCACCTTGCCATGTTCCAGGGCGTCAATAATCTCGTCTAACGTTCCCTTGCCGGAAAGACTCTCCTCAAGGTTCTTCTTAACATCCAGTCCTATGATGGTTAAATCTTCCTTAAGATGACGGCTCTTCAGGTCAAAGATGTTAGGCAGTGCGTTGAACGAAACACCCAGTGGGTCTTTTGCCAAGGCGGTGTTCAGGAACAGGTCATCGCCCGAGATGCGCTTACCGCGGAAGCTGGTGCTCTCCTCGCCAAAATTGTGTGCAAACGAGGTGGCTACCGATGTGTTGTTGCTGCCGCTATAGATAACAAGTTTCTCGAATTGTTTGATTTTCTTTACGTCCTCGTCGAAATCGTCGTTCAGGAAGTAAAGTTGCTTTAGTTTCTTCGAGTTCAGATGCTTGCCCTCCAGTACTTTTGCAGCCTCGCTGCCACTGGCCGTGATGGGTAAGACGGCGAACTCGCCAAAATAAACGATATGGTTGGTTGTTTCTGTGTTTGTTTCGCTATTGTCGAAAACGACGTTCAGGTCTATGTCATCCTGATTCTGGCCTGCTTTGGCTATTCTGAATTCAACGTTGGGTTGAGTCTTTGCATACTCAGTAATCCATTTCTCTACCAGCGGACGTGCAAATCTGGGTGCCTTCACATAATGCACACTGGTTACGTTGCTTACGCTGGCGTCTGAAGTGGTGTTGTTGTTACTCTCAGCCCAAGTATTGGCGGTATGGATGTTCAATAAAACTGCTATGGCTAATGCTATTCTTTTCATAATTTTTCTTTTTATCTTGTTCTAAACCTATTATATAATACACTCTTTCTTTTCCTGCTGTCATCATCATCGTATAACAACAGCCTTGCATTCGCATTCGTTTCATTGTCTTCATAACTTTATTATTTATTTGTTGTTTCTTTTTCTGGTGCAAAGGTACGGCGGTTCTGGAATCCCCACAATCCCCTTTGTGTGTCATTTTATATACCACATGTTTGGTATATCCGGGAAAGCGGGTAATTCCGTTACTCATATCAGTTAGAAATGGGGTTGTTGAAAATTGGGCAGACTATTCTTGGTCAGCACATATTTTATTTATATCTTTGCGCGGAAATTTTTGACTTTAAATATAAATAATGTACAGAACTGTTATGAAAACATGTTTTTCTATGCTTTTTGCAGCTGTAATGCTGCTTGCGACTTTTCTCTGCTCTGGATGTACCGGTAACTCCGACGTCCCTTCATCCAGTGAATTAACCGAAACCGAGAAGGCTGAACTGCTTGAGCGCGCTTACGTTTATACGCTGCCCTTGATGCTCATGGATGCTACCTACATTCACATGACCAACGTAGAGGAGCCCATCGGTCAGCAGGCACCTGCCAACCGCCTGATTCATGCCCGCGTACTGGCCAATGCCAATACCAAGGAGGTGGTTACTCCTAACGTGGATACCAACTACTCTCAGGTGATGATGGACCTCTCTGGCGATGCTCTGGTGTTGCGTCTGCCTCATACCGACCGCTTCTGCCTGGCTCAGATTCTGGACGCTTGGAGCAACTGCATTGCTGCTCCCGTGGCAACCGATATCAAGGGCGAATACGGATACTACTGCTTCACAGGTCCCAACTTCAAGGGCACCGTGCCTGACAATATGGTTCATATCGCCAGCCCCACAGACCATGTATGGATGCTGCTGCGCACCGTTTGCATGGGCGAGAAGGACCTGCCAAACGTACATGCCATCCAGGACGAGATGCGTACCTATATGCTCAGTGACTTCCTGGCTTCAGGCACCGAGTATACAGGCAAGGGTACACACAATCCTGACTACGACTTTGCTGCGCCTGTAGACTACATCATGACTATGCCTATGGACAAGTTCTTTGCCCGTGCCAACGAGCTGATGCTTACCAACCCTCCTGCAGCAGACGATGATGAGTGGCTGAAAGACCTGAAGCGCATCAATGTAGGTCCCGGCCTGAAGTTCGATGCTTCTATCTTCGGCAGCAAGGCTGACGAGATGTGGAAGAACCTCGTGACCAACATTATTGCCATCACAACTCCCCGCAGTGAGAAGTTTGTTCAGCCCAACGGCTCTTGGCAGTTCTATGGCGAGCCCATTGCCGAGTTCGGTATCGAGTACTACTATCGTGCCTTGATAGCTGTAGCTGCTCTTGCCGCCAACCCTGTCAGCGTGGCTGTCTATCCTCGTGCTAATGTGGATTCTCTGGGTAATCACCTGAACGGTAATCACCACTATCGCCTGCATATCGATCCTGCAAACTGGCCCGAGACCAAGGATTACGGTTTCTGGAGTGTTACGCTCTATGGCGAGGATAACTTCCTCTATGATAACCCCCTGAACCGCTATAACATCACTGACCGCGACAAGTGGGAGCGTAACAAAGACGGCTCTCTGGATATCTACATCTCTCACGAGCAGGATACCGAGCATCCCAACAACTGGTTGCCTGCTCCGGCAGATGATTTCCATCTCATCTTCCGCATTTACAATCCTGTTGACCGCATTGCCCACAACAAGTGGAAGATGCCCGTCATCAAACCGCTGGATTAAATCATAAAGAAACTTTTCGATAATGCCTCCTCCCGCAAAGGGAAGAGGCTTTTCTCGTTTGAAAAGAATGTATATTCAGGAAAAATGAGTAATTTTGTACCCAAAATCCTGTAGGAAATAAGAATAATGATGTCTCAATTCTCAATGTTCAATTCTCAATGTTCAATGTTTAAAAGGTCGAAACTGCTCTTGGGCGATGAGGCTATGGAGCGCATGGCCCGCAAACGTGTTATCATTTTCGGTGTGGGCGGCGTAGGTTCGTGGTGCGCTGAGAGCCTGATACGATCGGGAGTCTGTCATCTGACTATCGTTGACTTTGATAAGGTGGATGTCACTAACGTCAACCGCCAGCTGATGGCCACCACAGAAACAGTGGGAAGGGTTAAGGTGGATGCCCTGCGTGAGCGCCTGCTCAGCATCAACCCCTCGGCAGAGATAACAGCCCTGCAGCAGGTCTTCACTGCCGAGACGGCCGAGAGCTTCCACCTGGAGGAATACGACTACATCATAGATGCCATAGACTCCCTGAAGGATAAAGCTGCGCTTATCCTCCTGGCAACAAACACTCCCTCCTCGGAGGGAGATGGTGGGAGGGTTAGATTTTTCTCTTCTATGGGCGCAGCCCTGAAGCTGGATCCTACACGTATCAAGGTGGCTGAGTTCTGGAAGGTGCAGGGTGACCCGCTGGCACGTGCACTGCGCAACCGCTTCAAGCGCGACAAGCAGTTCCCCCGCCATAAGTTTCAGTGCGTTTACAGCGACGAGCTGTTGCAGCCTCGCGAAGAAGGGAAGGGGTCTATTGTTCACATCACTGCCGTTTTCGGCTTTACGTTGGCGGGGCTGGTGATTCAGGACATTGTTAAAGATGCTTAAGGGGTAGGGTGGGGCGTACCTTTGACTAACGTCGAAGATACTTCCGCTCGGGAATAAAAAGAAAATCGAGTTTTTCTTTTGTATTCCGCTATTTTATTCATACATTTGTCAGCAGAAAACTTTTCAAGGCTGAAACCTATCATGAAAAATAAGATAAAATATATTCTTTTACTGGTTGTTGCTGCTATATTCCTTGTTTCTTGCGACAATAAGGAGCGTAGCATCGTGCTCCGTAGCGAGGCGGACCTCTCTGGGCTGCGTGTAGGCGTGTCGTCTGGAAGCTTTTTCGATATATACCTAACGCCACGCAAGGATATTACGCTGCATCGGTTTATGACTTTGTCTGATAACCTTCAGGCCCTGTTGAACGGCAAGATTGATGTGCTGCTGGAGAGCGAGGTGCTCTTTAATTCTGTTGTCCAAAAGGAACAGGGCATAAAGATTGCCATGAAGAGCCCCTTCTCCTTCCCTGCAGGTATTGCCTTCAGCAAGAAGGATGTGGAACTGGCACGTTCCTGCTCTGCCGTGCTGAAAGAGATGCAGGCGGATGGTACGATGCAGCGGATCAAGGATTTCTGGCTCAGCGAGAAGTATATCTCGGTCGATGAGCTCCCCGCGATTCCGCCTGAGCCTAAGGGCAAGCCCCTGAAGGTGCATACCTGCACCACGATGGCGCCCATCTCTTTTCTGGTGGGAGACAAGTGGTACGGCATAGAGGTGGATATAGTGCGGGCACTGGCGGCAAAGCTGCAGCGTCCCGTGGAATTTGAGTTTATCGATTATTCTTCGGCTATCCTTGCCCTGCAGACGGGGGCATGCGATATCATGATGGGCTGTATATTTATTACGGAAGAGCGGCAACAGCGCTTCCAGTTTGCGGAGTCCTATCATGCCTTCTCGGGTGCCTACTACGTTATCGATCAGGAGGCCAGAGAGAAAGGTGCCGGCTTCTGGGCTAATGTGCAGGAGAGCCTCTGGCGTAACCTGATTGTAGAGAAGCGTTGGCGCTTTATCGCTCACGGATTATGGGAGACCATCAAGATCAGCACCCTCTCTATCCTGCTGGGATCCCTGCTTGGGGTAGGCCTTCTGCTGATGACCCGCAGCCGTCGCAGATGGGTTCGCGCCATAGCAGGCGGCTACAACTGGTTTGTGGCCTGTGTGCCGCAGTTGGTGCTGCTGCTTATCCTGTTCTATGTAATCTTTGCACAGAGCAGCCTCTCGCCCTGGGTGGTGTCTGTCTTTGCCTTTGCCATGACATTTGCATCGGCAGCCAGCGGTATTTATGCTACTTCGCTGAATGCCATTCCTCCTGGTCAGACGGAAGCGGGCCTGGCGCTGGGCTTTACACGCCTGCAGACCTTTATCTACATTGTGTTCCCTCAGGCAGTCAGCCGGGGACTCCCCCTCTATAAAGGACAGTGTGTCAACCTGCTGAAAGGTACGGCCATAGTGGGCTATATCGCCATCGAGGACCTTACCCATGCCGTGGAGATTATCCGCAGCAGGACGTTCGATGCATTCGTGCCTCTGCTGGTTATTACCATTATCTATTTCCTGTTGGCCTGGCTGCTCGGTAAGCTGATAGAACTGGGTATCCCTAAAAAACATGTGTTATGATTACTGTTTCTCATCTTAGCAAGACATACTACAATCCCGACGGCACTCCATTCCCGGTGCTCAAGGATGTCAACTGCCAGATACACCCCGGCGAGGTTATCTGCATCATAGGTCCCTCCGGTACGGGAAAGAGCACCTTCCTGCATATGCTGAACCTGCTGGATCCCCCCACAGGCGGTAGTATCATAGTGGATGGCGAGGATATCCTTCGCAAGGGCTACCCGGTGCACAAGTTACGCCAGAAGATGGGAATGGTGTTCCAGAATTTCAACCTCTTCGAGAATATGACCGTTCTGGAGAATGTGATGTTTGCTCCCTGCAAAATCCTTAAACAGAGCACCGAAGAGGCTCGCAAGGAGGGTATGACGCTCCTGCGCAAGGTGGGTATGGCCGAGAGAGCCGATGCCTATCCCGACAGCCTTTCCGGCGGTCAGAAGCAGCGTGTGGCCATAGCCCGCTGTCTGGCCATGAAGCCCAAGGTTATCCTCTTTGACGAGCCTACCTCGGCGCTGGACCCTACGATGGTGGGCGAGGTACTTAGCGTTATCCGTCAGCTGGCTCAGGAGGGGATGACCATGCTCATCGTCACCCACGAGATGAAGTTTGCGCGTGACGTCAGCACCCGCATCTTCTACATGCAGGAGGGTGGTATCCACGAGGACGGTACGCCGCAGCAGATCTTCGAGAATCCTGTACACAGCGCCACAAAGGCCTTTGTGCAGCGTATTCGCAAGGAGGTCTTCGAGGTCAACGGGCAGGATTTCGATTTCTTGGGAATGTACACGGCCCTGAACCGTTTCTGCCTCAAATACAATATTCCCGAAAAGCATCAGCAGGCAGAAGACCTTATCCGCCTGATGCTGGAGGATATTATGGTCTCCTATCGTCCTATAACCGTGCGTATCACCCAGAGCGAGTTATCTTCGGTTACGGCCCTGGACTTTATGGTGGAGCAGCTTGACACCACACCGCTGAGCGATACGCAGCGCGAACGTCTGGCACCTCTCTGTCGCCAGGTGGTGGAAGAGCCTACCAAACGCGGTTTCCGTGTGAAGCTGATAATATAAATATGTACGAAGAATAAATAAACGACTGGATAATGAAAAGAAGGCATATAGATACAGACCTGCTGGACCGCGCTATCATCTTTGCCGTTCAGGCTCATAAGGGCGTGGAGCGTAAAGGTAAAGGTTTCCCCTATGTGGTGCATCCCATGGAGGCTGTAGAGATTGTGGCAACGATGACGAACGACCAGCATATGCTGGCTGCAGCTGCCCTGCATGATGTTATAGAGGACACAGATACCACAGCCGATGACCTGAGACGCGAGTTCGGCGAACGTGTGGCTCTGCTCGTAGAGGCCGAGAGCGATATCCAGATAGAGGGCGACCGCTCTGAATCATGGCATGCCCGTAAGCAGGCTGCCATCGAACATCTGGCCCATGCTTCGCACGATGTCAAGGTAGTGGCACTGGGCGACAAGCTCTCTAACATGCGTGCCATCGCTCGCGACTTTGCTATGCAGGGCGATGCCCTTTGGGATCTTTTCAACGTCAAGGACGTCAAGGAGCACGAGTGGCACTATCGCGGCTTGGCCGAATCGCTACGCGAGCTCCAGGATACTTTTGCTTACAAGGAGTTCGAACGACTCATAGAACAGGTTTTTGGAAAAAAGTAAGGCATGATGAGAATAAATAATAGGATTATAAGGTTCAGGGTCTTGGCCGCCTGCTTTACACTTTTCTGCAGTGTGGCTATGGCGCAGAAGGATGTCTTGGTGTTCACACCCCAGTGGACGGCACAGGCCCAGTTTGCGGGTTACTATGTGGCCGAGTCTAAGGGCTTCTACCGTGATGCCGGGGTGAAGGTGCGCATAGAACATCCCTCTGCCACTCAGCCGGCTATGGACCGCCTGCGTCGGAACGAATGTCAGGCTACTACCCTGCAGCTTTGTCAGGCACTGGAGATAGTTGACGGGGGCATACCCCTGATCAACATCCTGCAGACATCGATGAACAATGCCATGGTTATCGTCTCTGCCCGCGGCAAGGACCCTCTGACGCAGAAGGGCGAACGTGTGGGCATCTGGAGCGTGGGCTTCGGCCAGCTGGCTATCTGCATGAGTGTCAAGGATAAGCTGAACTACCAGTGGGTGCGCTTTGCCCAGAACGTCAACCTGTTTGTCTCTGGAGCCCTGGATGCGACACTGGCCATGAGCTATAACGAGTACTACCAGTTGGTACAGGCGGGCATCCAGATGACCGACAAGAATGTCTATCGTTTCTGCGACCACGGCTATAACGTGCAGGAGGATGGCGTATACATGTCGCGAGAATATTATGAGTCGCATAAGGAGCAGGCACACCGTTTTGCCGAGGCCAGCAAGAGAGGGTGGGAGTGGGCTGCCCAGCATCCCGAGGAGACATTGGACATCGTGATGCAATATGTCAAGCAAGATCGTATCGCCACGAATCGCATTATGCAGCGCTTGATGCTCAAGGAGGTGCTGCGTCTGCAGGTAGACCGCGAGTCCAAGAAGCGCGAGTTCCGCCTTCGCCCGGATATGGTGCGTCAGGCCAACAGCCTGATGGTAGAGAACAATATGATCAAACGCGAAATATCATACGACGAACTGATAAGTAAAGAATGAATAGAATAGTAGATTATATCCGACGAAAACTCTCCGTCAGGGTCAGCCTGTGGGTGGTTATCTTTGCTGCACTTATCTTCATCAGTGCCCTTGGCTTCTTGTTCTATCAGGCTCGTGCTGCCGTACGTCAGGAGGCTGTCAACAGGGCCACACAGATTCTTGACAAGACATCGTTGCACGTAGAGAGTATCATGAATCGCGTAGAGGTGGCCTCCAATATGACCAGATGGCTTGTCCAGCATCATCTCAGTTCGCCAGACTCTATGTTTGTCTACAGCCGGAGTGTGCTGACGAACAATCCTGATTTCTTCAACTGCTCCATAGCTTTCGAGCCCTTCTTCTTCAAGGATCAGGGACGCTACTTCTCGGCTTATTCCAAACGGATGAAGCATATGGCTACGGACAGCGTACGCACCATCCAGGGCGGTAGCGACAACTATCAGTATTTCTACTCTGACTGGTACCTCATGCCCACGCTGCTGGATCAGCCGTGCTGGACAGAGCCTTATGTGGATCTGGACGTTGCCACCAATAACCGCGAGACGGTGACTAGCTATTGTCAGGTTATCAGAGATGACGCGGACAGGGTGGTAGGTGTCATCAACACCAGCCTTTCCCTGAACTGGCTCTCTCAGCTTATCGATGCCGTCAAGCCCTATCCCAACTCATACAGCATCATGATAGGACGTGGCGGTACCTACTTCATACATCCCGACACAACGAAGATTACCTGTGAGACCATCTTCACACAGACATTGGAGCAGCCCGACACAGCCATGTTTGCCCTGGGCCATGCCATGCAGCATGGCGAGGAGGGTATGAAGCACATGAGCATAGACGGCAATGACTGCTATGTGTTCTACAAGCCCTTAGGACATACGGGCTGCAGTATGGCTATCATCTGCCCCGAGAGCGACATCTTCAGCGGCTTCAACCGCTTGCGCAGTGCAGTCATGAGCATCGTCTTCGTGAGCCTTTTGCTGATGCTCTATTTCTTTATCCGCATCATCACTCGCGAGCTCAGTCCTCTACGGCAGTTGGCAGAGGAGGCCGAGACCATCGCATCAGGAAAGTTTGATGCCCAATTGCCCGTAACGAAGCGCACAGACGAGATAGGACAGCTGAGCCACTCGTTCTCGGGCATGCAGCGCTCATTGGTGAAATACATCGAGGAACTGAAGAATACTACCTCGCAGAAGGCTTCGATAGAGCGAGACCTGCACATCGCAAACCGCATCCAGATGGGTATGCTTCCCACGGAGTTTCCCACATATCCCGATCGCGAAGACGTGCAGATCTATGCTTCGCTGGTTCCTGCCAAGGAGGTGGGCGGCGACCTGTTCGACTTCTATTTCCGAGACGAGAAGCTCTTCTTCTGCATCGGTGACGTATCGGGCAAAGGTGTTCCCGCTTCGCTCTTCATGGCGGTTACCAGAAGTATCTTCCGCACCGTTTCTGCTCATGAGTCGATGCCGGACAGAATCGTTACCACCATGAATGAGACGATAGCCGAGATGAACAAGAACAATATGTTCGTAACGCTCTTCGTTGGCGTCCTTGATCTGCCTACAGGCCACTTGTACTATTGTAATGCCGGTCATGATGCACCAATGCTCCTCGGGGCAGGGGTCGGGACACTGGCTTGCGACTCTGGCTTACCCGTAGGTATTAGACCTTCGTGGAAATATACTTTGCAAGAGACACATATCTTCACGGGAACCACCATCTTCCTCTTTACCGACGGACTGACCGAGGCTATGGATGCCAATGCCGAACAGTTCCGTATGGAGCGCATCAACGAGGTGGCAGCTCAGACGCTTGCCCAGCAGAAGAACGAACCGAAGCAGCTCGTAGAACTCATGCAGAAAGCCGTTGGCCAGTTTGTGGGCGATGCCGAACAGAGCGACGACCTGACGATGATGGCTATTCAATACATCAAGCAGCCAACCGATGTGCGGATGCATAAGAATATCGTGTTACGCAACGACACACAGGATGTCCCCCGCCTGATAACCTTCGTAGACGAGGCCAGCCAGCTGGCAGGATTCTCCTCTGAGGATACGGCCAAGGTGCGGCTCGCTGTCGAGGAGGTGGTGGTCAATGTGATGAATTATGCCTATCCCACAGACACTCATGGCGATGTGACGGTCGAGGCCTCGTTGTACGATACGAATCTGACGTTCAGGATTATCGATAACGGAGTGCCCTTCGATCCCACCGCCCTTCCGGAAGTTGACACCACCCTTCCGGCCAGAGAGCGTGCCATCGGCGGACTTGGCATCCACCTGGTGCGCCAGATTATGGATACCATCCAGTACGAACGTATGGGCTCGCTGAATGTCCTGACCCTGATAATAAATCGTAAACCTAATAAATAATATACAGTTATGATACAGACAACAATCAAAGAAGAAGATGGCAACATGGTTGCTGTCCTGCAAGGTAGCCTCGATACGGCTGCAGTACCCGAAACCGAAAAGGCCGTGCTCCCTCTCTACGAATGCGAAGGGAAGGATATCATCATTGACTGCACCGACCTGACGTATATCTCATCAGGCGGTCTGCGTATCTTGCTCAGCATCCTCCAAGATGCAGAACGTAAGGGCCATGATGTTTATATCAAGGGTGTCTCTAATGATGTCCGTGCCGTATTTGCCATGACAGGCTTTGTCCACATCTTTAAGTTCAAATAGACTGAGTATCGGCTCATAAACTTCTAATCTCATGAAATACGATCTTGATCCTCACTGCGAGATGCTCATGCAGCAATACCGTGACCTGCGCCCCACGCTGGAAAATCTGGCTCAGGAGGCCTATAGCCTGCTGCGTCAGGAACTGAGTGAACAGGGCATTTATGTCACTGCCATAGAATACAGGGTGAAGAAGGAAAATTCTCTGGCGGGGAAACTGGAGCTGAAAGGGGCAAAATACAAGACCATCCAGGATATTACAGATCTGGTGGGACTGCGTGTCATCACTTTCTTCTCTGACGAGGTGGATAAGGTAGCAGCCATTGTCAAGCGTATTTTCGACATCGACTGGCAGGATAGCGTCGATAAGCGTAAGTTGCACGAACTGGACTCCTTCGGTTACAACTCGCTCCACTACATCTGCCGTCTGAAAGAACCCCAGCTCCCAAACGACGAGACGCCCAATCCCACAAACGACCCAACCAGACAGATACGTTTCGAATTGCAGATGCGCACAGCCCTGCAGCACGTGTGGTCTACCATAACGCACGATACCGGTTACAAGGGCGATGTGAAGATTCCGCCCGAATACCTGCGACAGTTCAGCCGTTTGGCGGGAATGATGGAACTTATCGATGATGAGTTTAGCCGCTTGCGCATTGTGCTCAACGATTACCGCCGTCAGATACAGTCGTTGGTAAAGAACGGCCATCTAGACGAGGTACCTCTCTCGGCTGGCTCCTTCCGCAGTTTTCTCGACCTTCAGCCTTTCCGTCGGCTGAACATGCGCATTGCAGCTGTCAATCAGGCCGAGATCTATCCTGCCTCGCTAATGTCCTTCCTGCCTGTGTTGGAATCGTTCGGTTTCGAGACGTTGGGTGATGTTCAGCATTTTATCGATGATAACAGCGATGATGCCTACCAACTGGCTATCTCGCAGTTGGCTATCACCGACCTCGATATCGTCTCCTCCAGTACGGCCTTGCTGAACCTATGTCTGGTTCATGTGCTAAAGAGTGGAGGTGGGCGCGAAGGGCTGAAAGCCTTCTACGACATCATCAATGGAGAGACACCTGCCAACGGCATGCTTGCCGATATAATAATGGAGCAGGCTTCCATCTTATCTTTCATGGAAAACAAATCCTAATCCATCTTTGGCCTATGCCATAGTGTAGAGTTGAAAGTTTAGAGTTTAGAGTCAGTGCTTCGCTTCGCTCAGAGTTGAGAGATTAAAGATTAGAGCTTAGAGTCAGTTGAAAGTGCAAAGTTGATAGTACAAAGCCAAAGTGCGCGTAGCGCCCTCAATTCTCAATGTTCAAGGCTGCGAGTAAGCGAGAGCAATAACAAGCTCGCTTGATTATTGCTGAGCGTTAGCAGGCTCGAAACGAAGTTTCAATTTTCAATTGTCAAAAGTCTCAACTATCAACTATCAACTGTCAACTTAAGAAGCACAGCTTCTTTATATTTCCTTGAAACAGGGAGGCGGTCATCGCCTATGATGACGTTGTCGTGCTCTATGCCTGTGCAAGCAGAAAGGCGCACCAGATAAGAGCGGTGGATGCGCAGGTATTCCAGGCCAAGCAGTCGCTCCCAAGACGAGATAGGGGTCTTGTTACGGAAACGACGGCCGTCGGTAGCATGAATCCATACCTCCGTATCACAACTTTCCACATACAGAATCTCTTCCTTTGTCAGCGTCATGCTCTGGCGGTTGCTGATAAAGGTAATCGGCGCGTTGATGACAGACGAGCCGTTTTCTTGTCCCTCCGCTTTAACGCTCTGTAGGTCGCTGGCAAAGGTTATGGTCTCTTTGGCTTCGGGCAGGTGTTGGCCAAGAATCCGTCCAAGGCCATAGTCGCCAACCGTCATGAGGGTGAGTACGGCAAGCAGAAAAACAGGATTCAGCAGCGTTGCGGGAACAGAAAATTCTGTATCAGTCATCTGTCGGTAGTCATATAGGATGACGGCTTGGGCAATATGAACGGCCAGAAAGGCCATTATCAGCACAAACATCAGAATAAAGAAAAGCGACCGGGCAACCTCCAGCTTTTTGGCGCTGAAGTTGGTATGGGCAATCATCTGACGGAAGATAATGGCAACGGGCAGCAGGGAGGTGCTGAGCATCAGGGCCTCAGCCATGCGGTAACCTATGCTGCATAGCACGATGGCCAGTAGCAACAAGGATGCAGCCCAATAGAGCGAAAAGAATGCGAATCGTTTCATACTGCACGCAAAGATAAGCATTTCCTGCATACAAAAGCCATTCCGCGGGGTGTAAAAACCACTTATAGGGGGATTCGGAACCCCAACAGAGGGTTTTGACGTGCAAAATATTTGGTCTGCCGCGCGTATCACAGTACCTTTGCACCAGCAGCTGCAAAAATAACAACCCCCTCCAACCTCCCCGAGGGGAGACTTATAATTCTTGGCCCTCCCCCTCGGGGGAGCAGGGAGCGAGGTCTTTAATGTTAAACTCTAAAAACTTTAAGTATTATGATTTCTCAGCTTTCAGATTTTTTCATCATGGGCAACATCTACCACATGTCTGTCCTTACCATTTTGCTCGCTTCTGTGTTCCTGGCAGCATGGAAGGCACCCGCCTGGGTATGGAAGATAGGAGTCCTCGCTCTGGCCTGTGGCATCCTGTCTGGTATATACGGTTATTATCAGATATGTGATTTCACACAATCAAACGATGATATCTCTACCACAGTCCTTATGGGCGGGTACAAGTGCATGATGGTTCCGGTAATCTACAGCATCATCATCTTCATCATTTCGTTGCTCATCAACATCTTCCAGTCACCGAGGATATAGTTTATAGTTGAGAGTCTCTCAACTTAAATATAGAACTCGGAGGCATCGATTAGTCCGGCACGGAGGGCGTATTTCGTAGCCTCGTGGGCGGTGTTGATGCCAAGCTTGCGGAAGATATTCTTGCGATGGGTGGTGATGGTGTGGACACTCGAGAAGCGTTGTGCTGCAATATCCTTGGTGGTCTTACCCTGAGCTATTGACTTCAGAATCTCTGTCTCCGTCTGAGTGAGAAGGGCCGGTTGGGCCTCTTCCTGCTGCTGGTTAAGGATAACCTCCAGCACACGCTGGCTGAGAAAACGCGTGTTACGTTGCCCTACAGACTGCAAGGCCACGCGGACCTCGCTGAGGGAACCGTCCTTGAAGAGGACACTGAACTGATGCGAGGAATATACCACACGGCGCATGAAAAGAGGTGTCAACTCGTCGCTCAGCAGTATCCACTGCGACTGGTTGAAACGCTCGGCTACGATAAGAAGCTGATCCTCGTCGGAAAAGTCGAACAGGGTATAATCGAGCAACACAATGGCATCGGGATGCTCGGAAAGCAGATTCACCAACGATGCTCTGTTCCAAGCATAGTATATTGGTTGCTTCTCGTCCTCGCAGATGAGGTGCTCCAAAGCATAGCGGGTGAGCTCTTGATTGTCAGCTATGATATAATCTTTCATTTGCGGATAGGTGTGGTTGGACTACAAAAGTACGGTATTTAATGCAATCTGCCAAATCTTTTGAGGGATTTGGCAGATTGCTTTATAGTTTATAGTCAGTGGCAAGTGGATAGTATTTGAGTATAAGGAACTATATAACTATCCTACTTTAAACTTCAAGACTGCTTCTAAACTCTCAACTTAAATTTTTTCTAATGCCTGAGCCAAATCGTCGATGATATCGTCGATATGCTCAGTACCGATGCTGAGGCGGATGGTAGAGGGCGTGATGTGCTGCTCAGCCAGTTCCTCGGGCGAGAGTTGTGAGTGTGTGGTGGTATAGGGATGTATCACCAGACTCTTCACATCGGCAACGTTAGCCAGCAGCGAGAAGATCTGCAGGGCATCGATGAACTTCCACGCCTCTTCCTGACCGCCCTTGATCTCGAAGGTAAAGATACTGGCACCACCGTTGGGGAAGTATCTTTGGTAGAGCTTGTGGTCGTGATGAGTGGGCAGGGCAGGGTGGTTCACCTTGGCTACTTTGGGGTGCTTGCTCAGGAAGTCAACCACCTTCAGGGCATTCTCTACGTGACGCTCTACTCTGAGGCTCAGTGTCTCGACACCCTGCAACAGGATAAAGGCGTTGAAGGGAGAGATGGCAGCACCGGTATCACGCAGGATGACGGCACGGATTCGGGTAACATAGGCAGCAGCACCTACAGCATCGGCAAAGACAATGCCGTGATAAGATGGATCGGGCTTGGCCAATGTGGGGAACTTGTCGGGGTTGGCCTTCCAGTCGAACTTGCCGCCATCCACGATGACACCGCCGAGGCTTGTTCCGTGACCGCCCAAGAACTTGGTGGCAGAGTGTACTACGATGTCAGCTCCGTGTTCCAGAGGGCGGATAAGGTAGGGAGTGCCAAATGTGTTATCCACGATGAAGGGGATGCCATGCTTGTGAGCCACAGCAGCAACTCCTTCCAGATCCAGCACGTCACTGTTGGGGTTACCGAAGGTCTCGGCATAAACTACCTTTGTGTTGGGCTGGATGGCTGCCTCCAGGGCTTCGAGGTCATTAACATTGATAATAGTATTAGTAATGCCTTGTGTGGCAAGTGTGTGTGTAATCAAGTTATATGAACCGCCATAAAGGTTGTCAGCAGCCACAATATGATCGCCAGCCTGCACAATATTCTGTAATGCGTATGTGATAGCAGCAGCACCAGAGGCAACAGCCAAACCTGCTACACCACCCTCGAGGGCAGCTACACGATCCTCGAACACGCCCTGAGTAGAGTTGGTCAGACGACCATAGATGTTACCTGCGTCGCGAAGTCCGAAACGGTCGGCAGCATGCTGCGAGTTACGGAACACATACGATGTGGTCTGATAGATGGGCACGGCACGTGCGTCGGTTGCGGGGTCAGCCTGTTCCTGGCCTACATGCAATTGCAAAGTCTCGAATCTGTAATTCTTCTGTGTACTCATAATCTTATATAATTTACGATTTGACTATTTACTATTTACGGTTTGTTTTTATTTCGTTATTTCGTCTGGGCGCCCTTCTCGTTATTTCGATATATCGTTATTACTTTATCTTTTAGATTGGCCGCTTTTTCAACTTTCAACTTTCAACTCTCAATTGAATTACGCTGCAAAGGTACGGCAATATGGAAATATCTTCCAAAAATCTTGTGTAATTCGGAATATATGCCTAAATTTGCATCGCAAAAAGAAAATTCTTCCGATCTGGCGGTTCTAAAATACCCCAATCAGAATAAAACACTAAAACAACAAGGAGAAATGACCGATTCATTAGACGAAATTGACTTGCAGATACTCAGAATCCTGCAAAAAAATGCCAAATTGACCACAAAAGAACTGGCTGATGCCGTAAATCTGACCCCAACACCGGTCTTCGAACGTCAGAAACGATTGGAGCGCAAGGGGTATATCAAGCGTTATGTGGCTGTGCTTGATGCCGATAAGCTAAACCAGGGCCTGCTGGTCTTCTGTAACGTAAAGCTGAAGCAGATAAATCACGAGATAGCAGATGTCTTCACCCGTCGTGTTCAGCTAATTCCCGAGGTGACGGAGTGCTATAACACCAGCGGTGCCTATGATTATCTCTTAAAGGTACGCGCACGCGATATGAAGCAGTACCAGGAGTTCGTGCTCAACAAGCTGGGAGAAATCGAGAATGTCGGTGCCATCGAGAGTACCTTCGTAATGAGCGAGGTGAAGCAGAATTATGGCCTGAACCTCTGATTTCTAATCGTCTGACTCAAATTAATCGATTCATGATGGCTTCTTTTCCGGTTCGAAGACTGTTTCCTCTTCTATGTCTTACCTTTTTTCTTCTATCTCTAAGGACAGCGGGAGAGACTGCTGTCCCCGATACTACCCTGATGCGTGAGGTTCGTATCAACGGGCAGCGACAACGTATCAGTTACCGACTGGACCGTCAGCAGATTGATGCCTCGCAGGTACTTACTGCCCAGGGCGGAACGGCCCTGGATGTGTTACGGGCTGTGCCTGGTGTCGTTATAGATGCCGAGGGGGCACTTACCTTCCGTGGCAGTCAGGAGTTCCTGGTTTATGTTGACGGCAGACCCTCGCCCCTCACAGGCACCGAGGCACTGCAGATGATTGGCGCTGCCAGCATCCGGGACATCGAGATTCTGACCACTCCCTCGGCCAAATACAAGACAGAAGGCGATGTTGGTATCATCAATATCGTTACCCGCCGCAGCGAGACAGACGGCTGGGATGTCACGGTCAACGGTACGGCCTCTACATGGGGCACACTCTCGCTTGATGCTAAAGTCAACTACCGCATGGGGCACCATAATATATATGTGGCCGGCCAGGGTTCGGATATCCATAACAAGAGCCAGTTCCAGCAAGAGAAGGAGGCTGTGGGCGTTACGTCCTTTGCCGACGGTACTCGCTTTCGCAACTTCCGCACATACATAGGGCAGGGCGGTTACGAGTTCAATACCGAACGCCATCGTCTGACTGTTGATTTGCAGGGTGGACGCACCATCAATCCCCGAGGTGGCGATATGTTATACGAAACCAAAGAGGGGCTGCAGGAAGCCTATGACCGATATAAGCTGACGAAGTACCTGGCACAGGCTTCCGTTGATTATACCTGGAAGCTGAACGAGCGGGGCGACGAGATCAGCCTTTCCAATCGTCTGCGTTACGACCGCTTCTCGGAAGAGTATACCGAGAGTAATATGTTCTCCCTCGGGGGTGAACGACTTGAGGGAACGCGCGGCTACGAGACAGAGCATCATTGGGACTGCGACGGGGCTCTTTCCTATAAACTGCATTACCGTCCGCAGGGAATCCTCGAGCTGGGTTCTCAGTACACCACCTATAGCGAGGAGGGCGACTATCGCATCTGCTATTGGAATCTGCCCAGTCAGCAGTTTGTATGGCAGGACGACCTCTATGCACCGTTCTATTATCGTCGCCAGACCATCAGCAGCTATGCCCAGGTGAACGATCGTTTCGGGCGCTTGCAGATGGATGCAGGACTGCGTGTGGATCATGTCATAGACGATATGGACCTGCCCACCATCACCAGCCGGCACCGCAAGTACACAGAATTCTATCCCTCGGCCCATCTGGCCTACAATACCCCCAAGGCAGGCACCTTCACGTTGGGCTATTCACGCCGCACTAACCGCCCGGGTATCTGGAAGTTAGAGCCGTATATCACCTACGAGGACTACCATACGCGCATCATCGGCAACCCCGATCTGGAGTCGGAGTACATCCACTCATTAGAGCTATCGTGGCGCAAGACCTTTGGGAATACACAGGTAACTACGACGGCCTATGTACGTCGTAGAACAGGCGTGGTGGATTATGTTCGCAGAGCCTATGATGTGGGGGTGACGCTGGATAGCATCGTCAATGCCGGTAACGGATGGCGCAAGGGGTTAGAGCTGCAGATTTCTACCAAGCCTACCGCATGGTGGCAACTCACGGCCAATGGCGACCTCTCCTTTCATAATTTCCGGGCCACCTACGAGGGCTGTATCAGTCAGCATAGCACCACTGGTACCATTGGGTGGATCAATAATTTCCGTCTGGCCAAGAATACAGCTCTTCAGTTCGACGGGCATTTCGTCAGTGGTCATCATCTTACACAAGGTTGGGAGACGGCGTATGTCTATTTCGACTTGGCTGCCCGTCAGAACTTGCTTGGCGGCAAACTGCAACTGGGCCTTGTGGCACACGACATCTTCCATACCGCCCGCTATCACAGCCTCCGCACGCAAACCCTCCTGAGCAGCGAGACGTGGGTACGTCCCACCTATCCCAACATAGTCTTCAGCATCTCTTACCGCTTCCGTCAGCCTACAGCTAAGGCCAAGTCAGGAGCCATCAGTAACGGAGCCGAATTCGTAGGAAAAGACTTTTAAATTCTCAAGGCTTCAACTTTCAACTTTCAACTTTCAACTTTCAACTGTCAACTGTCAACTCTCAACTCTCAATTAGCACGAAGTGACCTCAATTATTTCATCTTGCCATTCTTCTCGATGGTCCAGCCTTCGCGTTTCGAGAGCAGGCAGTTCTTGCCCTTGAACATCTTGGCAGCTTGCTTGTCACCCTTCAGTTGCCAGTCGAGCCAACTCAGGGCCACTATTGTGAATTCTCCACCATGAGGCTGACGATAAGTGCCGCCGTGGCCAACAGGGAAGTTGGCAGCGCAGGCAGGAACGTGTTTGATCAGGTGGAAGTCGTCCATACCATTTTCGTAGGCAATATCCTCCTTACCACCCAGAATGTAGATGATGGGCGTGTGAATATCCTTCAGTTTCGATTTGTCAGGCATAGGCATGCCGCCAACGGCCTGAGCGCGATTGCTGTTCTTGAAGAGTCCGCTGTTACAGATCATCAGAGTCTTGATGCGAGGGTCGGCACAGTTGTACAGCGACTGCAAACCGCCGCATGACATACCTGCTACGCAGATGTTCTTCACGTCAATCTTGTTATAATAGGGCGACTCGGGGTCGGCATTTTGAGCGATGGCCCAGTCGATGGACTGGATCTGCTGCTCGGTGGTAGACATGGGACCCTGATAGGGCTTCTCCTCCATGGGTATATAGCCGGTGGCTAATACCAGATAGCCGTGAGAGGCAATCTCGTTCAGGAACTTGAAGTGCTCCCAGGGTGAGTTGGTGCAGGCACCGTTACCCCATACAAGCACGGGCAGGCGGTTCGTCTCGTCGAAGGCCGAGAGGTCCTCGGGTACGAAGACGGTGTGAGCCTCCAGGCTTGCCTCTTCCTTCATGATGGCCTTGTATTGTCCTAAGCCTCCATCCTCTACAACGAGCATCTTCTGTGCGCCCTCTATCTGCCACCAGTCGAAGTTGAAGAGCTTCGGCCCCTTGCGGCCGGTGAAGACGAGGTAGAGATCATGACATTTACCATTTACCATCTGGCTTTCAATGGGGGCAGATAGCGTTTGCCATTTCTCCCAACCGCCAGTGCCGGGTACTTCCAGACGGGCCAGCAGCTCACCCTTCACGCTATCAAGGCGTACCTCAATCTGTCCGCCGCGCAGGCCGCTGGCCACGCGAGCCGTAAACTGCTTGGGAGTGTTGCCCTCGAACTTCACGTTCTGCAGCTTGATGTAGTCGCCATTATGAGTCTCTGTCACATAAACGCCAACCTCGTCGTTCTGTTCGGTCTTCACGCCTTTGGAGAAAGCCATTGTCTCGGCCTGCACCTTCTGATAGGGATTGAGAATGGCGATGGGCTTCACACCCTCGTCTGTGGGCATAATGGTGGGGAAACTGCCATCCTCATTGTACTTAAATTCCTCCACGGCTACGCTACGGCCGAAGCCGCCGCCATTGGGCAGTTTGCCTGTGTGGTAGAAGAAATAGCTGTGTCCCTTGTAATCGGCCACGCCGCAGTGGTTGGTAAACGACTTGGTGTCGCACAGCGGCATAATCTCTCCGGCGTATGTCCACGGACCAGTGGGGTGGGGAGCCGTGCTATAGCTGATATGCTCGGGCACACCGCCAGCTGCGTAAAGCAACTGGTATACCTTGGAACTTTCAACTTTATACTTTGAACTATCAACTTTTCTAAGCCAGGGGCCTTCTACATACGAATCCCTATATTTCTTTCCCTTCTCGCGTTTACTCATCATAGGGCCACCGAAGGCCTCCTCCGTCATATCGAGCTTGCCCAATTCACCGCTATATGATATCATATCACGGTTCAGTTTCAGGTAGTAGCACTGCGGATTGCCCCACATGAGCCATGCCTGCCCGTCATCATCAATCAAAACGGTGGGGTCGATGTGGTCCCATGAACCGTTCTCGAAGAGAGGCTTCCCGATGGCGTCCTTGAAGGGACCTGTTGGCGAGTCGCTCACAGCCACACCTATGGCCATACCATTCGAGATCTTGCTATGGGCACAGATGTACCAATAGAACTTTCCGTCACGTTCAACGGTCTGGGCGGCCCAGGCGCGGTCATCGGCCCATGAGAAACTCTCCAGAGCAAGGGGAGAGCCATGGTCAGTCCAGTTCACCATGTCCGTTGTAGAATATACGCGCCATTCCTGCATCCAGAAGAAGTCGGCACCATCCTCATCATGGCCGGTATACACATACATGCGGCCGTCATGTACCATAGGAGCTGGGTCACTGGTGCACCAAGTCTGCACAAAGGGGTTCTGAGCTTTTGCAGTCATGGCTGTCAGAGCCAGCACAACTGCCAAGATTGTTGTTTTTTTCATTTGCTGTATTATTGATTTTGATTATTAACACTCACAGAACTCATGGCCACAACCTGTGCTTTTTTACCTTATTTTGCCGAGTTCGTTGGCAAAGTTATCAAATCTTTGCAAAATAGATACTATTTTACGCATTTTTATTGAAAATTTTTGCTTTTTCTGCCCAACAACCATCCCGTTATCAGATTTAAAGGACTATTTTCTTGGGCTCGATACATCAAATCATATAGCTAAAAGCCCGATATCAAAAGTGATGTCGGGCTTCTAACTTTAGCAGAGTCATTATATTATTCTAGTCTACTATAGCGCCAATTCGAATTCAATATAGATTTCTACAGTGCTATATGTTAGTATCATTATTCCACAATATGATAATATAATCGGATCGGTACCAATACAGCAATATCAGCAAAGTTCCTCGTCTTATTTTAGGGATGAGGTCTGTCCTTGGTTACACCATAGCCCTCATAGTCGGGCATGATGATGATGCAATGGGCTGCATAGTTGGCATATTCTGTCGTATACTCGCTTCCATAATTACGTCCGGGCATGAATACTGCAAAGTTCTGGTCACAAGCCTCATCCCAAAAGCCAGGAACTGTTTTACGAGGCCCTGAAGGCTGGTCCTCTGTACTATTGTGATCTGCAGAAGAAGGTTATGGACTTGCTCAACTGCGGCACGCAGCTGTGGAACAACATGTTCTGCGAGATGCGCGATAAGGGTTGTATCGTCCGTTTCAGGAACGCCAGCGGTAAAACCGTATGGACACTCCCTATCTCCCAGGTTGCCAAGCCCAAGCCCCAACCTTTACAACCTGATATGTTCGAGGCCTTCGCCGCCGCCGACTAAGGCGACAGCCCCTCCTCTTAGGCCCCCTATAAGGGGGCCATAGAGGGGGGCTTAGCCTAACCTTTAATATTCAGGCTTCAAACAAAACGTAACAATAATCATCAATGAAAGCAATGTATAAATCAGAATTGGCAAGATATGCCGGCGTAAGCGCCAATACCTTCCGCCGTTATCTCAACACCCACCGGGCTGTTCTGGCAGAAATGGGTGTGGCCCCCAGGGCAAAGACACTGAACCCAAAGGCCGTTAATTTCGTCATCAGCGACTATTGTATCGAGATTCCAGAAGAAAATTCAGAAAAAAAATGATTAACAGCCCCTGATGTCCACCAAAGACCACCAACGCCCCTCCCGGATGTCGTAACTTTGCACTCGGTAAGTGAACCACACGGAAGCCCGTCATCTTTGACTCATTGGGATTATCTGAACAAGTCGTTCGGATTAGGGGAACAACTCATCGGGATAATCCCTTACCCCCCTAAAGCCTTATCCGAACGACTCGTTAAGACTATCCGGATAGCTCGTTCAGCCTATCTCTTTGAACCAAAGATCCCCCCCCCTCTGTGAGTAGCGCAACTTAAACCGTAATTTTCAATTTTCAACTTTCAATTTTCAATTTAATCAATGTCACAGAAGTTCATTAAAAAGCAAAACAAGAACAACCAGAGCCTGGCATACGGAAAGTACTTTGCCCAGGCAGTGTATGACAGCCATTTTATCGGCACCGAGGAGTTGGCCGACTTCATCCAGCGTCAGGCCTCAGTGAAGAAGAGTGATATCAAGGCCGTGCTCCAGGAGCTGGGCGAAGCCTTCAAGCACTTCTTCGAGATGGGCCAGAAGATCAAGCTGGACGGCATCGGCATCTTCAAGGTCGGTTTCAGCTCTATTGGCGTGGCCAAGATAGAGGACTGCAGCGCCCAGACCATCACAACCCGTCGTGTACTCTTCCAGCCCGAAACCACCCGTGTAGTTGTCGGCCAGGAAAAGAAGAACGACGGCACCGTAAAGCAGAAGTATGTCAATGCCATCACCATGCTGAAGGACGTCACCTTCGAGGAAACCCACGACAACGCCATGAATGGCACCTCCGGTGCTGGAAATACGGGGAACAATACCCCCAATGGTGGTAACACCAATGGTGGTGGAAACACGGGTAACGGATCTACGGGTGGCGGAAACGCTGGAGGCAACGACAGCGGTGACGGCGACGAGTAATCGCCTCGCCGATAGTTTAGAGAGAATAACGGTTAATGGTTAAGGGTTAAAGGTTAAAGACTTTAGACGCTAGACTTTAGACTTTAGACAACTGTCAACTCTCAACTGTCAAGGCTGCGATTGAGCGAAGGCAATAACAAGCTCGTTTGATTATTGCTGAACCGAGTAAGCAGCGAGTGCCATGAGTGCTCGCACTCTGATGGCCGAGTCGCGTTCGAGGTCGATGAAATCAACGTTAGCAGGCTCGAAGCGCAGCGTCAATTTTCAATTCTCAATTTTCAATTCTCAATTTTACAACAATGAAATGGTCAACAATTAAACAGATTCTTCAAATTTTAGCAACTATCATCACCACCATCCTCGGTACCCTCTGCGTCCAGAGCTGCACAGGTACCTCCTGGTTCTAAATTAATTAATGTTCAATGATTCCCAAGAGTTTAAATTCCCAAAATGTTAAGCTGCTTATCATCCACTGCGTGGCCAATAAATGCAACAAGCCCTTCACCTCAGATATGCTGATAGCTTGTGGCAAGGCCAAGTACGGCCAGTGCAGCTACCACTACTATGTCCGGCGCAACGGCGATGTCATCCCCTTGCTGCCCGAGAGTGTCCAGGGTGCCCATGCACGGCATTATAATGATTGTTCCCTTGGTATTGTCTACGAGGGTGGGCTAGACGAGAAAGGGCTGCCTGCCGATACCCGCACCGAGGCACAGAAGCATGCCCTCTACGAGCTGCTGAAGTCCCTCACCCGCGACTATCCCAATGCCCGCATCGTAGGCCACTCAGAACTGCCAGAGCAGCGAATGCCAATAGAACAAGTTCTTGATTGGCTCAGTCGAGCCCCCAGTCAACGAAGTCAACTTCCCCGTGTAGCCAAAGATTGCCCCTACTTCCCATGCAGCAAGGAATATCAGGACCTGCAGCCCCAAGCTCTTTAGTTAAACATGTATTCAAGGAAGACGAGCCACCTGCGGGTGACTCGTCTTTCTTATTTCTGAGAAGTGAGGCTTAATACTTGATCATTCGGACTTTACTTTGTGAGGGGAAGGGGGATGTGCCTGCAAAAGATGTAGAAAAAACTCCCGCGTTTGAGGAACGCGGGAGTCGGGTTTATTCAATTACCAAAATAATGCTTTCGGTATAATATGCTTATACGCCTAAGAATTCGCGGGCTTTCTGCAGGGCTACATCGATGTGGGGACAGATGTGGTCGGGGTTCATCTTGTCGTAGAAATGAGCCTTCTCCAACTGGCTGTGCACCTTGGGTGTCACACCGGAGAGGATGACGTGAATGCCCTGCTCGTGGTTCATCTCGATGAGGTTGGCAAGGTTGTGAATACCTGTTGAGTCAATGAAAGGTACCTTGCGCATACGGATAATCTGCACCTGAGGACGATGGCTGGAGCCGAGGTTGAGCATCAGGTCGTCGAACTTGTTGGCGATACCGAAGAAGTAAGGACCGTTGATCTCGTAAACGGCACAGCCCTCGGGGATGAGGAGATGTTCTTCGTGAACATCCATGTCGGCCTCGTCGCTGGGGTCAATCTCGTCCCTGATAACAGAAATCTCGGTGGTCTCCATTACACGCTTGATGAAGAGGGCACAGGCAATGATGAGGCCTATCTCGATGGCGATGGTGAGGTCGAAGACAACGGTCAGGAAGAACGTTACCAGAAGGACGGTAACATCGCTCTTAGGATTCTTGAGCAAGCCCTTGAAGGTGCGCCAGCCGCTCATGTTGTAGCTGACAATTATCAGCACGGCAGCCAGGGCAGCCATGGGGATGTACTCGGCAAAGGGCATCAGCACCAACAGGATGAGCAACAGCACGATGGCATGGACGATACCGGCAACGGGGGTGCGACCGCCATTGTTGATGTTGGTCATGGTACGTGCAATGGCTCCTGTGGCAGGGATTCCTCCAAAGATGGGGGTAACCATATTGGCAACACCCTGAGCAATGAGCTCCATGTTGGAATCGTGCTTGTCGGAGATAACACCATCGGCCACTGCTGCGGAGAGCAGACTCTCGATAGCACCCAGGATGGCTATGGTGAAGGCCACGGGCATGAGGGTCTGGATAAGCTCGAAGGTGATGGTGGGCACTACCATCTCTGGCAGCTGTGCCTGAATATGGAAACGGTCGCCGATGGTGTCGATACCCTGGATGCCGAACTGATTCTTCAGCACGAGCACAGCGAGGGTTCCCAGGAGGATGCCATAGAGCGAACCGGGAATCTTATTGAGCACGGGAACACGCTTCAGCGCCTTGGGCGAGAAGATGATGATGAGCAGGCTGCCCATGGCGACAATGAAGTTCCAGAGGTTGAAGGTGTGAATGTTGCGGAAGTAGCAGATCCATTTGCCGATGAAGTCACCGGGCGTCTTCAGGGGGATGCGGATCACTTCGCCCGTGTTGCTCACAGCCTCTTGGGTAAGACCCATCACATCGCCCATCTGTGTGGTGAAGATGGTGGCGGCAATACCTGCCGTAAAGCCGATGATAATGGGGTAGGGGATGAACTTGATGACGGCTCCCAGACGGAATGCACCCAGACAGATGAGAATCACGCCGGCCAGCATAGTGGCAATGAGAAGGCCCTGCAGGCCATACTCGGGATTGTTGACAATGCCGTAGATGATAACGATGAAGGCGCCGGTGGGGCCGCCAATCTGCACCTTGGTTCCACCCAAAACGGAAATGATGAAACCGGCCACAATGGCGGTGATGATACCTTTCTCGGGGGTTACGCCTGATGCAATACCGAAGGCGATAGCCAGGGGCAAAGCCACAATACCTACTATAAGACCTGCCATCAGGTCTTTCATGAATGTCTCGCGGTTATAATTCCTGAGACAACCGATAATTCTTGGTGTTAATCCTTTCATTCTCAATCTTTTTGCGGTGCAAAATTACAAAAAAGTGGAGAATGAAGAGTGAAGAGTGAAGAATTATTCGTATTTTTGCGGCCAAATAATTAATATAAATCAATATCTAATATGTTTGAAGGTCAACCAAAAGGCTTATATGCCTTGGCTCTAGCCAATACGGGAGAACGTTTTGGCTATTACACAATGCTTGCTATCTTTACACTTTTCATGCAGGCAAAGTTCGGATGGGATGAAGCAACGGCAGGTCAGGTGAACGCCATTTTCCTGGCAGCTGTTTATTTCCTTCCCTTGGCAGGTGGATACCTGTCTGATAAGATTGGATATGGCAAGTGTGTTACCATTGGTATGCTTGTTATGTTTCTGGGTTACTTTGGTCTTGCTTTCCCCGTGGCAAGCCTGGAAACAGCCAAGATTACCATGCTGGCCGGCTTGGCAGCTGTGGCCGTAGGTACAGGTCTCTTTAAGGGTAACTTGCAGGTGCTGGTGGGCAACCTCTATGACGACCCCAAATATTCTGCACGTCGTGATTCTGCTTTCAGCCTTTTCTATATGGCCATTAACATTGGTGCCATGTTTGCCCCCTCTATGGCTAAGTGGGTTACCAATCAGTATCTGGCACAATATAATATGGTATATGATGCTGCCAATACAGACCCTGAATATCTGAAGGTACTGGCTGGCGGTTACGGCCTGTGCTTTGGCGTGGCATGTATTTCACTTATCATGTCGGCTATCATCTATTTTGTTTTCAAGGGATGGTTCAAACATGCCGATGTTACTGCCAAGCAGGCTCAGAGCAACGGCGATACTAACGTAGAGGTGCTGACACCCAAGCAGACAAAGGACAGAATCATTGCCCTGTTGCTGGTGTTCTTTGTTGTGATTTTCTTCTGGATGGCATTCCACCAGAACGGTTCTGCTTTGACATTCTTTGCCAAGAAGTATACCAACCTGACAGTGGAGGGTCCTATGCGATTCGGCTTCAATATCTTCAGCCTGGCTCTGGTAGCTGTATCTGTTTATACGGGCTTCTCTGCCATCCAGTCTAAGGTGCGTAAGACCAAGGCTATCTGCTCTGTAGCTACCGTTGCTTTGTTGGGTTGCGCTTATGCCTTGTATTCTATGATGAGCAATCCTACTATGGCTCAGCCTTCTGACTTCCAGCAGTTCAATCCTTTCTTCGTAGTGGCTCTGACACCTTTTAGTATGGTGCTGTTTGACGGTTTGGCCAAGAAGGGTCATGAGATTAGTGCTCCTACCCGTATTGCATGGGGTATGTTTGTGGCTGCTCTTGGTTTCGGCGTAATCACGTTGGCTTCAACGGGATTGATTTCTCCTATGGACTTAGGTGACAAGACACAGAGCATCCTTTCACCCGGATGGCTGATTTCCACCTACCTGACCCTTACCTTTGCCGAGTTGCTGCTCAGCCCTATGGGTATCAGCTTTGTTTCTAAGGTAGCTCCCCCAAAGTACAAGGGCCTGATGATGGGTGGCTGGTTTGTGGCTACTGCCATTGGTAACTATGCCAGCATGTTGCCCTCTATGTTGTGGAACAAGATTCCTCTGATGTACAACTGGGCTATCTTGATTGGTCTCTGTCTGATTAGTGCCCTGCTGATGTTCTCTTTGTTGGGCAAGCTGAAGAAAATGACAGCATAAGTTTTTTGAACATTGAAAAAACAATTTGAACTAATATTAGCATGTGTGCCACTGGTTTTACTGGTGGCACTCATTTCTATTGTAGTCTCGATATTCGGTGACGAGACACTTTCCGGCGCCTCGCAGATATCCCTTATCGTGGCAACAGCTGTCTGTGTGAGTATAGGACTGCTGAGGAAGGTCATGACATGGGCCGACTTCGAAAAGGCCCTGGCCGACAAGATAGGGGGCGTAAGCGGCGGTATCATCATCCTGTTGCTGATAGGAGCTCTGGGCGGTTCCTGGATGGTGGGCGGTATAGTTCCTACCTTAATATATTATGGTATGCAGATTATGTCGCCTCAGTGGTTCCTGGTTTCTGCCTGTGTGATATGTGCCCTGGTTAGTGTGATAACGGGTTCTTCCTGGACCACCATCGCCACCATAGGTATTGCCCTGATGGGTATTGGCGAGGCGTTGGGCTTCCATGAGGGATGGGCGGCCGGAGCTATCATATCGGGTGCTTACTTTGGCGACAAGATCTCGCCGCTCTCTGATACTACGGTGCTGGCCAGCAGTACCGTTGGCACGCCGCTCTTTACGCATATCCGTTATATGCTCTATACGACAGTCCCCACCTTCCTTATTACCCTGCTGATATTTACCTTTGAGGGATTGGGACATGCTCCGGCATCCTCGGAACATGTGCAGATGGTGCAGCAGACATTGCAACAGACATTCTATATCTCACCTGTGTTGCTGCTGGTTCCTGTCTGTACGGGTTTGCTCATTGCCATGCGTCTGCCTTCTATGGTGGTGCTCTTTCTGGCAACACTGATGGGTACGCTGACAGCAGCCTTTACCCAGGGCGCTCTGCTGGACGAGATAGCGGGAGCGGATCTGGAGGGCTTCGCACAGCGTCTGCGTGGTGCACTGATTGTGGTGTATGGCCAGACCAACCTGGATACAGGAGTGCCTGAACTGAACGATCTGGTGGCTACACGCGGTATGGCTGGTATGCTGGACACTATCTGGCTGATTATCTGTGCTATGCTGTTTGGCGCTGCCATGACGGTTACTGGCATGCTGGATACCATAATGAAGGCGATGATCAGATTGGTGAAGGGTGTGGTGTCACTGGTAGCAACAACTGCCTTTACGGGTGTGTTCCTGAATATTGTGTCGGCCGACCAGTATCTGTCTATCATCCTGTCTGCCACTATGTATGCGCCCACGTATAAACGATATGGCCTGGAGCCCCGTCTGCTTAGCAGAACATGTGAGGACAGTGCTACGGTGACCTCTGTGTTGATTCCCTGGAACACGTGTGGTATGACACAGAGTCACGTGCTGGGTGTGTCCACCTTGGTATATGCACCCTTCTGCTTCTTCTGTTATCTAAGTCCGGTTATGACGGTTGTGGCGGCTACTTTTCTGAGAAAAAAGACTCTAGGCGTTAGACTTTAGACTTTAGTCCTTTTGAATTTTAAATTTTGGAATTTGAATTAACCTTTATCATTTTAAAGGCGTAAAGTGTTAAAATTATGTTAAAATGCCTGCCAAATTTTGGCGGGTATTTTTATTTGTCATACTTTTGCAGTGTACTATTCAACTATTACACTATGATAAGTATTGAAAATGTTACATTCGGGTACAATAAGTACCACAATGTTTTAGAGAATTTCAGTTTGCAATTCAAGAAAGGTGGCGTATATGGCCTGCTTGGAAAGAACGGCACGGGTAAGAGCACATTGCTTTACTTGATAATGGGTTTGCTGCGTCCCAAGCAGGGTGAGGTAAGAATCGAGGGTGTGCTTGCTTCTATGCGGAGACCCGAAGTTTTGCAAGATATGTTTATTGTTCCTGAGGAGTACGATCTGCCCCGTATCAGCTTAAGACAGTATGTTAAGAGTCTGAAACCTTTCTACCCTAAATTTTCGGATGAGTTGTTGGCTCGTTGTCTGTCTGGCTTTGATATGTCCGCTGACGTTAATCTGGGTGCCCTTTCTATGGGACAGAAGAAGAAGGTATATATGTGTATTGCCTTGGCAACAAATACAGCTTATCTGCTGATGGACGAGCCGACCAACGGATTGGACATTCTCTCCAAGAGTCAGTTCCGTAAGGTGGTGATTGAAGGTATGTCGGAGGAGAAGACCGTAATCATCTCTACCCATCAGGTACATGACGTGGAGCGTATGTTGGATCATGTGTGCATCATCGAGCCTAACAAGGTACTGCTGGATGCTCCCTTGGTTGAGCAGGATGAGCCTATCGACCTGGAGAAACTATTCATCGAAACATTAACGAACAAGAAAGTGGAGGACTAAGATATGAAAGCATTTGATTTTAACCGTTTCCTGAACGTAGCCCGCTGGGACCTCAGTGTCAATAGCAAGTTCTATACCCGTTCTGCATTGCTCATGGTGGCTATTATCTGTATGCCCATCGTAGTGTACTACCTATATAATATGTTGACAAATGGTTTCTTCTTTTCCGCAGAAACATATGATAATATACACTTTTTCGTTGTGGCTGATGTTTTGTTGGGTATATTCTATTCAATCATATCTTCGGGTTACATATTCCATAATCTGCTTACAAAGCAAGGACGTATCAATGAACTCACTCTCCCTGCCACAAACTTGGAACGTTTCCTATGGCATGTAGTGGTCATCGTTATTGGTGTTCAGGTGGTTTGGTTCGTCGGCATTTTGTGTTCCGACTTGTTGCATGCTCTCTTCCGTTTGGCAATTCCCCATGCAGAAATCAAGTCGATTACTTGCGAATCATGTTTCAACTACGCTGATCTTCATAATTTCCCCCCGTTTGGTGATTATACTTTTGGGGTGATTATGTTCTTTTCAATTATGTTTTGTTGCTATGTAAGAAGCTTCTGCCTTGGGAACGCTTGGAAATATAAGTATAACATCCCCTGGACGTTCCTGTTCTATTTCGTCTTCCAGAATGCTTTTGGCCTGCTTCTGCTCTTTGTTATCAAGCTTTTTGTCTCGCGTGAGTTTGCACAGAATGTTGCCGAATGGATTAGTGGAACGAATCCTACAGTTTGGGTTGTCTGTCTGAACATCTTTGCAGTTTTGCTTTATGTTGGCATCTGGTGCCTGACATATCGTCTGTACTGCCGAGCTCAGATTACGACACGCAGGAATCCGTAAATAACAAACGAATTGAAAAACAGTATTATTATGGACTTTAAAAATCAGAAACCTATATATCTTCAGATTGCTGAAAGCATCTGTGATAGCATTCTCGCCGGGAAATACAGGGAGAATGAGAAGTTGCCGTCGGTGCGTGAGTTTGCTGCCGAGGTCGAGGTGAACGTTAATACCGTGGCCCGCTCTTTCGAGTGGTTGCAGAACCAGGATGTTGTGGCAACACGCCGGGGCTTGGGAAACTTTGTCAATGAGGGTGCTCGTGAGGCTGTCTTGAAACTTCGCAAGAAGGAGTTCTTTGAAGAGCAAGTGCCTGAGTTCTTCCGTACCATGAAGGCTTTAGAAATCACCATGGATCAGGTAATAGCATGCGGTAAATATGCTTGTGCATTCCTGGCTACTATTCTAACCCCAAATGGCTTGATATAATAACCAGATTCAGATAATTAATTAAACAAACCGATAAAACCATTAGGATTATGAAAGCACGTTTTATTTTTTCACCCATTGTGTTGCTGGTAGCTTTGTCTGTCATTCTATCCAGTTGTACTGAAGCTGTGAATAAGTTGGCATCTGCAGCTATTAATCACCAATTCCAGTTTGAACGTGAAGATACGGTCAAGTGGGGTAAGGTAATGGAACAGACATGTGAGATGACAGATTTCAAGACCTTAGATATAGAGGGAGTTGTCTGTGTCATCTATGGTCAGGACAGTGTTTATTCTGTACGTCTTCGTGGAAACGAGAAATGTCTGCAGGCTTATAAAGTTGAACTTGACGAAGATGAGCTGCAGGTGAAACTAAAGGAAGGAGAAAAGAAGAATGTCAGCGATAAGACTCCTGGCATCATCCTCTACGTTACTGCGCCTTGTCTGACAGATGTGGACTTCTCTGGAGGGGGCAAGCTGATGATGCAGGGCAAGATAGATATGCCTGGTGAGTTGAAAGTAGAATTGAATGGTGCCTCCAACTTTATAGTGGACAGTCTCACTGTCGGTAACATGGAGCTGGAGACAAATGGTGCGGCAAAGTGCACACTTACCAATGTGGTGACAGCAGGAAATCTTGAGATTGAGATGAATGGCGCAGGCGATATTGAAGCCAATGTTTTCTGTCAGGATCTCCGCATAGAACTGAACGGTGCAGGAAAGGGCGTATTCAGCGGCGAATGCAAAAAGTTGGTTTGTGAAGAAAACGGTGCCAGCAAAGTTGACTTTTCT
>JAEEGK010001426.1_pt1 | contig 59953 bp, 75 predicted proteins | sample 8958771 | NCBI WGS metagenome assembly JAEEGK01 (sample SAMN16246547, study PRJNA631951) | gut metagenome | biome: gut microbiome; feature: rumen; material: SC-attached | host: Bos | place: Iran: Karaj | collected 2018-10 | reverse complement strand
AGAGGTGATGGATGGCTTGCACCAAGTATCAGAGAAAAGATTGATACACACCTTACAGTAATAGCAAACGTGCATAAGATACTTCCAATAACCAAGATTACTGTAGAAACCGCACAGTTTGATATTCAGAAGATTAAAAACCCAGATATAAAGGGTGTTGAATATCAACAAGGAGAACAACTAGATTTTTGGAATGTCAGAGAATATGTACTATGGAGAGATAACCATACCTGCCAATGCTGTAAAGGAAAGTCAAAAGATAAGATACTTAACGTACACCATATTGAGAGCAGAAAGACAGGCGGTAACGCACCAAATAATTTGGTAACGCTCTGTGAATACTGCCACACTCAGTATCATAAAGGGAATATACAACTCCCTAAATCAATCAAACGTGGTGCTAGTTTTAAGGATTCTGCTTTCATGGGAATCATGCGGTGGACTTTCTATAACAAGTTGAAAGAAATATGTCCGAATGTACACATGACATATGGATATATCACAAAAAATAAACGTATAGATCATGGATTGCCTAAAGAACACTACATTGATGCCAGGTGTATAAGTGATTATCCAGAAGCTATCCATCCTTGGAATAAGACAATAGTTTATTACCAAAAGAAAGTGCGTTGTCATAATAGGCAGATACATAAAATGTCTATTCTTAAAGGCGGTGTGCGTAAACTAAATCAAGCTGAATATCTTGTAAAAGGGTATAGGTTGTTTGATAGAGTCCAATATCACGGACAAAAATACATAATCTTTGGCAGGCGAAAAAGCGGATTCTTTGATATTAGAACTTTAGACGGAGAAAAAGTTAATAAAGGCAGTATCAGTTACAAGAAATTAAAACTATTGGAAATCTCAAAAGGATTCCTGACAGAAAGAAAGGTAGTGGCATAGCTATAGAACGTTCCTCCCGCCACCTAAAGGTAGTGGGTTTCCACGTTTGGCTTGCCGAGGTAATTATATATGAAGGAGAATAAAATATATGAAAAAGAATCCTAAATCCTATCTGTTGGATACTAACGTGCTCATGAAATATCCAGGCTCTATTTATGGATTTGACGATAATCATATTATTGTTACAGCTACGACGATCGAGGAGCTTGATAATAATAAGAACGCTCCCGGAGAGCGGGGGTTTCAGGCAAGAGAAGCCCTTCGCCGCATAGATGAATTAAGGATCCGGGCTAAAGAGCAGGGTAAATCATTATCTGACGGAGTACTTCTTCCTAACAACGGTATCTTCAAGATTGAACGAAACCATGTTACCGAAGAATCACTGCCACAGGGATGGAGTCTGCAGAAAGCAGACAATAGGATCATATCGTGTGCAAAAAACATGAATGCAATCCTGGTATCCGAAGACAGGGGTATATGCATCAAAGCTGATGAAATAGGTGTACCGGTCGAAAATTACCGCAATGCTGAAGTAGTTACAAGCGATGAGTATACAGGATACCGTGAAATATATATGAAGGCGGAACTCGTCAATACTATCGCTAAACAGGGATGTATTCAAATTACGGAGCTGGATTTAGATCAGGCCCTGGTTGAAAATGAGTATCTCATTATCAGAGACGCATCTAATCCCCAAAAGCACACTGTACTTGGAAGATATTCACAGGGCTACATCAAACAGCTTATTAAGCTGCCACAGGACTGTAAAGTAAAGCCAAGAAATGCGTTACAAGAATTTGCCATCGACGCACTGCTGTCAGATGATATCTCGCTCGTTATCTTAAAGGGAGCGGCCGGTACGGCTAAGACATTTCTTTCAATTACCGCCGGTATGCAGGGTCTTTTGGAAAAATGGGATCAGATCATCTGTACCAGAAATAATGTCGAGATGGATAAAGATATCGGCGCTCTCCCCGGTGACGAGATGGATAAGATCGCGCCTCTTGTCAGAGGAATCCTTGATAACCTGCGCAACTATCTTACGATTCAGGGCACAGAACATGAAGACCTTGAAGAAAGTATAGAAGACTACCTTGAATCTCAAAGGATCAAGTTCGAAGCGTTAAGCTTTATGCGCGGACGTTCGATCATGAATAGCTTCCTTATCCTTGATGAGTGTCAGAATTCAACACCTCATCAGATCAAATCGATCATCACCAGAGCAGGAGAGGGCTGCAAAGTGATCATCTGCGGAGACCCCGGACAAATCGACGACATCAAGCTCGACCAGAGGAATAACGGTCTTACATGCGCATCTGAAGTCATGAAAGGCTCGATCTGCACAGCACAGATTACATTCCGCGAGGAAGATATTGTAAGATCAGAGCTTGCAAAAGAAGCAGCCACAAGAATGGCACATATTTAAAACCTATCATTACAGAGCACTGCAAAACGCGGTGCTCTTATGAAGAACATGAACTTGGCGGTGGTAAATACATTTATTACTTTGAGGTTGCCGGCATAAGCCCGCACCTATTTACACAGACTCTTATTCATGCGGATAATGATGAGGATGTAGAAACTTTCATACAGAAAGAATTTGGCACAAGACTTAAACTGAAAAACATCATTTGTCAGAAAACTCATCCTGTTAGATTGTATGACGAAACTAAATTATATGAATTTTGATGGAGGATAATATGATGACAGTAAAAGAATTAAGAGAACAGTTAGAAGAATATGACGACAATGCCACTGTAGTTGTGGTTGATTGGACAAACGGATCCGAATACGAACCTACAGTTGGCGGAGACGACGAAGATGAATACACCGAAAAGTGTAGAATTGGATTCTAAGTAAAACCTAATTGAAAAACTTGAGATATAAAAGGGCTAACGTTGTTAGTCCTTTTTTTTGCTTATATTTAACCATATTATGTAAATAACATATTTAAGGATTGCTTAAGAAAGGAGATAAAAATAATTTATGAAAATATATGGAGTAACAGTAATAAGTAGCGAAGGTAACTGCAACATAAAGCAGAAAGATGGGCGGAGCGTCTGGTGCGAATCCGCCACAAAAATCTTCCCTGGTGATGAAAAGGCTGCTGTTGACTATGCAGTAAAAACCATGGCTTCAAACTTCGATGCCTGTGGCTTTGAAGATGATAAGGACTTCAATGGCCAGACCAAGGAAAATCTCGAAAATGCCTTGAGGGCCGGGGAGAACGTCACCATACAGTTATCTGACGAGCATATCAGTATCGAAATGTTCGAAACAGAACTGAAAATAAGCCAGATAGAAGTTGAGACGCCTAAAGGTAAGATCGTCGCAGAAACAAAAGGTGCTACGGACGATTATCCCGGCATCTGGATCTGTAAGGACACCGACCAGCCTTTTAATATGATGGCTGTTGTTGAGTACGACTCATCTAACAAGCGTTTTCAGATTGAGGGATATCAGAGCGGAGTTGACGCGCCTCGAACGATGACAGATTATGAGACGGGAGATGACCTTCTGTAATCTGCAGTAAAACTAAATAGCAACTAATAAAACGCCCACGGGCTGCGCAGTGCTTTATAATGCCAACTGCAAACGCCCACTGGGGTGTAGGAGAAAAAAAATGAAGAACTACACAATAAAAGTATCTGTTGACGAGGACAAAGTAAGGAAGGCAGCGGGTGACAACGACCTGGAAAGCGCCATTCTTACAGAGGCCGGATGGATGCAGGAAAGCGGTATTTTTGCAGAATCTGTTGAAGAGGTGTCTGAGGAGAAGGCACCATGCAAGTACATCCTCATCACTACAGGCCGAGAAAACCTTACCTTGTCAAACGAGGAGTTCCCGTCTGCCAAGGCAGCACATGATGAGATGCTTAAGCAGATTCTCAATCAGAGTAATTACAGCTCTGAAGAAGAACTTATTGATGCAACTTACGCAGGTGAAGCAGGGTATTCTGACGATGAGGCATGGGTATCGCATTCATCTTGTGGCACTATCGTATGGAAGATCATAGCTGCATAAATAAAATGGATAGCGCCTGTTGAAAGGAGTAATAATGGCCGGATACATGAGACAGGAAGACATCAAACCCATAATAGCAAAAAAGTGGGCTGTTGATCACTGGAAAGATTATGATATCACAGACACTAAGGAAGACTTCATAGCTCTTTTGAATATCCTTCAGGCTGTAGGTGAAAATCTTGACACTCTTCATAATGCCGTATTCAGCGGATATGCCGAATTCTGCGATATATTTCATAACGGGTGCTGGGAATCAGACCGTGAAGTTGCAAATGCTCTTTTTGAATTTTGTACTTTCTATACGGAAGATGAGTTTATCGATATGATCCTTGACAGGGCAGAAGACTATGAAGAGCCTGGAGAATGGGCAGAAGATATCAGAAGAGAAACATCAGACGCACCTGAAGATAATAATGACTGTCAGATCACAAAGACAGAAGATGGTTATGTGAGACGCATTTGGTGTTAAAAGAAAACTGTATAACGGTGACCGTATACAATACGGATGCAGAAGATAACAAAAAATACGTATGAAATCGAATTATCAGAAGAGCAGCAGATACTTATTGTAAGAGAAATAAGTAGTGAACTTGCTGATACAGATTTTCTTGGGATAACAGGCGTCCTTGCTGATGCTGCAATGCAGCAAAAAGACACATGTGCCGAACAGATACATAAAAATCCAAAAGCACAAAATGGCTGGATGCCTGTCAGACGAAAAAAAACACGATAATCATTGCACCACAGGAGGAATATACATGCAGATAGTAAATGCAACTACTGAAGAACTGGTGTCAGAACTTGAGAAGAGAAACGACAATCTTTATCCTCTCAAGGAAGCTTCAGAAATTCTCGCATTGAGGGATGAAAATAACTATGTAGAAGGCTATATTCGGATACATATCAACGACATGATCGACAACGATTATGAAGGCTTTCTGGACTTCATCTCCGAAAAGCTCGTTGGCAGCGACCTATTGATGGACGTAAACTACGAGGTTGTAGCTCAAGCGAAGAAGATGTTTCCCAATGAGCTTATTCTGAAAGTAACCGGTGACGCGAGTACAATCATCGAATCCGAATGAACGTCTCTCGGATTTATCAAAAAGCAGGGCTGCTTTTGTTTTGCAACCATAATTTGTTTAAAATCAAAACAAACGGAGGAACCTCATGCTTCGCTTAACACAACAGGAATATGATGATTTGCAACATAATACAGCCACACCAATAACTAACACGCGCAAACAGAGCGCAGCCCACTCGCACCGCTTAGGGCAGTCTTTTGAACACCTTATTGAAAACGGATGTCAATGGTACGAACGCCACGGCGAAGCAATGATCAACAAGTGTCCTGAACCTTTTATAGTCACAAGCCGCACGCGCGACGGGCGTTTTATCGGGCGGTTTACAAATAAAAAAGCCCAACCGGACTTTCAGGGCACCGTAAAAGGTGGACGAGCTTTTGTAGCTGAGGCTAAAGCCACAGATACTGACAGGCTTCAACACAGCAGAGTCACTAAAACACAAGCAGAACTACTTGATAAACATGCAGAAATGGGAGCTTACTGCTGTATTTTAGGTATGATACAAACGCAGATCTTCGTAATTCCATGGGAAGTGTGGAAAAACATGAAAAGTATATACGGGCGTAAATACGTCACATCTTCAGATCTGTCACAATACCGCTTGCCGGACAAAGACAGGAGAAATCCTTGTCCATTTTTGTATTATTATCAGCTTACTTTATCGGAACAAACCAGTTCGGCATGAGTTCGATGATATTTTTAATATGATACCACTGCTTTTTAGCTTGTCCCGCACCGATCAAAGCCTGAGGCCACTCATCATACATCTCACTTAAGAAAACATAAACGTCATCAAGTTCAACAGGCCCGCCCGTGTTGCGGGCCTTAAATTCGGTTATTAATTCTTTGTATGTCTGCTTAATAGTCTTGGCAGCAATGAATCTCCGCAAGATTCATTCTGATTAAACTTAATACGCCAACATGTTGCAATAGCCTAAACACAAAAGCACCGCCACCGGGAGTCTACCACAGTGACAGTGCCTTATCTTGTAAAGGAATTTCGCATGTTTCTTTCCTCCTTTATGTAATGTATATCGGTCGAGAAAGCCTCGGAGTTTAGAAGAAACTTTCAGGAGAATAAGGATCTGTTCTCTTACCCTGGTCCATCTGGTGAAGTTCCTGTGCAAGTACTTGGATATGAGCCTCATCAGGCTTTTTGTTATTTCTTTCTTTTAATTCTTCCTGCAAGAATTCCGAATGGATCTCGCTAAGTCTTTTGATGTCAGCCTCGATCTGGCTGACCTTGTTATTTTTGTAATTCTGAAAGTTTACCATCTTGCTCCTCTATTCTATATTTTGGTTTTCTTAACTATATCCTACCATATATAGCAGCCTTTATTTTTTCTGCGTATACATTTTATTTCTTTTTTTATCCTTCATTATCTTATCGTTATCAATTTATGTATGTTAAAATGGAGGATATCAAAATGATTATGACAAAAACAGCTTGTAAAGATGCTATGGCTTTAAACGCTCAGCTTGCAGCAAAACTCTGCTATAAGGCAGAGATGGTAAGAAATCTCACCGATAGGATCGAGGGTCTGGAGCAGTTTGCGACACACTATATCGGTTCCTTGGCAAAAGCTCGTGAATTAAAAAGAACAATTATGATTGAGATGTTACAGGTACTCGGTGCTCTTGCAGGCGAGTATAAAAGGGCATACAATCAAAATCTGTTTAACGAATACGTGGACTACCGTAATTACACAAAACTTACCGGTGAAGCACGCGTTAAAACAGTTGGCCAGATGTGCGAGATATTAAAAACAGCTGACGAATGCTGCCGCGAAGTATGGGCAGATTATTTAACAGCCGAAGGCGATACTTATATGACAGAGGCTAAATAACAGGAGGATAATATGAAGTTTCTTGAAGAGTCTATATTAAATGGACATCCTGCAAAAAAGTTTCGTTCTGGAGACTTTATAGTTGAGATAGCCCATAACGATTACGATGATATCGATATCAGTACTAAATATGAACCGGTAAACAAAGATATACCGGCATTTTGGATTCCGTCAATTTCATATTTTCACGGTTCTTTTGCCTGCGATCTTTCAATTCCCGCATCAACTTGTCCATCAATCCCGGATGAGACTTTAAAGGTCAGAAAAGGTATAGAACTTGTTGAAAACGTAGTAGCTGATATTCAGGCATATCTTGCAAAGGAGCATGTATGATCAATATCACAGTTCTTGAACAATTTGAAAAGATCACGGAGACTCAGACTTTTGGGCAACGACCCGCTGTGTATTTAAAAGACACCATTGCGGATATTCTGCGCTATGCAGACTTCATATACCAGATGTATCTGTTCCCCGCCGGCGATCCGGACAGATTAGAAGAGTTGGGACAGCGTCGTTCGTCAGCGCATAATAAGGTCATTACAGACCTCAACATGCTAAGGCGGATGTTTCAACAGCTGGGGCTCGGAGATCTGTTTGAAGGAGCCGAATTAAACGATCGTAATGATTATAAGATTGCGGCGTTTGAGCTGCTGGGCGCACTCATGAGTCAAAACTGATCACTGCACATAAACATTTTAAAATTTGAAGAAGCTCTTATCTTGAGAGCTTCTTTTATTTTGCCCTTCTTTTTCTATATTTTTTGTTATTAGTAAAGGAGGTTGCTATGTATATAGAAGCTATTAAACAACTGCTCGATAAAGCAGACCTGCAAGACCAGGAATCGATCGTAGACAGTCTAAATAAGGTGGTTAATTATATAAACCGCGTTATTCAGGAAGCGCCGCTGTTAATGCGTGCAGGTATCAATATGGACCAACAGGATTATATAGAATATGCTCAGACATTATATGCGGCCAGAAATCGGCTGCATGATATAGCCTGTGAAGGTATTGATGCTCTTAATAATATTTACAATCGCTATATTACATACCCGCCTTTATTCGAGGATTTCAGGTTAGTAAAGGCGAACGACCCAACAAATATTGTACAGTACGATGCTAATACACACCGGATTGTTTCTAATATCGGTGCAGTCTTATGTAATGAGTTTTATCATGAAAGCACATATACTTTGGAACGCTTTTTAATAGATAAGATTGCCGGTAAAGATCAGAATTTATACGATGCTCTCGATATGCAAACACTTCAGTCAAAAACAAAGGATTACATCCAAAAACATTACCGGATCGATCTGCAGGAATCAGTAGATAAAGCTGCTACGGATTATGTAAGGCTTGCCTGTTACGATGGGACAGAGATTGCCTTGTATACCGGTAAAGATAATAAGCTTGGTAATGCCGAATGGGATAGCTACGGACACCTTTATTGCACCGACTGTCAGGTTACGCAAGCAGAATACAGTCCGTTGACTATGGGCGATGCCTTTATTTATTTTGATTCGGACGGCATGGGTAGTGATGTACCTATCAAGATGGTCGAGGAGATGATCAAGCTACATGGCGGAATCAAAGAAATCAATGAGATCGACATGTCTATGGAAAAGCAGTTGTACGAAGCCGGTAAAGATAAATTTACATGTTTTTTGACAGAACACGGGATCGCATTTACACCGGGAAACAGTCCCGATCTTTTGATCGAGTTCTACAAAAACGAACATAAGATAATACATCAGGAGAACGGCAGAAATATCACGACTGATGCTTTTCGCTCACTCTTGCTGCACAACGACACCCGCGCTGTTTACGATGAACTGCGCCAGATCCACGATACGTATACAGAAAGACACTCTTGGCAATTAGAAAGATAATCGGTTATTGCAACAAAAAAAAGCAGGGTAATCCCTGCTTTTTGTCATGTTATTCTATTTTATCTTGCAATTCATCCTGTGCAACTACTTTGATAACTGTGTTTTCCGGCGAGATTTTGGTATGTCTGATCGCATTCCATTTTTCATGATGTTCACGAAAAATATTTTGCATTTTAGCTATAGCAGCTGTACATATAAGTGCAATATATGGCCAGCACAAACACAGATAGTGATCAAGAAGCGTTGTTGTCACGCATTCTGTATAGATCGAATATAAACAAACTGAACTCGAAATGAAGAGTGTATAGTACAGTACTAATTTGATCATATCAATCACTGCACTTCCCGGAAACAGGTAGGTATTACTTTGAATATACTTTGCTATTCGTTTTATAGGCCTTACAACGCCGATTCCGGTCATTTCCCAATAAATCCTGCAGATTATATATACCCACCAAATACTGAGCACAGGATGCATTTTATATATGACTGCGCTCCAGCCTATGATCACTAACTGGCATATTATTAACAGTCCGTATACTACCAGGCTTCGAAATACTTTTTTAGCCGTTGCATATAACAACGCCTCGTATAACGTCTGGCAAAATTCATATGCCTCGTTTTCGTTTTTAAACGCCCCATTACAAGCTTCAAATGTTATCACCGGTTCATTATCCATCCCTATTCCTCCATCATAAAAATATTGTATATACGCTTTAATATGGTGCATCCGACCCATAATAAAACCGCAATGATGAATAAGGAGGAGTAAGAATGCAAAGACAACAGATTCAGGATCGGGATATTTTTACCGATGAAGATCGAATACATATCGCGGCTAAATCACACGGATATTGCGCGCATTGTGGAAAGCGTATTGAATTTTTTGGCGGTCAGGCTACGATCGATCATTTTGTGCCGCTATCAAAAGGCGGAGTAAATATGGATTATAACACAGTTATGCTATGCTACGACTGTAACCAGGATAAAGGAAACGATATCGTCTCGCCGGGTGGTTATCTGTCGTTTCTTGATAAAGAACATTTAAAAAAGCTTGAACGGTATTATTATGATTCATATATAAAAGCATTTGAGTTCTTCTCACCTAATCATATCCTTGCCGCTGATAGGTTTTATATACAGTGTTTTAATGCACCGTCCACTATACCGGTGAAGATTAAAAAGACAAAACATAAAAAGAGTTTTGGACTTGTTGGATTCCAGCTCGTGATCAAACGGGCCGATCCTAAAACAGATAAAGATAAAGTCATGAAGTTTTGGCAGGATTATTGTAAAAAGCATAATATCACAGATGCCGAATACAATATGCTATTCTATCTGACGGCCGGAACGGTCTATTACATTGAACAGCAGGGTGAGATCAAAATGATTTTCTCACTGCTTTTTTCACAAGTCACATATGATATGTCCGGCCTTCTGATCTTTATGCATTCAATGTATGGTCATGACCGATATTTGACGATCGCGCGCAATACTTTATCAACGATTATTGCTTCATTTCTTTCGGAACAAGGGCTCACGACCAGTCCTATCGTTGTTACAATGCGGCAGGAAGACAGTCTTATATCTATATTCAAAGAACGCCATTTTGCCCCGCATAGCAACTCAGACGGGTATATCTCATGTTATTATTTTGCGGCAAAAACGCATGATAATGATTGGAATGTACGGGATGAGACGGCAAGAGGCATTACGTTCGCCGAAAAGTTTATTATCCCTGAACAAGACCTGGATGATTTTATCAAACAGTATCCACAAGCAGCCCCGTTAAAAGATTTTGTGTACCGCGACATATACTTTACGCCACCAACCTGATTAAAATTAGTTTTGCTAATATCTCCGATATCAAATTATACCAAAACAATCTTATATTATCAGCAACAGTTTAAAGAGCAGTAAGCAAGCTGCTCTTTTTTTATTACGTATAACAGCGGACATACTTATAACATTCAAAAATTCATGCAAGAAAAGAAAGGAGAAAATATATGCTGGATCAACGAGGAACGCAGTTTATCAATCTCGACAACCCCATGAAATACTTTAATGTTTCAGTCTTAGCAAAAATTGCGGATCAGATCGTAAAGTATCAGGACACGATCGGGGCAAAAAAGATTGAACTTATCAGCCTTGAAGATAACACATGGGAAGACACCGATAACGAGCGCTACGACATCTGGCTCAGGATATATGACGGTGAGGGCGGCGTTTATAACCAAAAATGCCTGTTCTTAAAAGGTAAACTGGTTATGCCAGGGGAATTTCACCAAAAGTATAAAGAGTATTATCCTGACCACGCTAAATATGCAGGATACAAGTCAGAACCGGAGGAAATATGACGCAGCAAGAGCTTTCAAACGAATACGACATGCTTAAAGATAATATCGAACTGATGATGGCTACGAGCGATCTGGACGAGCTACACACGGCACACGCTCTGGCTGCAGAACGATTAGGAAGGCTTTTGACTGCAAACCGAGACCGAATTTCTAAAAAGATTAACACAGAATGTTACGGGAGCGGCTCATATGCCTACCTTAATTTCTGTCACAGCTGTGACAAACAATACGTAACCAGTTGGCAAAGTCATTTAGACGATTCAATAAGAAAGGATTAACACAGATCCCCCGTAAACGGGGGTCCTGTAGCGCTCTCCGGGCGTCATTCATTTTACATACCTAACCAGTATATAAGATGGACAGATGGCAGAAACTGGCTTATTCGCACAGCCTGTTTCTGGGAGTTAAAATGCAGGGAGGATTTTAATCCATAGCTTAATTGCTATTGTATAATCTACGGTTTAATCCGAAAGGAAATTGTAGACATACATTACGATGAACGTAACGTACAGAGAAGAGGAAATTGTCAGGTTCTGGTCGTTGGACTAAAGTGCGTTATCGCACTGGATGTCCTCAGCATGAAAATGTCAGACCAGTAATTTGTGGACTAGGGACCGCTCGCAAGGCGGAATGGATGTCTTGAGTTTGGAATGTTCTAGCTTGGCGTGCCCGCAAAAATACGGTGAATTCGTCCAAGGGTCATCTAAGTCAGATATCCCGTGACCTTTTCGATGGAGTACATCAGCAGTCATCGTTCCACACGTAGACGAGGGTTATCTCGTGTAGTGTGGTTGTGTTGAGAACTTATGAAGAATTAAAGAAACTTACAAGTCCCTCAGACGAGGAGTTTATGCTGATTGACAGGCTCCAGAAGATCAAATCTGTCATAAATCAGTATGGAGAAGACAAGTTTGCTGTTTCATTTTCCGGCGGCAAGGATTCTACAGTGCTTTCAGCGCTGATTGACCTGGCTCTTCCAGGCAATAAGATCCCAAGAGTATATGTAAATACCGGTATAGAGCTGAATATGATGCGTGACTTTGTGCTGGAGCTGGCTAAAAAAGATCCAAGAGTTAATATTATTAAACCGCAGAGCCCTATAAAGCCTATGCTTGAGAAGGAAGGGTATCCTTTTAAGTCAAAGCCTCACGCACATGTAGTGGAAAGATACAACCGTATTGGAATGTGCCCTTCCGTTGAATCATATATTGATGGAAAATGGGGCAGGCAAAAAACTTGTCCAAAGAAACTACAGTATCAATTCACAGACGAGTTTAAAGAAAAGCTTAAAGTGTCTGATCTATGTTGCGTTAGGATGAAAGAAGAGCCACTAAATGAGTGGAACAAAGTACACAATCGTCCTATCGCTATCGTTGGCATTATGCGTGATGAAGGCGGAAGACGCGAAAATGCACAATGTCTCGTGTTTTCCGGGAAAGCAAAAAAGGATATAAATGGTATTCCTGACAAATTTCAGCCTATGAGCGTTGTGACAAAAGCTTGGGAAGAATGGTTTATCAAGGAATATCAGGTTAATATCTGTCCCATATACCTTCCGCCCTACAATTTTCCTAGAACCGGCTGCAAAGGTTGTCCTTTTGCTCTTAACCTGCAAAATGAATTAGATACACTCGAAAAATTTTTCCCTGCTGAAAGAAAACAGTGTGAATATATTTGGGGCCCGGTCTATTCTGAATACAGAAAGTTAGGATACCGCATACAGGAAGACCATATATCAAATATCTGGATAAAGTTCGAAAATATGACTGATTACAATAACTGTAGTCATATTTTAAAACAAATAGTTTCCGATATTCCTAAGGGTGAGTCTAATTTATACGTTTACCTAGCACAAGAGCATTTATACACACCGCTTACTATTGACCGGTATTATACGGTCAATCTTTATCAGAAACTGTGCGCAGCTTTTGGTGATCCTAATGTTAAGTTGATGCAAAGGAGAACACAGCATGATCAAAACAATATTCAGACATACTACGCGACAGATCGTACGTGATGCTCTGTATAAAAAGAACACAGTAAAAGTCCATAAAACCCTTAAGGCTTTTAATAAACTGTGTAAGATGGATAACCTGATCAGGTGGTTCATTTAAACGCAGGGCTTCAGTGCTTCAATGTATATGGGTATATTGAAAAATATTTTGAGTGATAATATCACAAACACCATTCTGATCTTGTAATACTTTAATCTAAAGACCTGTCCTTGCGGCAGGTCTTTTATTCTGCATATAAATATCCATGATTTCTAACGTATCTATTAATGACGGTGAATAAAAGGAGGAATTATAGATGAAATTTGCAATCAAAGTCATACAGCATCTGGCAACGACAGCAATCGTTAACGATGTGTAAGGAGGAATACTATATGCACAAAATAGAAATCGCAGCCCGCGATTATTTTGGGCTTACCGATGACTATCACACTGCAGGATATCTTCTGACAGATGGCACAATGCTTGATTTTTCAGGTGCCCACTGGCTGGATCAAACTTTTTATTCAAAAAGCGAGATTGCTGATTGGAAAAAACAGAATAACATCCGGCAAGTTGATCATGAAGATATTTATGAAGTGACATCGTGCTTTGAAACAACTGAAGAGATCTCTGATCATCGAAAATTCTTTATGACATTGGGAGCTATAAGACTTAGCCCCGAAGCACCCGGCATAAACATTCTGCAAGATACAGAACCCACCCGAGAACAATATAAAACACTCAAGTGTTTTATTCTGGACATACAGGATGATAAAAAACGCTACACAGACACATTTTATGTGGATATCGAAAATAAATATCCTAATAAAATGACATATACAATGCCTTTTGGTGCAGATAAGATCATCAACGATCTCAGAGATTACTACAATAAACACATGCATAAGTGCATACGGAGGATCTAATGAATAGGCTTAAACAAAAAATCACTCTTACAATTATTATACTTCTTGCAACCATGATTATTCGTGTGTTACCAGCTTATCAAAGTCAGCAGCCACAGACAGATTTTAGCGATTTGGGACACGAAGAAATACAGGCAGTAACAGATATGACCAAACAGGTTGGCCAGGCAATAGGTGAATTGCAGGAACGCATGCTTATCGGTAAAGAGCTGTCTGATAATCGCAATGCCACGGATGTATCCGTCACAAACATATCTGCGGAATTTGAAGAAGTCACATTAGTTTCGATCGTAGATGGAGATACTTTATATGTGATTGATTCAACCGGGCAGGAGATTAAAGTAAGACTTATAGGCATTGATACTCCTGAGTCTGTTCACGCCGACGCATCCAAAAATAATGAATACGGCAAGATGGCCAGCGACCATACTAAAGCGATACTAAAAGATATAGATACACTTTATCTTGAATATGACGTAGGTAAGACTGATGTTTATAACAGGACTCTCGCATATGTATGGTTGTCAAAAGATACTTCCGATACCAGCAACATGCTCAACTCCCGTATTTTGATGGACGGATATGCTGTTGATAAAGTGTATAAACCAAACACACGCTATGCAGCACGTTTTGCCAAACTCTGTCAAAATGCTGCAAAAGATAACCTTGGTTTATGGGAATATGAAGGATTCCGCCAGCTCAATAGATAATCAATCAGCCGCAGGAAATCGGACAAGATTAGATATTTGAGAACAATCTGGGCAGCGTGTGATGTCAATACAAGATGCTGGTGTCCTATGTTGCCCATTTTTACAAAAGGAGGATAGCATTATGATTTACTATGCAGGCATTGGTTCAAGGGAGACACCGGCATCCATTTTAACCGCATTTGAAGCAATCGGTGAGCAGCTTGGTAAGCTTGGTCTCACCTTACGTAGCGGCAGAGCACCCGGTGCTGATTCGGCATTTGAAAAAGGAGCACGAAAAGCGAGAGCAAATTCGGAAATATTTGTTCCCTGGAGAGGATTTCCGAATGGATCCAGTCTTGCTTCTTATCCTGCTATCATATTTGACGAACTTGAGAACGCACAGAAGCTTGCAGCGACCGAATCTGTCAGAAAATATCACCCGGCGCCGGATCGACTGTCTGATGGCGCCTTCAAGCTTATGGCAAGGAATTACTGCCAGATGTTCGGACCTTCTGTGAATAGTCAGGCGTCATCGTTTGTAGTCTGCTATACGAGTGATGGACAAGCATCTGGAGGGACAAGACAGGTTATCAGAATGGCGCAGGACGGAGATATTCCTGTCCTCAACGCTCATGGCTTTGAAAACAACCCGGATGAATTCGTGAGACAGGTTGTTGAATTCGCCCAGACTTTCATAAAACTTCTCCAAACTGCAGCATGTGTTGCGGTAAAGTAGTGTCATTAAGCTAAGGCTGTAAATGACAAACCCTCCCTTCATTGAAAAGTACTGTAATAAAGATATGAGATTACAAAGGAGAAAAATAAAGATGAATATCTCTCATAATTATCGCAAAATCTGGTTATACACAAAAGGTCTGTTTGGCTTATTCACTATTTTGTTTGGCGCATGTACAGCATTGATCGGTATAGCAGTATTGATGGCGGTGGATTATTTTTATTTTCAAGACCGTGGTATGCATTTGCCAAACTGGGCAATATTTGTTTTAACCGGACCTACAGCTGGGTTCATAATCCATGCTCCGGACATTGCAAGTGATGTTGTTGTGCGAATAATAGAAGGTAATAAATTCAAAACGTTGCTGCAGGCATCCAAAGACAACTTGATAACAAGCTTGCAGTCATGTGCTCAGTCTAATATATCAGATGACGAAAAGATAAAGCATATTAAGAAAGCACTTGAAACCTGGAACAAACTACAAAATGTATATTGGTGTATACCTAAGTTCGATGACATTCAGATATCACCGATTATCATGTCAATATTAGCGTCAAACCCTGAAAATTATCAACAAATGTTGGATGAATGCGCATGTAATAGGAAGAGCACTCAGGGCAAGAAACACGATAAGCTATCCTTTAAATATAAACACGCTTATCAAAATTTATCTTTTATACCGCTTAATAAGTACTTGCAGGTGCGATATAATCTTAATATAGAACCGTCAATCCTCACACAGATCTTAGACAGTTTTGACAAGCATTATAATCTAGCTATAGCAGATAGAGCTGCCGCTCTTGAAGTACAATTTATTCAGGATGAAATTCAGTATAGCAGAGCCAAAAGATCAATGCTCCGGACAGCGCGAGTGATGATGTTGTTGTGCGAATAATAGAATGTCATTAAGGGAATCCGAAAAGTCTATGCAATTAAGGTAGACAAAAACAAATAAAGACTTGTCAGCAGAGAAATCTGCTTGGCAGGTCTTTTTTTAACTTAATGACATCACGTGTCGGATATGTTTCAATATCAACTTTCTTCAGATCCATCATAATTGTTCTTTTTAATCAAAATCATCACAAATAATGTTTTAATGTCTGCTTAATCGACACTCTGCATTATGATATTTTGCATCAATCGTGTTTTTCCGCTATCCCTTGAATTTGGATAATTAATATTTAATCCCAAACCATCTACTAGAGGATAGTCAAAGCGGGCACCCGTTGTCTTTCTGTTGATAAGTTTTTGCGCTTGGCCAAGCTCTTCTTCTGTCAGCTCTCTCTTTTTAGCCAGTTTAGCCATTAAGTGAAGTTCTGCAAATTCCAGTTCTCTTTTTGTAGGATACGTTGATAAAACAATATTGTCTGTATTTTCTGCTGAAATAAATTTTAAAAATATGTTTATACTGTTTCTTTCTTTAAGTGCCAACATTAATTCTCTCCTTTTATTTAATTGCTTTGAATTTTCTGCGACGTATCCATTTACGAATTTTAGATATAGTTTTAGATTTGGTTTTCTGCCAGTCATCTTCTAATTTCATTAAATAGCTATATTCAAAAGTTCCATTTTCCATACCCATCCACCCGATGAAGAACCCGGTTACAACGGTTTCCAATATCACTATACTAACAAGCAGGTAGATCCTTGCCGGGGTACGCGCATAAATTTCCATCACAAGACCGTTCCAAATGCAATGGTATTAAGTTAAGAAAAATCTGACGGTATTGAACCAATAAAATCACACACTTCATCGAATGATGCGGGAATTAAAACGTGGGGGTTATTTAACATTCTAAGATAAGAATCGTGTTTAATAATCGAATCGACAAGAGATTGCTCACAAATGTCCTTCGTGTTTACGGGCCCTGTTGAAAAATGAGATAAATAGTGTTCGACAATTTCAAAACGAATTGGATCTATATATCCCATCGCATATATCCCTTGTTCATAAGCCTGTTTAGCCCTTACAATATCATTTTTTGTTATATTAACAGAATTCCTTACCTGATACATTCTTTCCTCCTTAACTTAAGAACATTGGTTCCAAATAAGCGGTCTTTTATTTTATGCTTACAAAACTCCAAATACGGATACACATTTGTTGATAGCACGATCAGGTCTGCGTTAGCGGCATAAATTGCACCTAGCCTAGTGGTGCGAATTGCATACTGGGCTAGTGCAGTAGCAGTTGTCAGATTAATTACCCATTGTTTTAGATTATTTAAAAACTTGTCTTCAGCGATAAACTCCAGATCCCACGGAGTAAATTCAAAGTGCGATGATTTTTTGGTCTGCTTTAAATATTCCGCTGTTAATGGCTTGGATATTTGATTAAATTTTTCACACGCTGTACGGATCTTTTCAAGATGAATGAGTAAATGATCCGGTTGATTGCACCCAGTAAGTACAGTCACCTTATTTGCTTCTGCTTGTATAAAATACGCAATAACATCAAGTTGCATCAACGGCGGCTTATCAAGAGCGTCTAGGTAATCTTCAGTTTCTTTTAGGTCGTGCGAAATTAGCCGAAATTGCTCTGTGGCAGTCTGATTCTCGTATTTTTCCATATCCACATCCCTTTCTTTAAATATTTTAACATGGGCCCCACTCACATAAATATCTGCATATTATCTTGACCATAATCTTTTTTACAGTATACAAATGGGCAGAAAGGGAATCAAAAAAATGGGCAACGCAAAACCTCATATCATCAGGATACGGGAGGCACAAATGTCAGATCTGTTTTACTTACACCTGATCATGCACCGGTGTCACAAACAGCATCCTGATACGTATACATACCCGCATAATCCTATCTACACCCTGGATAAACTTATATATCATTTGGGTTTTGTCGCCACAGACCATAAAGATCGTCCCATCGCATTCTGTCTTTTAGATGATATAATCGACCCACTGTATCCGATGATACCGGCAAGAGCATTAAAGCTTGCCAATACCGCCGTCGCGCCGGAATATCAAGGAAAGCATCTTGAATATAGGCTGGCATGTTACGCCCTGACACATTATAAAAAGCGCCATGATTTTTCGTACGCGTGGTGCACAATTCACCCATATAACCCTGCCAGCATTAAGAGCTTGGCTAATGCAGGATTTAGATTATATCAGGCTGATTACGTCACACCCTACGGTATACGCAATATTTATATACAAAAAATTTGAGGACTTGCTTATGAATACACATCAAGATATTGACCGATTCTTAGATGAATTGGAAAACAAAAGAGAACACCGACAAGAACGTTCAATGGAAGAACTCGATGCCTATCTTAACAGACACGAGAAAAACGGCCATGTACATTATCTCTTTACCTCTGACCAAGCTATCGACAAGATCCAATCTGAAGAATAAGAGGCCGGTGTATGCATCAGATATGCAAAATTAAAATGATTATCCCTGTGCTTGTCTTAACTATTATTCTTGCAATAATCACGCGCATATCTATGGCGCACATTATAAAAGAACGGGTCGGGGCCGAAATCATACAGATAGATGGACAGGTTATTACCAGAAATCGAGTCTGTCAAATAATAAAACATGATATCAATCACGCCTATGTTTTTATACTCCAGACCCAAGATCACAAGGAACGTTTGACCGTTGAAACTCTTGAATCATTTTCTTCAGATCAACAATTCACTTGTGAAGTATGGACAGATGGGACTACCCCGGAGAAACCTAAAATCTATGGGTTAAAATTAACTCCTCTGGATTAGACTGCATATATACAGTCTGGCATAACTTTTATTTTCACGCTCCTTTTCCAAGATAAAAATACTTAATGTTCATGTAAATTTAAAGGAAAGGAGCATAAATGAAGAATGTATATATAGACTTTGACGGTGTTTTAGGAGTATTCGATACAACCAAAAGCATCGAAGAAGTTGCAAAGCCCGGCTACAGTCTCACAGTACCTTTAATGAAAGAAATGTGTAACGCTGTAAAAATGCTCAAAGAAGATGACGCATTGTCTAAGGAGTTTAATTTTAAATTATTATCAGCTGCGATCGCCCTACATGCTGAGCAGGACAAAACTCAGGTACTTCGAGAGGAATTTGATGATCGGTTTGCTGATGATGCTGTCTTTGTACAGTACGGGACTTCAAAATCCCAGTACGCAGAAGGCGGCAATATTCTGATTGATGATTTTTCGCCCAATTTGCACGAGTGGGAAGCCGCCGGAGGTATCGGTATAAAAGTTTATAACGGTATAAACGGTAACCATGGTACATGGACAGGTTATTCCGTGCACTCAAAAGCAAAACCGGAAGTTATTTACCGGACTATAAAAGGTATTTTAACAGCATAAGCTCAAACCGCAGGAAAACAACCTGCGGTTTTTATATGCAGAAAACACCCTTTAACGCTGGTTGCTTATACTAAAAACATGAAACCTTTTGCCAATTTTTTAAATAAAAAGTACATATGGGCTGGTGTCGGAATAGGAACAGTAGTTCTCGCTACGCTTTTATTGTTTATATTACTTGCGCGTTCGCCTAAAATCCCTGATATACCGCAAACACCAACAGAAGATGATTCAAACATGCCGCATCCGGTAATAGTAGCAGATGAAAGCAACCATGTCACACAGCCATATAAAACCGAGTCTCCTCGCGATCGATATTTTCATATAGAAGCCGAGCCTGACGACGGGGTGTACGATACGATTCAAAAAACAGATGTACAAAACATCGATACGATCGAAATCTTACAAAGATTAGCCGGTTACATCTGTGTCCAGCAGGAATACACAACTTGCGATTTGGTCTTTACAACAAAAACAGACAAGACGATCACTTCATGGATCCGTTGTGATAAATTTGCATGGAGACTGCGCTACTATAACGAAAATCAGAAAATCATCGCAGATGGAGCTTTTTCAGACTTTATCTACGTCCCGTTTGAAGACTGGGACCATATATACAGCGACCGTAACGAGAAGATTACCGGTATAGAACCCGATATAATGATCTCGCTTGTAGGGTATGTTATGACAGACTATCCATATCCGGTATATAACGGATCGGCTGCCGGCTGGTATTGGGATCAAATAGACGAAGAAAACTTAAACATACGTGATACTTCAGTTTATCTGCAAAACGAGACATATAAAGATGTATGGCTTATTGAATACGCAAATTATGAATACATCTGTATGTATCGTGATATCTTACATACACAGTAAATGAGGTAACTTAAGGTGAAAAAGAGACATCAAGTACAATTTATTGGCTTTTTCTTGGTTTTAGTCATGATATTTTACCCGATCACAGCAGTGGCGGCACCGGCGCGCAATGATCACGGGATTAAAGGAATACTGCCAGCGTCAACTGATACAGAGTTTTTTAAAGGCCTTAGCATCTCTCAGATCGCATACAATATCGAACTGGGGACCATATTAAAATCAGGCCCTTCGAAAGGTGATTATACATATCATTATCACGGTAAAGATTATTATTTTAACTATAAAAAACTTGCCGAATATGACCGGTTCTTTAAGTGGTGTTCCGAAAATGATTTTCAGATCACTTTAACGCTCCTTAACGCAGCGTCGTCTAAAGGAACTCATCTGATCCACCCGGACGCATTGGATGGCACGGTATGTCCGACATACGCTATCAACACCAAAGATCAGGAAGGTATTGATGAATTTGGTGCCATAATCGCATTTTTAGCAGGACGTTACACCAAAGGCCCTTATGGCACGATAGATAACTGGATATTAGGGAATCAGGTTAATGCCCGCACAGAATGGTATTATTTAGGCACGTCAAATCTGGATACAAATGTCCGGGAATATTGTAAAGCTTTCCGGATTTTTTATAACGAGATAAAAAAGATCAACCCGTCTGCCGATATCTGTATATCACTCGATCAGGAATGGAACAAAAAATCCAATCCGGGGTGCTTTTTATCAAGAGAGTATCTTGCGCGGTTTGCTTATTATATAAAGCAAGGCGGAGAACTTGATTGGAGCCTCGCAATTCACCCGTATAACGCACCCTTATATGATCCATATGCATGGAATCAACAGTCAATATATGTAACAGCTGACCAAAACACGCCGTATATCACCATGGCAAATATCGATGTTTTGATCAGTGAAATGAAAAAGCCGATCTTCTTAAACAAAGATAAAAAAGTCAGACATATCTACCTGTCCGAAGTAGGATACACGTCAAGCTTTGGCGAAGATTTGCAGGCGGCCTCAATAGCTTATGCTTATTGTAAAGCATTAAAACATCCTGAGATAAAAAGCTTTATTCTTTATAGGGAAACTGACAGTGAGGCTGAGATCGCTTCAAATATAGCACAAGGGCTTAAAACCTTGGACGGCAGAAAAAAACTTGCATATGATTATTACGCCACCGCCGGTACAAGATCTTTTGATAGATATAGAATGCAATTTAAAGAGATTACCGGCTTGGATATTGATACATTAGTCGGTAAACCGCTCCAAACACGCGATAGCTGGCAACTGGATGACCGGTTAAATCCCGCTAATTACTCTACAGAAAACTCTGAATAAACGTTCAGGGTTTTCTTTTTTGTTATATCGAATTTTATCCATATTGATAAAACACATATTGCATGTCAGGAGAAGAAAGGAGAAGGATATGTATATTATTAAAAGAAACGGTACCGAAGTACAATTCGACGTTGAAAAAATACGTACTGCGATAGCCAAAGCGAATGCTGCAACTATCGAAACAGCTCGCATTACCAACGCTGCAGTCGATTATGTCACTTCAGAAGTTGAAGAGTATGCCAATAGTTCAACGGCAGCCCTGTCGGTCGAGGATGTTTCCGACCGTATTGAGACTTTTCTCATGAAGGTTGGCCCTGAAGTTGCTAAAAATTTCATTAACTATCGTTATACAAGGGCACTGATCCGTAAGGCTAACAGCACTGATGAACAGATACTCAGTCTCTTGGAACGAAATAACGAAGAAACGCTGCAGGAAAATTCCAACAAAAACCCCATCATCAACTCTACTCAGCGCGACTACATGGCGGGTGAAGTATCAAAAGATCTGACGAATAGATTGCTTCTTCCACAGGACATTGTAGAGGCACACAAAAGCGGTATTATTCACTTTCATGATAGCGATTACTTCGCTCAACACATGCATAACTGCTTTACCGGAGGCACAAAGCTTGTGACATCACAAGGCACACTGCCTTTTAACAGTTTTCAGGATGGGGAAGCAGTATATATCAGAGCTATGGACGGGAAGATGCGCGTCGCTACAATCCACAAATATGGGAAGCAAAAAATGAATGTGGTTAAAATGCATTCAGGCAAGGTAAAGCAGACATTTTATTGCACAGCCAATCATAGATGGATTTTAGCAAATGGCAGTGTCACAACTGCTTTAAAAGTAGGAGACAAGTTATACAAAACTCTAGAAGCTAAAAATAATAAAATCTCTAATAAAGAAGAAGCATTGGCTTTTTGTCTTGGTTTTATTATTGGTGACGGCACAGACCGAGCGAACGGTTCAGTATCTGTACGGCTTTGTAAAGATAAGGCTCGTTTTGCCGACATATTTAAAATGGCCGGCTTTACAGAACAGCATACGCGTTCCAACGACCCCGTGATGTATATATCAAAGTTAGGGGCTTTTAAACAAGATTTTTTAAATGCTAAAGGCTGGAGGTTTGTATCTTCAGCGCTAAAACCCTTGATATTCGAAGGATATTACGCAGCAGATGGTTCGACATGTAGCAACAGGATTTCCACATCAGATGAAAGAGTTGAGAGGATGATTGAGGACCTCGCAGATTTTGCAGGCTATTATATCACCAGTAAAAAGGAACTTTATCATGACACTAACTATAAAAAGAATGCGCGCCTTGTAAATTATCATTTTTATAAAAAAATTCAAGCAAATAATTTTGCGTGGACTGTAGACTCTATTGAAAGCTACCGTCATGGAGAAGTAGATGCGTGGTGTGTAGAAGAGCCAGTAACACATTCTTTTACACTTGAAAAGGGCGTTATTACCGGCAACTGTTGTCTTGTTAATCTCGAAGATATGTTGCAAAATGGCACGGTTATCAGCGAAGTGGCAATTACTAAGCCGCATTCATTGCGGACAGCCGCAAATATCGCAACTCAGGCGGTCGCCCAGGTGGCCAGTTCGCAATACGGTGGACAGACTATTTCCTTGGCGCATTTAGCACCTTTTGTTGATATATCCAGGCAGCACTATATCAAAGAAGTTGATGCTGAGTTACAGGGTATCCAGGCTACGCAAGAACAAAAAGACGCGATCGTGCAAACACGCTTACGCAAAGAGATCAAAGATGCAGTGCAGACTATCCAGTATCAGCTCATTACCCTTATGACCACAAATGGTCAGACCCCTTTTGTCTCAGTTAATATGGATATTTCGGAAGCAAAAGAAGGACAGGAACGCGAAGATTTGATCCTCCTGATTGAAGAAGTTTTGCGTCAGAGAATCAAAGGCGTGCCCAATAATAAGGGTGTATTTGTTACACCGGCATTTCCTAAGCTTTTGTATGTTCTTGATGATGATAATGATCATGAAGGCAGCAAATACTGGAACACAACAGTTCTCGCAGCGCAGTGTACAGCCAAGAGAATGGTACCGGATTATATTTCTGCAAAGAAAATGAAGGAATATAAGATGGGCGATCATTATCCTTGTATGGGATGCAGATCATTCCTTACAAATGATAATGAAAATCTCGACGAGGGCCTTTGTAATGCAGGCAATAAGGCCGGTGCTCTCAATTACGTTGAAGGACAGCACAAATACTATGGACGCTTTAATCAGGGCGTGGTTACTATAAATTTAGTAGATGTTGCTTGTTCTTCGGGCAAAGACTTAAAGAAATTCTGGGAAATTTTTGAAGAAAGATCCGAACTTGTGCATAAAGCTTTGAGACTCCGTCACGAACGCCTTCTTGGCACTCCTTCGGATGTCGCTCCGATCCTTTGGCAGCATGGCGCCCTTGCCCGGCTAAAAAAAGGAGAAGTTATTGATAAGCTTCTTTATGGAAATTATTCAACAATTTCTTATGGATATGCAGGACTTTACGAGTGTGTTTATTATATGACAGGTCATTCACATACTGACCCCGAAGCAAAAGATTTTGCATTAAAGGTAATGCAGTTTATGAATGATAAGTGCAAAGAGTGGAGAAAAGCTGAAAATATCAGCTATTCTGTGTACGGCACACCCATCGAGTCAACTACTTATAAGTTTGCCAAAGCTCTTCAGAAGAGATTCGGCATCATTCCTGAAGTCACAGACCATGATTACATCACAAACAGTTATCATGTAAATGTAAGAGAAAAAATCGATTCATTTACTAAGCTTCGGTTTGAAGCAGACTTCCAGCGTTTATCTCCCGGCGGAGCTATATCGTATGTTGAGCTTCCCGATATGACTAATAATGTCGACGCCATCTTGGCACATATTACCTTTATCTCCAACAATATCATGTACGCTGAGATGAATATCAAATCAGATTACTGTCAGTGTTGCGGTTATGACGGCGAGATCAAGATTGTCCACGATGACAATGATAAGCTGATTTGGGAATGCCCGAACTGCGGTAACAGAGACCAGCGAAAAATGAACGTTGCCCGCAGAACATGCGGATATATCGGTTCTAATTTCTGGAATCAGGGCCGCACACAGGAAATTGATGAGCGTGTCGTACATATTTCCGTACCTGTTCGTGATATTTCTGCCGATCTCAAAGCTTCTGCTATATAAAACACCATTTAATACCCGCACAGATGTGCGGGTATTTTTATACGCAGATTTTTTCAATGCGCGCCAAACGTTTATTATAAAAAACGATAATAATTCACGTAGTAAGAGGTATATATTGATGCAAAAAAATATTAAAACATGCAGCTGCGTTCGCGATAACATTGGTATTAACCGGACTAATATGCGTGCAGGTCTATGCGTTTAATCCGTACGCTGACGACACATCCGGATTTAACAAGTTAGATCCGGTTCTATATGTAGATCCGGACTCATCAGCCCATGATGTGTCGGCGTATAAAAACGTATATGACCAGCTCCCTGATATCGTGAAAACAACATTATCAGAATATAATATCAGAATTTATATTATCCCTTATCCGGATACAGCAGAACCTGCTAACCCAACTGTCAGCGCCACCGCCTGGTTCGCGATAGTTAACACTGAACATCATAGCAATAAGATTGAATCTATTGCACGAAATGGCTGGATCACTTGCTACACCGATATGCCTCAGGGATATTGCGCCCCGGAACAGTTGATATATGCTGTAGGTTCCGAACTGGATAATATCGCATCATATATGTCGGGATGGCATACGTTAACAGCTTGTGGATTTTCTGATGAGAAAACAGATGAATATACGGTATGGCGCGATATATATAATACGGGTAACGCGAAAAGGCTGTCAAAGATTTGGCACTACGATGAACTTTCAGAATTAAACTGGCCATTATCAGCAGCGTCGGGTTTTGCAGATGCTTTTCGCTTATATATTTGTCACCCGCAAGATTTGCAAAGCATTTCTTCGCAAACATATAAATACATGGAAAACCTGGTTACCCGTATCACGGATTTAAACGACCGGTATTCTGGGAGTGCCTCTCTTTTTGTAAATCCGGAGGCAAAAATAACGCCGGAACACATCAGTGTCGAACCAGACAGCAATCCGATACCAATTAAGCAGACACCGGACTCAGAGAGTACCAGCCTTAAGCCGGACAGTTCAAAACGCTTTAAGATCAACGCTCGGGCAGCCATTATCAGCGTGAGTGCAATATTAAGTCTGGCGGTCGTCGTAATCTTAAGTATTTTGATCACGCGTATAAATACCAAGAAAAAACACAAAAAAAATGAATTTCAAAAACAATATGCGAGTTTGCCATATTATTCATATAAACAAGTGATGCAAATGCATAATGACAGTTTGCCGGGGATGTATAGCATTACCGACAATCTGCATCATACAACATATACACAATACAGTGCCAGTGCACTTATCGATTGCCAGGCAAAATTGCGGGAATATAATAAGAAGATCAATGCAGAACGCATGCTTGATTTATTGCAGATACGATTGTTTTTCGTTAAAGATAGTGGACTGAACGAACTTGAATTTAAAAAATACCTTCAATATATATAATATCAAACAATTTAAAAGGGCCGCGTGGTCCTTTATTTTTTCATGGCTTCAAGAATGCACAACATACAAACGAATGCAAGAAACGCAATGAGTCTGAATATAAATAACAACATTTTTAATCTCCTTTTTACTATCTCTAATATATCATAAATAATTCTACCGGTAATTTTCCGCATATTTTATCCTTGATTTTATTTTCTTTTTTATTATTCATAGTATAATCACTTTCCTTCATGATAGTTTAAAGAGGTTGTAGATGCCACTACAACCTCGCCTCCTTCCTTTTTATCCCCGAATGGGGTTGAAAAACCCTATGTAGGGGTATAGATGTAGGGACTGCTAGGGAGTGAACAAGCCTCCACAACAGTAAGACTACGCGGAGCTACGCGCCCATGCAGTCTTTGCAGCCTTGTTTTAAACACCGTCGTTTGACGGTGTTTTTATTTTTGCCGGTAGGGCAACCATAATCAGAACAATATGAAAAAGAAATGGACACAACTCTATATTTTAATAGGTAGCATTGCGATTGTTATTAGCGCCGCCGCTTGTACATGCATTATCAAGCAGACTACTGTAACTACAGTAAATAGAACTCTGCTCATACAGGAGACAGACATAACACCGGAACATGCGAGTATCAAAATATTACCAAATGTTCCTGTTAATCAACAGTTAAAACCGACAGAAACGACAGTTATACCGGTAAGATACGATATTGCCGACTGTATTTTTGTTGGTGATTCCCGCACTGTGGGAATGTCAGATATTATCGATGATAATGCTACAGTGATAGCCAAAACAGGACAGGGATACGATTGGCTTGTTAATACTGCTGACAATACGATCAGAGCAGCATTACAGGATAAAACAGTATTGTTTTTTAACCTTGGAGTAAACGATCTGGATAACGCAGACAAATATATTGATTATCTACACAGTCTACAGTCTGATTTTCCGACACTTCAGATCTTTTATATCTCGATCAATCCGGTTAAAAACACAGTGGTCACAAACGCTCAGATAGAAGCGTTTAATAAGAAAGTATGTAATGCCGGTTTTTCTTTTATCGATATCAATACATATTTGCAAACCACAGGATTCCAGACCACCGACGGCTTACATTATACGGCTGAAACTTCTGCCAGGATTTATCACAGGATTCTCGATACGGTCGGCATCTCATAATATGCAGAAAAACTATCGCGATAAATATTTTGATAACATTGTTTTCATCCAAGAATAACACAGGAGGATTCATATGACAGAAGTGCATGAAAGCGTGATTCCATCACTTGATACACTGGACCTTGCGTCACAGGTCGAAAAGATAGATCTTAATACAGCATTGATGCTATATAATCTCGGCTTTTCTATACAGGTACAGACAGGTGGAGATTACATGAAGCGGCAGCTTGTCTATCAAGAGAACAATATTGAAACATGTTCTTTTGAAGAGCAGCTATTAAACAATCATATTTGGAACGATAATTACGAATTTTACCAGCCTACAGTTTTTTATGTCGATACAGAGATCTTATCAAAAGCGGAGCTCTATATCACATATCCGGATCGATCAAATGAACGTGTAATCGGACAGTTTACCGATATAAGGAACAGACTCTTTGCACTTCAGAAGCAATACAGAGCTAAACATATGTATGTAAATAACAAAAAGCTCATTATCACGTTGTCGGCAAACTAAAGCAAAGGGATATTAAATGGAACGAAAAATACAACCGGCATATTTTGCACTGTTCATTCCGATATGTTCGATGCTTATAGCGGGCAGTTTTCTTCTTCATTATGAAAGTGAATATAAAACTGCAGATAAAGAGTATCAGGAATTATCAGATAAATATACGCATGGCTCTACTGCTTTACAGCTCAAGAATACATCAGATAACGAGACCAACAATGGCCCTTCATCGCAGGAAGACTATCCGGACCCGCTGGCAATTGAATGGGATAAGCTCATATCTATCAACCCTGAGATTACTGGTTGGATTTCTTTTCCGCTCTGCGGGATCAGTTACCCGGTAGTACAAGGTGATGATAATACAAAATATCTTAAGATGACGTTTGAGGGTACACAGAATGCTTCCGGTGCCATTTTTATGGATTGCCAGAATAAACCTGACTACACAGACAAACATACATTACTATACGGGCACAACATGAAAGATCGTTCAATGTTCGGTGGGTTAAAGCCACTCCGTAAAGACCCTGCGCTTGTTAAAACAGATCCGTATTTTTATATTCAGACGCCTGACGGGCGCACTCGTCAATATAGGATTTTCGCCACAAGAGAGGTCAATGCGGATTCTGAAGCGTACATATTGTTTGACAATCCATCGGTTTACGATGATTTTATTCAGAAATGTATCAATGCGTCGCCTGTTAATCTGTCTGTAGGCACAGATTTTAGCACGCGCCTGCCCATCGTTACTTTATCAACATGCTCGGGTGATGGACGTTTTTTAATTCATGGAGTTTTAGTTGCAATTTATTAGGAGGACAAAGGTAATAAACATGAAACAAAAGTTCAAATATGTTCCTTCACCGGCAATCCTACAAACTGTTGTGCCACAGGATCAGGCACAATTTATATCGATCAGTGGTCTTAAACCATCTGTACAGAACCCTTTTGGGAATCATTGCTTTAAGACAAATAAACTCACACTGGCAGTAACTAAAAATAGCTTAGAAAAACTTAAAATCTTCGCGTCATCGCAGGATATACAAAACCCAGTGATCGTCACGTTTATCACGCCTTTTTACTACAAGTGCACAGAAGAGACTCCCGAAACAACCGAAGAATACGAATTCTTAAACGAATTTAGGGGTTTACACGTCAATATGTGCATTGTAACCGAAAAAATCAGACCGAAATATATCAGAGAGATCAAACCTTTGGTAGAAGAGGAAGAACAAATGGAGAATACCGGCGATGAATACGATGAATAAATTTTTATTCAACTTCACAGCTAAGCATGTTAACAGGCACCTAATATGTGATTATAAAGCGATTAAAAGAAGGCAGGAGCTGTTAAAAACGCCTCTATCCCGTGAAGAGGTGCGCGGGGCATATAAATAACGCAAACAAAATTTATTCCATCCTAATCCCACCATAAATATCAGGTAACTATTCTGCATGTTGGTTTTGCTAGGAGGAATAAATTATTGCAACCGGACGTTTCTCAATGGTGCGTACGATGCTTTGCTAAAAATGGACACGTACGGATCGAAAACTTTAAAGATAAAACAGCAGCTGAATGTTTCGCCAAAGCAACCGGCGGCAGTGTGTCAGTCGCGCCGTTACAGTTACTAACACAATTCAAAGAAAGGATTGAAATGAAACAGATAAAGATTAAATATTTGGATCCGAATATGCCAAAGCTTGAGTATATCGACGGCAAATCGGACTGGATCGATCTGCGCGCAGCAGAAAGTGTCAATCTTGCTAAAGGAGATTTTAGGCTGATCCCGCTCGGAATTGCAATGAAGCTGCCCGACGGTTATGAGGCCCACATCGTGCCTCGCAGTTCTACATTTAAGAAGTGGGGGATCATTCAGACGAATCACATGGGTGTCATAGACGGCTCGTATTCAGGCGATAATGATCAGTGGATGATGCCGGTTTACGCGACCCGCGATGTGAAGATTGAAAAATATGAACGCATCTGTCAATTCCGCATTGTTAAAAACCAGCCACCAATACGTTTTGACGAAGTCGCGCATCTAAACGGTGCCAATCGCGGCGGTTTTGGTTCCACAGGTACTTTCTAAGAAGGTTTATATGGACAAGACAGATTTTCTTACAATTTTAAATGAATCCGGACTTGATGCAGAATCAAGATCCGGAATTCCTATTGTATACGTAGATGATGCGCAGCAGATCAGCGCAGCACATAACGTCATCAAAAAACTTATTAAAACGTCAAATTATAAGCAAAGCTACGGTATCAGTGTTAAAACTAAAAAAGGAGTCAGCTAATGAATAGATCAAATGTACTTGAGATTAAAAAAACATTAAAAGTGTCAGAGGAACTCATTCCCAGTATTGATTGCATTTGCACATGCCTGGTGAACGGCAATAAGCAAAAGCTTTTAAGCAATACCGAGAGATTTATCAATCTGGATCTCGAAGAGCAGTTCAAATATATCGAGATATTAAAAAACACGCTCACGGGGACAATAGATAAAAAACTCCTTAATCTTGAATACACGGTCGCTCAGGCAGACAAACAAAAAGTTATGGCTGAAACTCATACAAGGCTTTTTACAGATAATACTAAGCGCGATGAATTTTTTGACCAGCTGATTGCTAATTACGAATTTGGCGAAAATTATCTTATAGTGATAGGTCACGGCGTTTATGACGTGCCGATAAAAGCTTCTGACGGTGCAAAACTCGAAGATGAGACAGAAACTTATGACTTCATGATCACCGCTATCTGCCCGGTACATTCAACTAAAGCCGGCTTGACATATGACCCCAAGACAGGACGCATGGTATCGTCCAAACAGATACAGATTGTCGAAGCTCCTATAAACGGTTTCCTGTATCCTGCATTTAATGACAGGCAAAGCGATCTGAGTGGTCTACTATATTTTACTAAAAAACCTGAAGAACAGCATCCTGAACTTATAGAATCACTGCTCGGTGTACCGGCCCCAACATCAAGTGTCGACCAGCAAAAGATTTTTGAAAATATTATCGCAGAAGTCACTGATGATAGAGCGGATTTTGATACGATCAAGGAATTACATGAAGTATTACAGCAAAAAACTGCCGAAATGTCGGATGTTGATAATATACTTGATAAAGAAGACTTAAAATCCATCCTTGCAGAATCCGGTGTGCCTAATGCTAAGTTAGATGATTTTGATCATATATATGAAAGAGCCGGAGGTACAGATACAACGACATTTAAACCGGCAAACCTTATCACGCTTGATAAATTCAATGTAAAAAATCCTGACATAGAGATAAAGATCAAGCCTGAAAAAACAGGACTGATTGAAAAAAAACAGGTAGATGGTAAAAACTGCATTGTAGTAACACTGGAAGGCGATATCAAACTCAACGGTATACAGGTCAGTGGAGTATAACATGACACAGAGAAAAAATTAAATAGTAGATATCGCAAAATATTGTACAAATCACAGCTTTATTGACAACCTCAACACAGATCTGTAAATGGGTGTAATTATATACCTGCTTATCGAATGCAGGTAGTATGAGTTTACCCTCCATTTGCACACTACTTTTTACGTATACAGTACATTGACAATAATCTCTCTGAAATTTTTGATGACAATCAACACTATTTCGATACAAAGCTGATCTGGCACATCAAACCCTATGTGCAGAAATTTACATTATAAATGTTTTGTGCTAATATAATTATAGGAGAATAAGCATACACGAGATTTGATATTTTTTTTAAATTTTCACGATATCAACGGGATAATATGATTATCAGAATTATATAATTACGATACTATAGAATACGAGAAATATATTTTTAACACATGGCGCGTCTGTGGAAGTTAAAAATAACACTAATATTATTCTCCTAGTTCATAAGAGCTCTGTCGAAAGGCGGAGCTTTTTTTTGTTTGTGCGTCATAGGCACGCTTTAACGGGTGAAAGTTCCGAATACGCCCAGATAGTGGAAATTGGAACTGTCGACATAGTTATTGTAGCCTTTCCCAGACTTTCCCCTAAGTATAGAAACTGTCCAGGGGCAGATTTTATTATTATCTTAACTGATCACTATTGAATAATTTATTCATAGCCTAAAAACACCATAATTCGTTTATTATAGTGTTTTATTCTATGAGAGGAGTATTTTATGTCCAACAGATCCCTATTACAGCGTGTAGGTTCTATATGTGCGGCGTGGCTTATAACCACTGGCGTGATGTCAACTTATGCAATGCCTGTATATGCATACACTTCCAAAGAACTTACAACCATATATGGTGAGGATTATCACGGAATTCATCTAAACGATGACGGATCCATGACAATCGTTCAAACAAATAAAGAAGCAGCTCCCAACGTGATGATCCGAGGCAAGACTGTCGGCGTGCAAGCTACTAATCCAAATACTGGTGCAAGTGTGCAGATACCAACAGATTCAAACAATGGTCTATATCAAACAGACGTTGATCGTAGGCAATTAAGTAATGGATATACATATGTAACGATAACAACAACAATACCTGCAGACGATGCACAACATATACTCCTGCAACTCGGCGACATAAACCCGGGAGAAGGATTTCAGCTTGATAATATCATGAGCGTTACCTTTGATAAAGGAGATACGACCTCGACCGCGTGGGATCCAATAACACAGCAATTTGTTCGGGATCGAAATTGGATACAAGCAAACCAAAATAACCCATATTTTGCCCAGATAATGAAACTATCAGGAGGAGATGGTGCTTTTGGTTTTAATGAAGGCGAAAATTTCACGAACTGTATCCCTTGGGCGGATAAAAAAAGCTGGCTTACAAACTTTAAAAAGGTGTTGGCGAATATAGATGGGCAGTTTGTTGAAATGTCCGGGGAGGAATTTGAGCAGTGGTGTAAAGACCAAAATATCGAAATTCCTGAAGAAAAACCAGAAGAACACACAAGTGCTAATCCAATAGATCCTGATATCAATGTAATATACCGTGCAACCACCGGTGGCACAAACGGTCGCAGCCAAGGTAATGTCGAATATTATAATGATTCAAGAAATTACAATGAGGGCGGCAGCCATAAGGGTTTTGCCGATGCTTTTGATACTGATGGCAACGGTGTCGGTATTATAATCCCGTCCTCGGAAAAGTATATTACGGGTATTACTGCAAGAACATACGCAGGAACAGTTGCTATAGGGCTTGGTGGTGATGGGCACACGTTCTCATATGATAAATTTGACTATGACTATACAATGTTCAAATACCACTGGGTACCAGATCGGTATGAAAATCATACTGATGCCCAAAATCAAATCCAAACGCGCTTTATCCCTGCACACTGGGAACTTACTGACAGTAAGACATGGGCGACCAAAAAAGGTCAGATAGATCACGCAAGAGGTCAGACATACCGCACAGCAAATTTTGTATATATCTACGACCTTGACATGTATGATTTTACCCGTGCTACAACAACGAACGCTACATTCACAAGCGGCAGTCAGATGTACGAGGGTACGGACCCGCATGTTTTATACGATATCAATCCAGAAGAAAACGGAAATGGTGATCCGATAGGGCCTGTAAATGCAGGAGATATTGCATCCGGAAATTTCCGTAGTACAGCTAATAACAATGCAAGGCCTAATTATAGTGTAACTGTGCATCCCATGAGCGGTGCGCTGCATATTGAAGGCGGCTATATCAATAATAACGCTAAACAGGTAGGTTCCTTCGCACCTGACCCAGCAGCACATCTGACGTGGGGAGATATTCAAGATGTCCGCGAAGAAGATCGCTGGGTAGGATCATTTTCGAGTGGTATTTACGAGCCCGATGATTTCCCGAGCAGGCCTGGTGTCCCAAGCGGGGCTAAAGCGGCTGCTAATAGAAAAGTGGATAAGTGGGTAGGGGACGGTAAAACAGAATCACATGAAGACTACGTACCTACAAGATATTACGCTGAGTGGTCGGGGGATGAACTTATTCTTGGATATGACGGTCATGTTGTGGTCAGTCCTAAACACGATGATGTTCACTTCACTAATGATAATTGGAATGATACATTCACAGCTAAAGGAGTGCTTCCTTCATATCTCCAGGGATATGTCAATGATACTCAAAAGGCAATGGATGCTTATGTTTTGACCGTGCCGGATCATGAGACATATGAAACATCGCCCGCATTTGGAGGCAATATCGGTTCACAGCAAGTGATAGCAGCAAATAAAAAGAACGGTGAATACCCTACACAGTTCGCAGGTGCAACATATTCGCACATCCTTGCATTCTCAGGTAGTGCGCCGGTAGCTCTTTCAAGCGATACGAAAGGCGTTTATTACCAGAACAACCCTATTATTGTGCAAACTCCTGTAGTCGCTCCAGTCCTTGTATACGATGACCCTGATAATAATAAAAAGCCGACTGAAGCAGGATACGCACCTATCAATTACACTCCAAACGGAATGCATAATCAGGATGACCGCAAGACCCAGCTTACATATAACACAACTGATGGTTCCGGTATAGGGCGGAATGACAACCTTGCACAGTTAAGACTTGATGAAGGCTATTGGTTTAAATTTGATCCACTACAACATTTGTCAACGCAGGGTTACGCAGACTGGATCACAGGCACGCCTTTTGATAATAATTGGAGCGGAGATGAGATTAAGTTTGATAAATATGTCAAAGCTAAATACATCCATTTCCCATTTGCCGTATGTGTATATGAAAAGAATAACCCTACACCAACTTATTACCCGCTCATAACAGACGAGAGCGACCCCAGGTATTGGATAAAGATATACGACCAGAATGACTCAACAACCAAAAATAATATTATCTGGACAAGATTTTATATTCCGAGTTGGGCCATCGAAGGCGCATACAACGTCACAAACGAAGGGGCATTTAAAAAAGGCGGCATCGAATATAAGGTTGAATCGATAAACGTAACGGATGATACCGGCCATTATCACGATGAAGACGAGGCAAAACACGATCTTTATAATGACAATGGAGATTTATCGGACGCAACAAGCGATGATCATCAGCTTTATGTAGCGACATATAATATACCCGTCCAGATATCCGGATGGGTATATGATTTCCAGATAATAGGCACAAATAATAGAGATCTTTACGACCGTTCGATATCAGACGAGCTCCTTGGTAAATGGCACGATCTTTTATACCCGTTTGCTTGGAACTATGAGGAGAAAAAAGCCGGTACTAAAAACCGTTTAGGCGGAGATAGCCGGTACGACGGATCAGAAGCTCTATACGTAAGATATACGCGTTCCGGAGAAGTAGCACACACAGGTGATAGCGTAACAGACAGTATCTTGTCAAGAAACACGGCTTCTCCTGTCGGTTGGCTTCATAAGAATACAGTGGTTATAGATAACACTAAATCGCATAAATATCAGGATGCCGGCACAGCGCCAAAAGGCACGGAATTCGCGTTCTCTGTCCGCACGATGAGTAATCTTTGGAATGACGGAGATTATGTTACGGCAACTCCAAGTTTCTGGTATCAAAGCGATGACGGAACCAAGTATACCCAGAATACCGGATTATATGTATATTACAATGATTATTCGGGTTCAGATGTTAATTCTTACATACCTTTTGGAAGCGATCGCGATAAAAAGCTTGTAAGGAGTATAACTCTCAGTAATACAATGTTTAACGGTTCATACTTTGATGAAGACCTGGCAGCCACGGTATTGCACCCGGTATATAATGTAGCAACAGCTAAGTTTACAAACAGTTATAGTGAATCCGACACGGCATCGCTCGTAAGCCGTTATAAACTTAAAGAAACAGACGGATACACATTGTCAAACATCAAGCTGTCAAGCGGATTGAGGATCTTCAGCGGTAATGTCGATCAGCTTAAAGCAAATATCACCGCCGACCGTAATGCCACAAAAGCAGTAACCGAAATGTATCAGATCAAGCCTGCAGATATTGATGCAGTAAACAGCTGTGTCAGACCTTCGATGCAGACGTGGTATGGCAGTTACCTTATGCCGTCAGAGTTGTTCGTCAGCACAATGTCACCGGACGAGATCAAAGCTTATGCTGAAGAACATGGAGGGCTTACGTCAGATGACCCGAATGTATGGCTCAAAGACGGATATCTGGTTGTTCATTTTGATATACAGACCCACAATAGTACAGACCCGGGTAAAGACCTGTCATATGCAGGTTCAAACAGCGGCTCTGCAAATATGTGGAAAAATCAGAATCAGGATATCACAGCCGAGGTCGGCAATACATTTGCAGATACATCAGATGGACACTATGGACATAAGAACATCACTGTAAACTACGGAGATATATTTGTGATAGATATGGGTGAATCGATTGACGACTGGTTCACGGCAAATATCTGGACAATACAATAATGTAAGCACTAAACAGACAGCTTTTCGGCTGTCTGTTTTATTTTACTTATTTGTCCACATATTTATCACTATAAACTTAATGTTGGCTGATTATATGGAGGAAAATATATGAGAATATTCAAACTGATGGTCATAGCCATTGTGATATGTTTTATCGGATTCCGCGGCATACACTACACACAGCAGTCCTATGAACATGAATCACAGATCGAAGCAACGCTTGAAAGCACGGCAATGACTACTCAGGATATTCCTGTCAGTCAACCGGAAGAAGCTGCAATGGATATCATGCAGACAAAACAGCTGCCCGCTGATATTGCAGCAAAAAAGGTCGATTTTAATGAGCTTGAAACGATCAATCAGGATATCGTGGCATGGATCTACATCCCTGCAGTTGATATCAGTTATCCTGTTTTACAAGGTAAAGATAATAACGAATATCTGCATAGATCTTTTGACGGCAAAAAGAGCAGTACCGGCGCAGTATTCATGAATTGTGCAAATGCATCTGATCTTTCAGATGATAACACTTTTATTTTTGCACACAACATGAAAAACGGCACAATGTTCGGCGCGTTAAAGTCATTTGTATGGAAGAAGGATACTATAGATATTGATCCGTACATTTGGATCTTTACCAGGGAGGCTACATATCAGTACGAGATTTTTTCAGCTTACAACACTACAAAATCATCAGATATGTATATTGTAGCTAAAGATCATAATGCTTATGTACAAAAAGCCCTTAAGCAGTCGGCAATCTCACATCCTTGCAAAACAGATGGCCGCCTTCTGACACTTTCGACATGTGCAGGAGTAGCAGGATCAGGGCAGAGACTCTTGATCCACGCCAGTCTTAACAAAACATATTAAAAGTTTCTGGAGCATTGATATATGAAATGCCCTAAGGACTGTTAGAAACAGCCTGAAAGGAGGCTTAATATGAAATGGATAGACGAATATGTCTTTGATGAGATTAAGATATCCCAAATGTCACAGCAAGATTGTAGCTGTATTACTGTAACCATTCGTAACGCAGCAACAGATAGTTACAGATTCGACAGAGCAATGAAACTGTTGATCACCAATCTGTTAAACAGAGGTATTGCTAAAAGGCATGGTACGGGCCTTAACCTCCAAGCCTTCTTAAACAGAGTAAACGAAAAAGCGAGAGTATAGCTCTCGCTTTTTATTATACAATAAAGGGCATCAGTTGCATGATCAAACTGGGAATACATAAAACCCGCGGATCTGGTTCATGATAATCCGTAAGATTATTTAAACACATCTCACAAGCATCACATATTGCTGTAATATATGAAAACGCACTATTTTGCACTGCCATACCATTATATTGACTCTCTGGATACAAGGCTAAAATCTTAGTGCCAATTTTATCCATGCACCCATAAATTACCGCGTTTTCATCGGATACTATATGCTTTAGGTTAAACATTTTAGTAAGCGCGATTAGTGCCGTAAGATATTGTGGCACACGCACGTTTATTAGGGGTGAACTATCCGGCAATAATAAATTATACAAATTGTCGATCTGGGCATTGAGATTATTAAGTTGAAATTGGTCTTCTTTAGTAAGCTCCAACCCGCACAATATTTTTTGTAAAAAAACATTAAAATCTTTGCGCCAATTCAAATTATTTGCTTGTTTTAACCATATTGTCGTAAGTAGCTTTTGTGCCTCAGTAGTTTGGAGCCAAGGACATATAAACATATACATTCCCCTTGTTTTCTTTGCTTTGCCAAGTTTTATTATAACACCTGAAAGAAATCAAAAAGTTCCTGCATATTATTCTTGCGCAAGATTTCCATATTCTACTTATATCATTATCATGTTTGGTAAAGAAAGGAGAATGCATGGAAGAAAGTCTTTTCCAAGAAAAACTGGCAGAATATACTGAATTGGTTAAAGACGTGGATATCGAAGATGTTTGTGAGTATGAAGGTATCGAAGTAAAGAATATACGCGGTCACAAACAGATACTTTGTCCATTTCATAATGATCAAAACTATGGTTCTTGTTTTATAAAAAACAACAGGATACACTGCTTTTCATGTGGTGAAAGCGCTGATTCGATCAAACTGGTGCGACACATGGAAAACCTCTCATTTGTGGACGCGCTCAGGGTCATTGGCGAAATAGGCGGACTTCCCGAGCTTAAATTTAGTAACGAGCAAAAAGTTCCCGAACCAAATCCTATGTTTTTAACAGATAAACAAATAAAAATACTAGGCTTTGATCTTAAAAAGCACAGTATATTCTGTGTAAGCAATCATACAGACGACCCAACATATTTTGGCGGAGAAGCCAAATCTCCCTATATGGACGCAGATGGATACCTGGTCGGGCATTATCAGAAAACCGGTTTAAAAGATCTGTTTATAGAGGATCAGGTTGGATTTAATTATATGATGCTTGGTAAATGCCACGAACTTCTGGTTGACGCGTTATCAGAATATGAACTGAAGCATTATCAGAGCCGCAATCAACAGGAGGATCTTGAAAATCAGATCGAAGAACTGATCCAGATTGCCAATATTTACCGACCGGTCGCAACAACATACGGCTTTGATCTAAACTTTATCGATAGTTATCACAGACATCCTAAATTCACGTTTCAAGCGCAGTTTTGAGAAAGCGTTAAAATGAAGCAGATTTCTTCAGGAGAAAGGGAGTATACATGTTCATAGCAATAAATAACAAGGGCGACTATCAAGAGTTCCCGTACGCCAAGACCGCTAAAGAGGCACAGATTGAGCTTAATGCTATGTTAACGCCGGAAGTCATAGAAGCTGAAGAGTGGGAAATAACTACAGACGACAACAGCATGGAGAAAGAGTATCAAAACATCATCACAGAATATGATCCCTACTATCAGCCGGAAGGCGCCGAACTTAATCTTACACCTGAAGGAATGATATATAACCTTCAGAACATAAGGAAAGATCTTAACAGCGATGAAACAACTCTGATTGAAGCAATAAACAAGTTTCTTGGAATATATGGAAGAGAGTAAAGACACATGAAAAGATATAAAGTCAAGTTAATAAAAGAGTATATCAAAATAGCAAATACCAAAGAAGAAGCCATTGAAGGAGCTAAATTTGAGTTTGACAATTCAAATGATAGTTCATTTTGCCAAGAGTGGGATAAAATTCAATGCAGAGAGTTAACGAGAGAAAGTGGAGAATAAATATGGGAACAATAGAAAATGAAACAAGAAAAAGCCAGATAGAAATGCTAATGGATGAGTGCGAAGATTGTGTGCGCGATGGTTCATACACGCAAGAGTGGATTAACACGTTAAAGGCGGCTATTGAAGCGTTAAAGCACAAACCAAGAAAAGGACATTGGGTAAGCGATGGACACGGACATATCGTCTGCACAGCTTGTAATAATGCGAATGTGACCACATGGAAATCAAGCTTCTGCCCGAATTGTGGCGCAGATATGAGGGAGATGAGTGAATGAAAGTAATAGCTAATATACCCGAAGATATGTTACAAGAGCTAAAAGATGGATGCTTCGGAGCAAAACACACCATGTATGATTTAGCAGGAGCTTTATGCAACGGTGTTATCCTTCCCGACAATGCAACTAACGGGGATATGATAAAAGCTATGTTCCCATTGATTGAGGTACAACGAGAAATAAGTAGTACCTCTGACAATATAGTAATGCGTGACGATTCATTTTTGGGAGCAATAAATAGATTTCATACGGATTGGTGGAACGCACCATATAAGAAGGAGAATGTGGAATGACAAAAGAAGAAGCCGAGAAGTACGCCGAAAACTTGACGTACCGTGAAGCGATTCAAAACCTTAAGCAAGCCAGATCAGTTCCGTATCGCAAAGCTACGTTTATCAAGATTAACGAATTGCTTGATAAATTAGAGCAAGAGCCAGCTACTAAGAATGGTGTAGTTGACGCAATATCCAGAGAACAGGCACTGAAGGAATTAAAAGAAAGTGCGGAACATCATGCTAACAACAGTAGAGAAGAGGTGCTATTGCGCAGAGATAGAGACATTATAAGAGCCCTGCCCCCCAGTAACACCGCGAGAGCAAGAAAAGGGCATTGGATATGGGAAATAGATGAAACACCTAGTACATCTATTGCACCTTATGAACTAAACTATGCAGGCTGGGTTTGCAGTTGTTGCCATGAATTTCCAGATGATAAGTGTGAATGGGATGATCCAGACGAACCACCCACTTATAAATTCTGTCCGAATTGCGGCGCAGATATGCGAGAGGTAGATGAATGACAAGAGAAGAAAGAGTTAAGAAATTAAGATGCTTGATCACTTGCATGAAATGCGAAGTAAGTGGAAACGTGTGTGATGATAATTGTCCTACTCTATACAATGCTGGGAATATGGGAGAGATAATAGAAAACCTGGAAGAAATAGCAAAAGCACTCGAACAAGCGCCTATTCTTGACAAGATAAGAGCTGAGATAAGCAAGACATGGCACACGCACCCTCAAAGCAGATATGAAGAAGGATTAAAAGATCAAGCATTAAGGGATATGAAGATTATTGACAGATATAAGGCAGAAAGTGAGGGTAAAGAATGAAAAGAATGGTGAATTGATAAACAATGATCTTTGCATACATAAACAACCTGTCAGCAGATAATATCTGCCGGCAGGTTTTATTTTGCGATATCTTCTCCATATTTAAAGAAATGTGTGATACATGTTAGATCAGAAAGGAGAACGATATCATGAACGCAGCTCTTCAAAATTATTCTTGCGATAATCAGGAATCATTTGTTACAGTTGACGATTTTAACGCTTACATGGACAGCTTCCAGTTAAGTCCTATCGTCTTTTTCTTTGTTAAGAACAAACTCCACGCAGGTAATATGGCTGCAGCACGTAAAGCAATGCAGGAGAAACGCACCCATAAGCTCTATCGCTTCACAAAACAGAATATTGCTTTAATAGGCGATGTGTTAACCCAACCAGGTAGCATCCAAAAGCGTATGCTTAATACCATGGCAGATGAGATTATCCGCGCATGATTTTTTTTGACCGGCAATTCGCCGGTCTTTTTTTACAAAAAAAATGCATAAAACATTTGGATACAATGCGTTAGCATATTTCTCTTTGGTAGCTTGGCGGCGCTTTTTATATCAGCTAAACACAGCCATATTCTTTGTAATCTTTTATTCATGATAGTAAGAAAGGAGTTAGAGATGCAGAAGATCACGATAAATGAAATAATCTTGTCCCCACCTATAGGTGAAACGATTGATATTATCTCGATAATATCAAAATGTACGTCCGCTTTATCTAAACTTTTTACGCTTGATAGCGATATCGATATTTTATTCCATGATGATAATCGGGTCGGTATCTGGTGTGAGGGAATAAATGATAATGCTGACGTATGGCAGGAAAAAGATTTTCAAGGTGATGACGACTGTTGCTATGGAGAAACAGAAGTAGATTGGCTTGAAAACGATGGTTTCATCGATGAATATAATATCAAAACAGCTCTTCAGGAAGAATTCCCTGGCTGGGATGTCGACTGTAACGATGTCATTTGCCAGACCCCTGATGAAGTATACGAGGAGGCGTGATATGGCACAGACTGGTAAAAACATTATCCTTCTAATGGGCGAATCAGGCAGCGGTAAGACAACTTTATCAAGGCTGTTACAGATACAACACGGCTGGCATGATATTTCGAGTTATACAACACGTCCGCCCAGACATGCAGGCGAGCTTGGTCATATCTTTATAACAGACGAAGAATTTGATCAAATCAACCCTGAAGATATGTGTGCGTTTACAACTTTTAACGGATACCGTTATTGCGCGACCTGTGCTCAGGCAGATAATGCTGATATCTATGTAATTGATCCAGCCGGAGTGATAGCTTTTAAAGACCGGTACAAAAACAGACGCAACCCGATCACAATATATCTTAAAACTTCAATGAAATGCAGATATGATCGCATGCTCAGTCGTGGTGATAGCCATGATGCTGTTATGTCACGTTTAAAACATGACGAGACTGCTTTTAAAACTGCGCAGGATATAGCAGATTATACTCTTGATGGCGAGGATGATCCGCAAGTTCTTGCAGACAAGATATTTAAGATAGCTGGTAATGTATAATCCGGTATACTCAGCCCCCTACAATTATATGCGCGGGCAGCCATCACCAGAACACAGCGTGGCATATTGTCACGTTAACAAGCATAAAGGCAGGCTGAGTGTTAAAAGCATGAAAAGGCACGAATGTCTTAAAAAACAGTGTCCCTGGCTCGAAAAGCTCGAACATCCTTATTGGGATCAGCGTAAAGCACGTAAAGCCAAGAAAATACAGATAATATAAAATAATAAGCTCGGGTTTCCCGAGCTTATTTTATTACTTTTATACCAAAACATATTATATCCAACTATTTATTGTCGGGTAAAAATACAAGGAGAGCAAACAAATGAAAAGAATGTTGCAAAAGATCCTCGCAGGCATCATTGTAACAACATATGCATTAGTGGGGTTTAGAGCTGACACTTATCAGTTACCCGATGGCACATTGTTTTACGCAGATTATTACGCAGAACACAATCAAGATGTCGTACAGGTGCTTGGTAGTGATGCAAAGGTTCTCGCAGACCACTATTGGTACAACGGGATTCCTGAAGGCCGCTTACCGTATGCCGGTGCAAAAGATGTTTCCGCATCTTCTATCATAGCTCTTGTTAATGAGTATAGAAGCCGAAACGGGCTTAATTCTCTGGCAGCCGACACGGTTTTATCCGCGGCAGCACAAGCAAGAGCAAGAGAACTTGCAGATAATGATTTTTTTGCACATACGCGTCTTGACGGAAGCAAATGGAACACTGTACTTGGCAAAGACGGAGTAACCTACACAAAAGTTGCAGAAAATCTTGGCAGAGGACAATCCAGCGCTTCAGCCGTAATATATGCGTGGCAGAAATCCCCTGTTCATAATCAGGTCATGCTTTTAGTACCGGCTGACAAAATTGGGGTGGGCGTAGCAAAATCTACGTCCGGTAAATTTTATTTCTGTCTCATCATTGGGCAGACAAGGTAACTGAAACATTTTAAAAGAGAGTGCGGGTATATAGGAAGATATATCCGCAAGAAGGAGAGAAGAATGAAAAATTTCAGAAAGTCCCTTAGAGGCCTCATGGCAGTAACAGTTGCAGCATTAACACTTTATGCAAAATATGTAGCATCTGACGCATATGACGAGGAAGAGCAGGCAATTGAAGCTGAAGCAACCGAACAATCAGCCGATAACGTAGAAGAAGCGTCTCCTGATTATGATGACAATGATAAAGGGTTTGTAGTAGATGATACAGTTGAGATCGTTGAGATCGAAGTACCGGAAGCAGAGCCTGAAGCTATTCCTGAACCCGTGATCGAATCCGAACCTGAACCGGAAGTTGTTTATTCTGAGCCCAAGGTCATTTCTGAGCCTGAACAGCCGGTTTATCACGAAGAAATCACAGAAGAGGTTGTCAGTGTTCAGACACGCTCATCAGAGCCCGAATCAGCCTCGGAACCCGAGGAAATATATGTTGCAGAAATTCCCGCTCCTGCGATTGAAGAGCCCGAGATTGAAGGCGAGGTTCTTGGCGATATCGTAGAAGTCCCTGCTACAGGAGATCTTCTCTATGTATATATCGCGACCGCTTTCGTTGGACTTATCTTATTAAACAAAGTAAGAAAAATGATCTTTTAATTTATCAAACACCGCGTTAGCGGTGTTTTTTTACATATCAACACCACCATAATTAACCTATTGTAATCATCAGGAGGATTCTATGAAGATACAACGCTTTTTTGCCGGCGTGTTAGCCGGAACACTCATGTTAACATCATTTACCAATAATGCTCTGGCCGCTACTGCTGATGACGCCACAGATCCGGCGACAGCTACTGGCTATAGCATCGTATCCGGGGCTGAGTCAGGAGCACCGGCAGCATATTATAATGCCGGACAGAACAAATTGATCCTGACATCAGGGAATATCAGCCACACACTTGATTCATTATTTAAAAATGCAACAAGTGGAGGTGCGGAACTACCGTTGAATGCAGTAACTAATATCACAGTAAAAGGTCCTATTGATCTTGCCGGTTCAGTATTTGCCAACAGCAGCGAAACCACGACAACAGACCACCTGTCTAACCTGACGCATATTCAGCTTAATAACGGTGTCACTATAGGTGCGACCAGCAACATAGCGCAGGCAATGTTTGCAAATAAGACAAAACTCGCATCTGTAAACGCAACCCAAACAGGGCTTCCTTTACCTGCATCAATCAAGCAGATGTTTACGGGTGACGTAGCACTTATCGAAATTCCGCAGTTTAATTACGCCGCAGTTACTGACGCGACCTCTGCTTTTCAGCATACTGCATTATCTTCATTAGATCTGTCTACAATGACAGCAGTAACAGCGGATACAGATATGCTTCTTAAAACACAGGCTTTGAATCAGATCAAATTTGGTAAAATCCCGTCTGCAACAAGTGGTTGGACCGGAAGATGGACAAACGCAGAAAACAATGATGCTATCACTGCAGACAATACAAAAAAAGCCTTAGCGTGGATCGGAAGTAGCATGGACCTGTCAAAAACATATAAACGACTGACGACCGATGCACAGTATACTAAAGCAGGTCTTAGTAATATGTATCATATTGATGGGTTACATAAGGATAACGCTTACAAGATCAGTGATGGTAGCGCAAATCCTTTTACAACGTACTGTTTGAACTGGAAAAAAGACGGGCCAAAAGATAGCTTTTATACAGGTTCGGGCGTAACAGACTCAACGTCATGGGCTTCACTTTTAGACGATGATAGCGCATCAGATGTTACCCGTACTTTGACCAATTATGATAATAGCGAGCAAAAAGCATTCCAGACTATATTGTTCTTCGGATATCCTAATGACGGAGCAGGCTTATTGGATAATAAGAATACTGCTGCAGCAAAAACAGATCTTTACGCAGCCACTCAGGCAGTTCTATGGAGTGTTTTAAATGGTATCGGTAAAACACAGGCTCTTGAAAAAGCAGGCAGTAATTCGACACAAGCTCAGAACCTCTATGACGCACTATTATCAAAGACATATGCAAATTTTACAGGCAGCATCTCAGACGGCACTTTTAATATGACAGTATATCAGCCTGATGATGCAACCAGGCAGAACATGATATCCGGCACATATAGTGTTTCTGTTACCAAATACGCTCCCGTGGGAACAGTTAAACTTCCCGGGGCGAAGCTCGTACTTTCCACAGACGCAGCCCACAATAATAAGGTTGCTGAATGGACTACAACCGATAAAACACATGTAGTTGTAGGCCTTATCCCCGGAAAAGAGTATTATCTTACGGAACTTGCTGCTCCTGCGGGTTATGATATTGCCACGCAGATTAAATTCACAGCAAACGGTCATCATCAAAGGGTCGACATGACGGACACTTATAAGAAACACAGCATAACTGTTAAAAAAGTTGATGATAGTCAGGCGCAGACCCGTGTTGTAGGCGCAGCCCTTACGCTCAGCGGCACAAGAGACAATGGTACAATAATAACTTCACAGACAAAAACAACAACATCATCAGATGATCTTGTCTTTACAGATTTGTATCCCGGTACCTACACAATATCAGAAACATCCGTACCGGCAGGATATCAGAGGGCAAACGATATTTCCTTTACGATCGCAGCTACAGATGAGGACAGCGTCAAACATATATACACGATGATTGATAAAAAGGTCAAATATGGTAGCGCTTCGATCACAAAAGTTGATCCTAAAGGCGAAAACTTAAGCGGCGCTGAATTTAAGGTCACAGACTCGACCGGAAAGATCGTCACTACCTTTACAAGTTCATCATCTGCTCAAAATATTGCCAATTTAACTGCTGGAGAAACTTATACCCTTGAGGAGACAAAAGCTCCTACAGGATACCAAAAGGCTGAAAAAAAGACGTTTACTGTCACAGAAAACAGCACGACTGAAATAAAAATCACGGATCAGTATAGCAAACATGAACTGACAATCAAAAAGGTTGACAATGACGGAAATCGTGTAGCAAATGCGGAGCTGAAAATTTCAGGTACAACACTTGCCGGCGATACGATCGACAGCATTACATTTACTACAAAATCAGATTCCGATAAAACGGTTGAATTATATCCCGGATCATACACGATCAGCGAAACATCTGTACCTGACGGATACACTAAAGCAAGCGACCAAAAAGTTACGATCAAGCTAACCGACGACAGTAAAACGGTCACTCTTGTAGACAAGAAAACAGCCGAAAAAGAGACAAAAGAAACTAAGGCTAACAACACAATCAATATCTACAAATATATCACGGGCACAACAACCCCGGTTAAAGGAGCCGTTCTTGCGATATATAACGGAGAGACCGAAATTGCAAAATTTACAACGACAGATAAGCCCTATACGATCACAACATTAACAAAAAATACAACATACACTTTAAAGGAGCTCACGGTTCCTGAAGGCTATAAAAAAGCCGAAGATATGACATTCACCGTATCGGGCCAATCACAAAATATTGTGATGTACGACGCTCCAACAACTGCAATTACAACAGCGGCACCTAAAACAGGCGATTCCAGACCAATAGGCCTTTTAATTGCTGTAATCGTAGCATCTGTAATAGGCGCTATACTTGGTTTATTCCTGTTCAGAAGAATCAAATCGCAAAAATAAATAAACACCAGATATAACACAATGCTAATTAAATAAGAGATTTCCTGCAGAACACGTATAGATAACCCAGCCGGCATAGCTCGCCGGCTGGTTCAAAATTAATATGATCTTTCATTTCGGTGCAAATCTTCTAGGAACAAATCGATTCTGCTTAAACCAAAACTTCCTGAAATAGCAATACATAAAAACACAATGCTATTCAAAAATTTCCCGGATGACGGCTCAACTTCAGGATTGATAGTATGTCTATATACCGGACACGTCGTTGTTGTTAAGCTATTTACATACACCGTTTCTCCTATTGTATGTGCAGTATTATCAGATAATATCGCCGCCTGGCCATTCACATCAATTACATATGTATTTTCTTTGATTGTGATTTCTTCTTTTACATCATCGTTTTTAGTATTATATGAATATGTTATAGTAGCTACATTACTATCCTTCTCAGTAAGCTTTAGTATTACATCTGCAGTGTTTGACACTACTACCGCTTCTACCGGATCTCCCTGGACTAATTCAGCAAGTGTAATCACGCCATAATAAAATGACAAGTAGACTCCGCAGAATAGTAACAATGTACACGTCAATTTAATTATCGCTTGCAAAAATAAACGTAAACAAAATTTGAACATTCTTTTCCCCCTCAATCTACAACTAAGATGAAAATGCGTTGTTTGTGATATAATATATTTTAACATTATCTACTTATTCGAGTTTTTCTGCACAGATTTTTGTCAATCTGCTCTTATCTTAATAGCATTGAGCTATAACACACTTTATGGTGGGACATTTTATCTATGTCCCGCTTTATTTTTCTTTTGAAAAATCATATTCAGGATAAAAGTTTTATGAATGATGAAGGAGGATGACGTATGCATTATGCGGTTTTACCTTATGGATATAAGATTATCGTAAATGGATCAAGCGATCCGTTCACGACCGGACTTATTACCGAAATCTTAGAGACACAGGATGGCGATTTTTGCAATAAGCTCTCTTCGGTCGGAGAAGCGCTTTATTATTGTGAAGCTTGCTATATTTCTACAGACGCAGCGCCCATTAGTATGCTTATTACTGATTGCAGTGATCCAGTATGCAAAGTGATCCTGATACCGTCTCCGGCACTGGTAGAGTTATATGGTATTGAAAAAGCAGCAATGATGCTGGAAAAACAATGTCAGACAAAAAAACATGAATATATTGAACTTGGAGACGACGAATTCAAAGAAATCTACAATATACTGTCCGACGAACTCGACGAGGAAGTAGACGAGGAAGTCGATGAAGATGATTATACAGAAGAGAGCGAAGAAGTAAACGAAAGTGAAAGTTCTGCACAGCCAAGCGAATATCTTTCGTCTAAGACCATTCGTATGCTTTATAAGCTTCATAAAGCCAGTGATATGTTCAGATTGAAAAATTCAGTCAAAATGTTTTACCGGTTCGGCAATAATTATTTTGCTGATTTTAAAGATGGCGTGATTGTAGATATGAAAAGCTTTGTTCCAAGACAGGTAGATATTAAGTGGGCAAAAAAAATCTCGCCCAGACAGATCAAATAATAAAGACAGGAGGCTTCGGCTTCCTGTTTTATATTATATGCAGAAAAAACATCGGGTATGTACATTTATATACTATAAACAGTAAATTCATATAACGCATAAGGAGCTAATATGCTTAGAAAATTATCTGGATATTTTTGTACTGTTCTTACTATATTTAGTTTAAGCTTACCGGTATATGCCGCGGATGCTTACACCGTGATGGATTATACCGGTAAAACTGTTTCTGTTGAAGATTCCAACATTAGTCTGATCATTGAAAATATCAAAAAAACAGATGGAGATGACGCTGCCAATGCGTATATTGAAGCAATGGCATCAGGAGACTATACGCAATTCTATAAAATCGTTGAAAATAATACGGAAACCGCGATGATAAGCAAATACATGGATCTCTCTGAACCTACAAAACCTAATATACCACTTACAAAGCCCCAGGAAATGGAATCTTGGGTACAGACTTTCTTAGGACCCGAGGGAAGTGTATCAGAACTAGGTAAAATATTAAAAGAACGCGGATATACACAAGATAATGACGGTGCCACGGATTATTTTGTTGCGATTGTAACAGATACCGATACAAGACCTGATTCAGCCAAAAATCCTGTATATCGTCTTTCGGAAATCGGGCTTAATCTGCGTTCAATGCAAGATTTGGAATTATACGAACAGGGTAAGATCGTTGAATACGCAGATGAGCCTTTAAGTATTAAACAAAAACAGATTATAGAAAAATACGGCCTTACAATCGTTAACGCAGCGGATATATATGACCGGCAGACACTTGCAGAGAACGAACAGGGTATGCAGCAGGCGGTAACGGACAATTCAGTTGATACAATGAATACACAGATACCGGAAGATAAACCTGTGACACAGCCCGTTCAATGGACACCTAAAACATTCCTGTCGGTATTAAGTATTGGCGTCATTGTCACCATAATAGGAACAGTTGTTTTTTATAAAGCATTGTTCGATAGAAAGGAATCTAAATATGATAAGAAAAAGCCGCACAAATAATTCAGCGGGACTTGTTAAAGAGCGCGCACTCAACGCTATCCGCGTAGATCACGATTCACAGAAATTTCAGGTGATAAAAGAACCTCTTCAACCATATATGGCGTTTATATTAGATGTTGCGTCTACTATCATTGCACGTAAATCCAACGATAATAAGGTGTCACTCACAAATAAATCAGCGGGTCTAAGCCTGCAAATTGAAAAATTACTGGGTGACAACGACATGAATAAAGATCGCTACAGTATTACATTATACAGCGGCGACAAGATCCGCTTTAGTGGGATTGCAATGAATACAAACGGTGGAGTTGGTATAAATCAGTGGGTATTCACTGAAAAAAATGAAGATACAGTGTCCCGTAATGATATCGACCAATTTATATTTGCAGCATCACTATTGAGCGCAAAAAACTTTACTGAAAAATGCACTGATTTGCAAACCCTTATATTGTGGGCACTGATCGGTCGTGGCGATGTAAATACTTTTACGTTTGATGATACATCAAAAGTTGTTTTTAATGACTCCGATAGTAGTATCGGTATCGAAATGTATATGCAGGATATTTTGATTATGACATGCCAGGCTCGTCCAAATCCGGATAACACTTATGAGCTCGATCATGTAAATATCAATCACGAGATACCCGCACCTGTTATCGTCTCTTTATCTGAAAAGATAAAGGCTTCGGTACGCGAGAAATATCAGGCAAATGCCATTGCACAGATTCAGGCTGCCCAGGAAGCTTTTTATATCACTCAGACAGGTGCGCATTATGGAGAAGCTGCTCAGCTCAATGATATCTTTAAACAGTACACATGATACCTGGGACGAAAGGAATTTTTATGCGAATCTTTACCGAGTTTATGCGAATCTTTACCGAGACTCAAGACGGAATCAAAAATAAATTAGCCGCACCTCTTATGCTCATATTAGGCATAGCTATAATCGGATGTCTACATATTTTACTATATCTTTTGATTGTCCCACATGCTGAAACACCAGTAGCTTCGCCGGATATACGGGCTTATGTTCAACGGCTTGGGCAATACAAAGACTTAACGACAGACATTAAACTTCAGCATGCGACAAGCGAAGAAATAGACGCAGAGTTAACCAAGATTGCAAAAGAGCTAAACTATATAGAAAGCTATGAAGACAGTGAATATAACGCGCAACAGGGAGATTGTGTAACCCTGATATTCAATCAGATTTCTGATACTGAAACTCCTGAAGCATATCAGACTGTTGAGCTGGGCTCAGGCACTCTTACAAAAGCTTTCGAGGACAAGCTTGTCGGTCTTAAAAAGGATACCGAGCAGGATATCACGGTCGACACAGAAACAGGGGCTCATGTCTATCATGTGAAGATATTAGACATAGCACACTACAAGAATCCCGATGACAACATGGCCGTTATGCTGCAAAACCCCGATCTTAATACCTTAAAAGACTTAAAAGATTATATCCGTTCAACTCTCAACACAGAATATCAGAATACCTATAATGCAAAAGTGCGAAGTGATCTCTTAAAACAGGTATTTAACGCAACTACTTTTAACGAGATCCCCGATGAGATCATACAGAAAAAGGCCAATGCCCTGACGGTTAAATTACAAAAGATGGCTGATACATATTCAACTGATGACACACCCGTTACATTTAACGATATTGTTCGTCCAACTATGGAGAGCGAAGGATATACGGGTTCAGTAACTGATTTTATTCAATATATTGCAAAAAAACAGTTACAGCAGGAAGCGCTTTTAAAAGAAATATTTGAAAGCGAAAGATTATCAGTAGATGATCTTGAGATATATAGTGACGCAGCCCTGGAATGGGCAGAACAAAAAGATCAATATAACACACTTGAAGATTTTATAAAAGATCACGAGTTTGAAGATTATCGAATAGCGCGTGTGAATGCCAAAGCGTTGGATTTTATCATACAGAACGCACGCACCGAATATAAGGACACAAAGGAGCAGTAATAAATGCAAGTAAAGACAGTACATATTCATTTTGACACTATAGAAGATATCAAGACTTTTGTTAGCGAAGTATCAAAATTCGATGCTTCATTCAATGTCCAGAGCGGCAGGTATATCGCAAACGGCAAATCGATTCTTGGAATGTTTTCGTTGGATTTCTCCAAAGGCCTTACAGTTAGGATCGAAGTTGCAAGTAACGACCCGGACGATATGTATGAGATTCTTTATGCGCTTAAACCATATATTCGCAAATAATAGGAGATAGCCATGGATATTACTTTGATGAATATCGATAAAGTTTCACCCGAAGAACTTTTAGATTATATGTATCTGAATTATGATGATGTCATTCTGTGTAAAGAAGGCGGGCTTGACGTAAACGATCTTGCTACTATACAGGGATTTATTGGCTGGTGTCAGAACGTAGAGTCTTTTTTAAATCCTTTGATTGCAAAGATGGATATTGTAAGCAGATCCATTCCCGCAGACAAAAAAGCTGGCAGCGCATATCAGCTCGCAATGAGCAAAAAGTTCATTCTTAATCAGTATTATAACCATATTGAACGTCTGTTTAAAACACTGTCCAGACAGGTTAGTATTTACTCTGAAATGACACACGAATACATGATGGATAGGCGTGCCGACAACATCGCGCAGTTCAATCCGGAGGAAAATTCATGGCCTACAGCTCTTTAAAGCGTAAAACTCCGCTTAAAGCAAAAACTCCTTTAAAGGCTCGCACCGGGTTAAAAACCTATAAGCCGCTGCGTTCATCTTCTGTGCGACAAACCACAAGAAAAACCAAAGCAAAAAGTTCTAAGTGTACAAACAGACCTAAGTATTTTAGTATTTTTACTGATGATCTGAATAGATGCGTGATAACCGGCAGTACCAAACCGTTTGCTGATATACATGTTCATCATATTTTTGGCGCAGCAAATAAAACGCATGCTGAAAAATATGGATTCCTCGTTCCGCTACGGGCGGACTGGCATGATATGTCGGACTACGGGATTCACTTCGATCGCGAACTTGATTTAAAATACAAGAGGTTGTGCCAGGAATACTGGCTTTCACACTATGGCACAAAAGAAGAGTTTATTGCTGTCTTTGGACAATGGTGGTGATATAATGACTGCTTAAAAAATAGGGGTATCCGCAGTTGCTGAGGGACTAACGCGACTTTTGAGGGTTTAGCTCAAAAACAGACCGACTTGTTGAGAGCTGTTCATTAGATATTATGTTAGTAAAAGAAGAAAAGAACATATAATGGCTCAAGAAAAAACCGGATTTGATTTTTTAAAGACATTATGTTGTTTAATCGGAACGGCATTCATGGCACTTAGTTTTATGTTAATTTATTTGATAGTATTATATATTAACCGGAACTGCCTTCTCATCGTGATAAATACTATGTTGTCCTACATCTCTAATAATGTGTTTGTAGTACTTCTGCGTATGTTATTAGCCCTCGCAGTTCCTATAGGGAGTACTCTAATGGTCGGATGCATAGTCTGCAAACTTATGATTGTTTTATGTTCTAGCCTTTTACATAATAAAGATTGGCTAAATCATTTTTAATTACAGAGTAGCTGCGTGGCTCTTTTTTACGTTATAGCAATATGATACAAACGGAATATCTGTCCCTCAATCCAGACACGCAAAGAAAACCCCTCACAAAGATAGACATTCAACAACTTTGAATAACCAACTTATTTATCAGAAAGAGAGCTGGATGGCTCTCTTTTGCGTTATAACAACATAAAATATTCTAAATAACCACCCATCAATTTAAAACCGTCAATCATGCCCATCAAAATGATCCCTCAACAAGTTTGAATACCCAAAAATAGGCAGTCATTTTTTTATTTGTTTTTTTTCTCCATTATTAAAACATCAAATTTAATGTCAGGATAAAGGAGGAAACAATGAACGAATTACAGATTACAGAACAGATTCAAGCCCCGATACTATCTCTTAATTTTGCAGAACTTGAAGCACAGGCAATACAGATTGCGCAGACATACACATCTATCGCTATTACAGATGATACATATATGTCTGCAAAAAACGATGCTAAAAAACTTGCCGGCTACGTTAATGATATTGAAAAAAAGCGCAAAGAGATCAAGCGTCAGGCAGAAGAACCTATCAAAGCATTTGATAGTGAATGCAAGCGTATCGAACAGATCCTTTTAGATGCAAAAACATCTATTGAAGGAGTTACTGTCAAATACGATGAAGACCGCAAAGCCGAGCGCGCCAAAAAAATCAAGGATTATGTTGATAAACAGCTTTCTAAATCCGGGTTACGCCCGGAGTATATTGCAAAACTTGTTGAACCTGCTAACGCCCAGAATCTTTCTTCGACGTTAAAAAGCATTAAAGAAGATTACGATGCGCAGATTGCAAGACTTCAGCAGGAACAGCATAATTACGACCAGCTGATGATAATCGCAAAAACTATGGTTGACGCTTCCAACGAAAAGATAAGCCAGAAAATGACAGTTGATTCTTTTCAGACAGACATCGAACATATTCTTCAGACAGAACTAACGCCTGCAGAAATGAGCGAGGAAATATCAAAAATCATCAGAACAAAGGCTGATGCGATCGCAGAAGCTGAAGAACGTATCCGCAATGAAGTTATTGAGGCAGAAAGGCAGAAACAGGCCGAACTACAGTCACAAATCGACGCAGAAACCGAAGCACCTGTTGCAGCACCCGCAGTAGCACCTGAAGCAGGACCCGGAATCAACAATAACCCTGCACCTCCCTCGGATATCGAAGAGAATCCTTTTGCAAAGCATATTTCTGAAGTTTCAGTTCCTGTGTGGGAAGGTACACTAAAATTGACAGGTTCTGTAGAAGGGTTGCAGGCTGTGATCGCGTGCTTGCAGGAAAAGTGCCGAGAAGTAAATGTACAGCTCTCAGTAGAGTCATCAAAACAGATATCATAAAATACACGCTAAAACCCGGCATATTGCCGGGTTTTTTATATGCAGAAAAATACAAACCATACTCAGTCAATAAAATATAAACTGTCAAGAAAGGAGTCAATATGTTCAAAAAAATAAGTATTTTACTGCTTATAGGGCTATGTCTGTTTACTTTACCGGTACACGCAGCGGAAGACATACCTCAGCCGTATTTTGCAGACCAGGAATTCCAATCTTTTATAGATGATGCTGTAACACGCTATAACGAAGGTAATACCGGCGCGATCTATGAAGTTTATACATATATCATCAGTGGGGCCTGTAGTCAGGAGCAGGTACAAAAAGTTCTTGAAATGGGATATTTTACTGACCATATAGATGATTTTAAACGATCCGGATTTTTAAACGAAGATTATATTTTGCCTGACACGGTTATCCCAATAACCGTTGCCCCGCTTAATAATTCATCTCCTGAAGAAAACGAATCCATATTAACAGCCGAAGATCCTGCAGTTACTTACATACACGACCTTGATGAAATCACTTCATTAAAAGCGCAACAGGTCATGGTGGATTTGATGAACGATAACGTTCTTGGCAATGCATATGTTACATGCCCGGTCTCGGTTGAATCCAAGCTGATAGATACGCAGATGATCGAGATTTCTGCTTTTACAGGAGAAAGCCTGACAATACTTTTCATGGACGGAGATCACGCAGCATATACATGGAAACTTGGTGGGAACGTTTATACTAAACAAGGGCAGGCAGATCTTGCGGTGAGTTATGATAAGCATACGCTGGATTATGATCTTGGGATTACTCTTCCTAAAGGAGCAACTTTATATTTGTATACAGGTGAGCCGGAAGGAACAACGATCAATCTTAAGAATTCGGATGGTTCGATCGCTTATACATTAGACGTTGATGACTCCGGGTTCATATCCATCCCACATATCATCAAAGACGGACATTTTAATATTTCAAAAGAATATGTATCAACTGGCAAGACCGGTGATAACGATACTGCAGAAGGTATAAAAAAACCGTTTAGCCAGATCACCGGCGTTTCAAATGTTATAATTTTAAGCATCATCTTACTTTTAACGCTTGTTGGAGTCGGGACAATTACATACACCGTCATATCAGCAAAACGCAGATAAGAAGAACAATATAAACATACGAATATATCCAAAAACCGAAGATATATCGGACATGAGATGATCATCGTGCCTGAAAAAGCGTATTTCGCTTGGCTATACAACAGCAGAAAGCATGGCACACCCATAATATATATGATATATCCGAGTTAAACTATACACCGTGGAAGTACATGATACGGAGGATACCGTCGAGTACCGTTAGGTTGGCTTCGCGTATAGGCACTTGCTCGTTAAATATGCTCACGGACAAAAAGATTGCTTTACGGCAATCTTTTTGTATTATGCAGACCTTAACTTAATGATATTACTCACTATGTAAGGTCTTTTTTTTATTATTATTTACCATACTTACCACAGAAAAACAAACATTATAAAACAATTTATAAAGCGAGGAAAATATATGGCTAAGATTGAATACAACCCCTTGGGCGGGACTGCCCAATCCCTGATCAATGATTATCATGCTCAGATGGCTGACATTGACAGACAGCTATATGAAACGGGTTCTTATACAGGTCCCGTGTTTAACCCTAAGACTAATACCGTTGACGTGCAAACTTTAAACAAACGACAGGCGAAACTATTAAAAGACAAACTTTGGTATGAAGCAGATAAGCTCGAAGGGTATGGCGTTTTAGACAGGCACCGCCGCTTTGGATTACGTTCGATTCTCGCGGGTATAGCCAGAGCTTTAAGAGCGCTTAATCCGGTATATCAGTTTAAATTATATAGAGCAACTAAGCTCTATGACAGCAACATTCAGGATATGTACGAAGCTATACAAGTACCCGAAAAAGCACCTGCAGAAGTACTGCACGTAAAGATACCTGCTCCGCAGCCCGAGCCTCTAAAACAGATCACTAAAGAAATTCCGGTACCTCCTCAGGTTGCCCCGCCGGTAATCACACCGCCACAGCCCACCCAAAAAGAAGAAAAAGATTATCAAAAGATCCTGTACGATAAGGTTCAGGCAATCGTAGATCAGTCCGGATGCAAAAAGAGCGAAGCCCTGCTTCAGCTTATAATGGAAAAACCAGTCAGAATATTGAGCGTAAAACCTGAAGATGTCACGAAAAATATCGCCACGCAGGCTGTTTTAGGAATGTCTCAAGTAAAACAGAAGCCGGTAAACGATATCCTGATTGAGATTGCATATAAAAATCCTGCAATAGTCAAAGCTGATAATAAAACACAGGGCCTTGAAAGTATCTTTAAAGTATACCCGAGGATCATCGAGACCGTGCCTGGCTCCTTAAAATACTTTAATAAAGGAGCTATCAGCCTTAAGACGACAGAATATGTGCTGCACGATATCAAAGAGCACGTTCAGGAAGGTCAGTCTACACAAGACGTGGTTAAAGCTTTTGAGGACCAGGTAAAACAGATCGATTCTCCTGCTGCAAAACGCATGTTGGAAAATATCACTTCATTATCCGTTCCTCAGGTTACGCCGCCTCCTGCACCTGCGATTGTTCCGCCAATACCACAGCCGCCGCAACCCCCGCAGCCTCCAATTATTCCGGCGCCTACCGTGCTCCCGCAACTACAGCCTATGCCTCCGATCAACACGGGCATACAGCCTCCACCTATACCGCAGCCTCCGACACCTCAGGTCGTTCCGCAAGTGCCGAACGAGACTGATTTTCCGCCTCATTTTGCACCGGGGCCGGACTTCCCATACCCAACTCAACCGGAATTAGTACCTGATGGCAGTGATGAACTTGAATATGGGGAAGAATATTGGAATGATTGGCGCAATATTCCGGAATTGGCCGCATTGCAAGATATCACTCGCACACGCCACCCTGAGGTTGATAGTTATCCGGATATGCGTTCAGAGATGGCACTTTTAGATGCGATGATCAAAGACCATCCGGAGCTTTATAAAAAAGTACCTGATATTTCTAAATCAACAATCATGACCGCTTATGCTGTAATCGATAACCCCGATATGCTGATCGAAGCACCTGAAGGCCTTTACCTTGACGACATTGCTGACGCTGTGATTCAAGAACTTAGAGCACGCGGGCCTCAATCTCTCGACAACATGATCCAGACACTCACAATACAGGATGATCAAGGTACTTTGATTCAGGAGCAAAAAGCCTTGCTTCAAATGCTAAATGACGAAAAAATGCGTCAAAGCGAGCGTGAGTATACACGCGAATACGATGAATTTACACGTTAAATGATCACGCCCTTCTTCCTATAAAGACCATAATAAATGGGAAGGAGGGCTATCTTTATGTCTGTAAACCCCACAAAACTTATATTGCTACTAATAATGTGCATTTTAGTCATTGTAGCTTATATTTCATCATCCGTTACTAAAAAGAAACGCAAAAACAACCTGATTACAAGCGAGCAGGCAAAAAAACAGTATGTAGTCTGCTTCATCATATTGGGTATTGCATTTCTTTGTTCTATCGTGACAAAAAATCTTTGATCATAAAGGAGAAAACATGGATCAGATACAGGATATTCTTGATATCAAAAAAGGAAAATCATTAAAAGAATTTGACGATGTTACAGCTATAAAGGCTTTTGCAGCAATGAATACTCGTGATGCCTGGGATGAGCTCCCGGAACAGCTGAAAAACCGCCGGTTTGCCAAAATGGCTGTTATGCAGAATTTTCGGAATCTAAATAAAGTCGGTGAAAAATATATTCCGCATTGCAGCGGCGTATTTGCAACATGGAACAAAAAACTTGCGCGAAAAGATTTGAACGCTTACATGCAGATTTTAAACGCACAGAGCCCTGCATTTATTAAAAGCGCGCTTCGTTTTGATCCATCAATCCTCAGGCTTATTCAAAATAAAACTAAACGGGCAAAGGATCAGGAAGACCACGAAGTTAATTTACAGCAGCGTGCGTTACACATAATTCACAGCAATTCCAAAACGCAAAAAAATCCCAGATTAGACATAGATGATCGTGATTTGGCATTTTATGATTTTACCGGTACGGAGTACGGCAATATCAACGAGCTGGGTCCGGAAGCATATCTTGCACGCCCTGTAAGTTTACAGACTAAAGAAGATTTGGAGTCTTTGTTGCAGCTTCCCGATAAATTTCCGCCAGATTTTATTGAAAGATTGCTGATTCCATATCGCCAAGAAGCGTTATGCCGTCAAGCACACGATGACCAGAAGGCAGATGAATGGAAAACAAGACAAATTCCTTGGCTTGATAAAGATATCTGCTCCCATATAGCCCAGATGCATCCCGAAGCATCAATTAAAACACCCGGATATCTTACAAAAGATATTATTGCGGAATATTGGAACTGGTGCAAAGACAATGAAATAGAGAAGGACGTTCTGACAGAATACTTTATCGCATTCCCTTCAGAGATGCTTAATGAAAGTATGTGTACAGATATTACAGTTGACTGGAAAGTGTTAGCGCACGCACCTCAGTTCTTTGCGGGTTCTGAAACAGCACGTAAATACCTGAATCAGCATCCAAACGATGTGTTCAAGCTCCCTAAAGAGTATCAGACAATCACAAAGATCCTTGCAGATGGTACAAGCTTAAATAAAGAGAATATACAGCAGATTAAAGACACAGAACTTAGAGAATTGATCGCTGCCGCTGCCGGGATCGAGATAGAGGAGTAAATGTCATGACTATGCGTGAGCAATCTATCTTATATGCAGTCGGGATGACTTTATCCGCAATCATCCTTATCACTATGTTCGGGATGAACGCAGTGGGCAGTAAAAAAGCTGTCTTAA
>JAEEGK010001417.1_pt1 | contig 60131 bp, 50 predicted proteins | sample 8958771 | NCBI WGS metagenome assembly JAEEGK01 (sample SAMN16246547, study PRJNA631951) | gut metagenome | biome: gut microbiome; feature: rumen; material: SC-attached | host: Bos | place: Iran: Karaj | collected 2018-10 | reverse complement strand
TCTGTGTGCGTGATTCCTTATGGATAAAATCTAAGTCTTTAAGTCTAATATAATCTGGCCGCTGGCTTTTGCCCCATGCCCTAAGGCTTTCTAATTATACTAATACCATTTTCTTAGCACAACTCGCAGTTCACTCACATCATTAACGTAAGACCGATTAATTATCCATTATCAATTCTCCATTATCCATTAAAAAGTGTATTTTCGCGCCGTAATTTTAACAAAGAATGAAAAGTGGTATCATACGAATATTAATGGGGCTCGTGTTTTGTGTGTTTGTTGCACAAGACATTGTTGCACAGCGGTTTATTGGATCTGTGATTGCCGGTGCCAACTTTGCGCAGATTGAAGGTGACGGTGTGCATGGCTTTACCAAAGTGGGTTTTAATGGTGGACTTGGGATGACCGTCCCCGTTAATAGGAAACAGACGTGGCAAATTTCCATCGAATTGCTCTATTCCATGAAAGGTTCGGTCAAACGTTGCCAGCCTGGATACTTTAATTTGGACAATTACGCCCCGTCCATGTTCACGGATGTGGATTGGTCTGTGCCGTTTGATTCCACGATGAAATGCAACATTTCCCTTGATTATGTTCAGATTCCTTTGATGGTGCATTTTGAGGAACGCTATTCTGGATGTACTTTCGGGCTGGGTTTCGCGTGGAGCCGCCTGGTGCGCGCACATGAGATATATAATGGATATACACGCACAATCACTGCCCGTTCAGGCACATACAAGAAGAGCGACTGGTCGGTCATAGCCGACATCAATATCCGTTTGTATAAGAACCTTAATCTGAATTTCCGCTACGAGTATTCGCTGGTGCCTATTAGGATGGCGCAGTTTGATTATGTTCCTAATCATCCGAATATTCCGCCTGTGTCGGAAACGTATAAGTACCACAACAACATGCTTTCTGCCCGTTTGATTTATTACATTAACGAAAAATTCTATAGAAACACCCGCGTTAACAAATACGGTGAGGTGATGGGTACCAAATGGTTGCGCGAGATTCCGAATTTAAAAGACGAATAATATATGACAAATATGAAGAAAATTACCACAATAGGATTGATCTGTTTGGTTGCGTGCATCTTGTTTCCGCAATGCAGAGATGTTGATTTAACGGCTGATTATAAGGATATTACCATATCTTACGGCATTCTTAACGCCCAAGATGACATACATTATTTCAAGATTTACCATGGCTTTATCACGGATGAGAATGCTTTGGTTGAAGCGGGGAATTGGGACAATGTCTATTATCCGGTTGATTCGATTGAGGTCCGATTGGAGGAGTATAAGAACGGCAAGATTGTGCGTAGTGCCGTACTGGACACTACAACGGCGGTTCCGAGAGACGAGGGTTATTTTCCAAATCCCAAGCAGCTGCTCTATTATTCGAATTGGAAATTAGACAATGAGGCTGTCTATCGATTGGTGATTAATCGCCACACTACGGGTGATGAAGTATATGCGGAGACCATGATGGTGGGAGATTTCGGTATTAAAAATCCCATGCAATCGTGGAATATGTGCTACAATCAAGCCTACAAGATGAGGTTCTCCCAGGCAGAAAATGCTGCCATGTATGATGTCTTTCTTACCTTTTCCTATATAGAAGTTGACAACAACACTGGAGTGATTGAACATAAGAAAGTCACTAAGCGTCTGAACGGGGACTATATCAGAGCTACTTCGTCTTCTGAGGTCCTGTTTAGCTCATTCATTCCTGAAACATTTTTCACCACGATTATTCAGGCAATCGAAACCAAGCCTAATGTCACGCGCTATACAGACACCTATTACTGTCTGCGTCTTACCGTTTGGGCAGGGGATAAGAACTATCTGACTTACAGAGAAGTGGCGACCCCCAGCAGCAGCATCGTACAAAACAATCTGGAATATACCAATTTCATTTCGGAGAATGAGTCCGCGTATGGATTGCTGGCTTCACGTAGTTATACTTATGTGGATTTGATGCTGAGCTCCTCTGAACATAACGAGGATACGTTGGTACACAGTCCACGTACGCAACGATTGAATTTCGACTATTACCGTAATTCTCCTGAATTTCCAGGGCTTAAATAGTCATTATGGATTGGGGTGTGGTTATAATACGCTTGTTACTGGCCACGTTTTTAGGGGCAGTGATTGGCTTTGAACGCGAATACCATGCGAAGGAAGCTGGCGTTAGAACACACTTGCTCGTCGCTCTCGGATCCTGTCTGTTTATGATCATCTCCGTCTATGGTTTTGACTTTATGTTGGATCGTGACCATGTGAGTTTTGACCCTTCACGTATTGCCTCCCAGGTGGTTACGGGTATCGGCTTTATTGGGGCGGGTACTATCATTCTGCAAAAACAGATGGTACGCGGGCTGACTACCGCCGCAGGTCTGTGGGTTACTGCCGCCATCGGACTTGCATGTGGCAACGGCATGTATATCGTTGCCGTCGTCACGACGGTCATTGTGCTGGTCTCTTTGGGATTGATCAACGTTTATCTGCCTTATTTTTCACAAAAAGAACGCCACATCACTTTCCTTGCGGAAGATTATGAGGTGATGACGGAAATTCTGGAACGTCTTCGTCAAGAAAAAATCACGGTGCTGAACTATGAGTTGCACAAGTCAGCAGAGGAAAACGATGGCAAAATGTTGATTACCTTAGAAATACGGATGAAACGATACGATAATGTCAAAGGGATCACCTCTATTTTGAAGAATTTCGAAAAGGTGGAATTGGTGCAGGTCTCTTAATGTAGGGACGCAAAATCTCACATCGCTACGACATTGCGGTAAATTCCCGTCCATTTTTCGCCGATGATATCGGGAGAACAAATATCTTCTGCCTGTTTTCGGATGATTTCGGGATTGTATTGCTTGCTGTTGTCCAGCATATAATCAAGTTTTTCAACAAGTTGAGCTTCGTCTTTCGGGGCGACGATAATGGCGTTGTGTTCGTTGGTGATTTCCAGGATGCCGCCGACGGGAGTTGTCACCACTGGCGTGCCGGTGCTGAACGACTCTAATAGCACACACGGCTGGTTTTCGTAGTTGGAGAACAGCAGGAAAAAGTCGGAATCCTGTAGCAAGGCGGCAATTTCAGCAGAAGTTTTGCGCCCAAGAAAGTGCACGTGAGACTCTAAACCGCGTTCCCTGACAAAAGTTTCCGCCAGAATGTTCCGGAAGTCGTGGACAATATTGAGCTCGAAGTCATCGCGCCGTTTTTTCAAAGCATCCACCGCGTGCAGGATTCCCATGATGTTCTTTGCGTTGTTTTCGAGGGTGGAGACGTGCAGAATCTGCTTTTTCGAATGGGAAGGCAGGATGGGCTTCTGCGAGAAAACCGCTGTGTCAACCACGTTGCCGACCACGGTTTGTGGCTTTTTCGCTGCAATCGGCACGGTGGCGGCAATGTTGTCGAGCAGGTTCTGCGAGACGGCGGTGATGTGCGATGCGTGGCGGAATGTGTGGCGCAGAATCAAACGTTCTGTCAGGGAAAGTTTCCCCCGGTTCATGGGCAGATATCCCGTCCAATGCTCGCTGACAATCAATGGGATGCGGAACTGTCGGCTTAACCTTACCGCTACCAGTCCCATCGGCAATGCCACGTGCAGATGGAGAATGCTCGGCCGGCCGTAAGTCTTAATCACTTGTCCTAAAGCGGAGCTGTAGGCGTTGAAAAGGGCCAGCTTGTTTGCAGAATTTGCCTCTACGGGAAACAGTGTGGCGTTTTGGGGCAGAGCGGGGGTGAAGTCGGGATGGACGTGGTGCAGGATAACCGATTGCACACGGTCGCCCAGCGATTCAATATGGCGGGAGATGAAATTGCCATTCAACGGCTTTTCCGGAATGGGGAACCAGGAGGGGATGTGAACAACCAGCATATCGTATTTTTTAAGCGGGCAAAGATAGTCTTTTTTCGCGAAATGCGAATATATGGATATTTGTAATTTGTGTACCTTTGCCGCCGCAATCGAAACTATGTTTGGAAAGATTCTCAATACTTTTGGCACGAAAATCGTGGTGGCCTTGCTCAACCTGACGATAGCAATCGTCATCTCCCAAGTCTTGGGTGACAGCGGCAAGGGCGTGCAGTCGTTGGTGCTGACAAATATCAGTTTCATCCTGATTTTCTCGGAAATCGTCTGCGGTGCGAGCCTTGTCTTCCTGACCTCGCGCTATTCCTTTTCGAAACTTTGGCTGCCTTCGGTACTTTGGGCGTTGCTCATCGCGGCACTTATGGGCGTCGTTATGGTGGTGGTCAACATGGGGTTGGACACGACGCTTGCGCTTCACACAGCCGCCCTTTCCTTTCTCTCCTCGTTTGCCAGCATCAATTTCCGCTTCCTCCTGGGTAAAGAGGAGGTGAAAAAGGCCAACTACAACACATTACTGCAACCGTTGGTTTTAGTGGCCACCTTGCTGGTTTATTACCTGGCTTTAGGCCGTCGAGATATTTACGGTTATGTCATCGGTCTTTACTTAGCCTACATCAGCTCTTCGGTGTTGGGAGTTTGCCAATTACGCCGAGAGTATGCTGCGCTTACTTTTTCTCCTGCCGGAGAGTACAAAGAGACGTTGAAAGCCCTTTTCAAGTACGGTTTCCTTAACCAGACCGGTCATTTTGTGCAGTTTTTCAATCTTAGGCTCAGCTACTACCTGCTGAATGCTTTTGTGGACGCGGGGAATGTGGGGGTCTATTCCAATGCGGTGTCGCTGGCCGAATCGTTGTGGATTATTTCCAATAGCATTGCGTTAGTGCAGTACGCCCGTATTTCCAATAGTACGGATAAAACTTATAACCAACGGCTTACATTGGATCTTGCGAAATTGTGCTTTGCGGTGGCGTTGCCTGCCGTGGTAGTATTGGTATTGCTGCCCTCCTCGTTTTACCAGTTCGTTTTCGGGGCTGAGTTCGGGCAGATGGCCACACTCATCCGTATTCTGGCGCCGGGAGTGCTGCTCTACAGCCTATTCCTGATTCTCGGCCACTACTATTCCGGTTCCGGACGTTATTTTATGAACACCGTTGCCGCATTGTGCGGTTTGGTGGCCACGCTGGTGTGCGGTTTCACCTTGATTCCCCGTTACGCCGCGCAGGGTGCCGCCATCACCGCCGCCATTGCCTACAGCATGAATGCGGTTTTCCTGCTGGTCTGCTTCCTTAAAGAGTCGCATTTCCGGATGCGGGACTTTTGGCTGTCTTCATCAGAAATCAAACAATACATCATGGAAATCAAAAATCATTATCTGAAATAAACGGTTATGAATAAGATACAAAAAGGATTGAAAGCGTTGAAACTCGTTTTGCGTCACCCCTATTTGCTTAATAATGTGTTAGATGACGAGGAGGTTTGCAAGGAACGGTTTTGTCGGAAATATGCGATGCCTGACGGACTGCCGTTGCTGAATTTGGAGACCCTTTTTCCGGATTTCGTCGAGACGGTGTCGCCGTACGCCTATCTTTCCGGGGCTACCATGCCGATTGACATTGCTCTGTTGAAGGCACTTGCCCGCAGGCAGAATGCGCAAAACTATTTCGAAATAGGGACGTGGAGAGGGGAGAGTGTGGCGAATGTGGCCTCGCTGGTACCCCACTGTGTCACGCTGAATCTGTCGCGCGAGGAAATTATTGCGCTCACTGGCGATGAACGTTACGCTGACGCACACGCGGTATTCTCCAAAAATCTGGACAATGTGACGCATCTGCAAGGCAATTCGCAAACTTTTGATTTTTCGCCCTATAAGGGCCAGTTTGACCTTGTGTTCGTTGATGGAGACCACCATTTCGAGGCGGTACGGAAGGATACTGAAACCGCTTTCACGCTTATTCGTGATGAAAATTCCATAATCGTCTGGCATGACTATGGTTACGATCCTGAAACCATTCGTTGGAGCGTATTGTCGGCTATATGGGAGGGGACACCGTCCGAAAAACGCTCGCATCTCTACCATGTCGCCAACACCATGTGCGCCATCTATATTCCAGAGCGTTTACAAGCAGGGAAATTGGTGCCGCACGCCACTCCAGACCATTTCTATGAGGTGAACTTGAAATCGGTCAGGAGTGCTCATTCCCTTTGAAAATGGATATGGACGATAGGCTTTCTTTTAACAGAATAAGGTCTTCCTTGGTGATGAGGAAGTCACGCGGAACGGCCTTTGTCCGAATAATGAAACAGACCAACGTATAGACAAATGTGCAAGTGTAGGCGATGCTGGAGATGTGGCCCGCTACCTGAAGGGCATGGACGGGATCCGTTTTTGATGCCCCGGAAAGCCAAGTGAAACCTAACACGAGTGTCACCGTCAGGCTGATGAAGGAGCCTATGGCATTGATGTGGAACTTGCCGTGCCCGGAGAAGTAATGGGAAAGAATGTAGAGACAAGATAGCGATACTATGCCTGGTAACAGACTGTTAATCACTGGTTTGGATTCCGCATATTCGGGGCCGAAGATGATGCCGAAGAAGGAAGCAGGCAGTAACCACAGCACCAATACGGCAATCAGGATGATGGCCAGCGCGAATTTCAGCAGCGAAAGGGTGATTTGTTTCGTGTAATCCGCCTCCTGACAGTTGGAGATGCGGGCATATTCCACCACGCAGATACTCTTCGGGATAATCAAGGCTGCTTCCGAAATTTTGCTTCCCAAATCGTAGATTCCCAACGACTTGTCGTTGATAAAGCGTTGGATTAGAAAGTAGTTGGTACGGTAGGTGAGTAGCTGGGCTAGGTTTGCCAGCTGTGTCCAGCAACCGAGTTTAACCATCTCCCCGAACAATCTCCAAACGCCATCAAAGTTGTTGAAACGGACATTTCGGCGGATATAAAAGCAACTGATGATGCAAGGTACCAGAAAGGAGACCAGATAGAGGTACAGATAAATGCGGATGTGGATAACCCAACCGAAATGATAGTGTAGAAATAGGGATATGCCAAGAAGCAGTATTAACAGTACGGCTTGCGTAAGTTGCAGTAAATTATATAGTTTGATATTCTCTTTCCCTTGAATGATTCCGAGGTGGATGAAATAGACATTGAGGATAATGGAGGTGACGAGGGTGAAGAGAATGAATTCGTGTGGAACCAGTTGGAAGCAGTCCAGCAGACACACCCCGACGGATGTGCTGATCAGCATCCAAGCGTATGAAAGAAGCAGTAGTTGGAGATTATCGCGTTGCGGAGTGAGATAGACCAGAGTGGAACCACCCACAAAGTTGCTGAGTACCTGCAGCAAGGTCAGTCCGAGAATGACAATGGCGATGGTGCCAGTGCCCTCTGGCCCGAATTGGTTGGTGTTGATGATGATCACGGTGAACATGATGACCGTGGTCAACAATCGGTTGAAAAAAGTACCCAATATTTTTTCCGTCATTTTGGAATGATTATCGGTGCTTGATTTTGGCAGCAAAAATACGCAATTATCGGACACATATAAAAAAAATGTATCTTTGCCTTTTCATTCTAAAATCGGAATTATGAAAAAACAGATACCCGCTTCCGAGTTGCCGCTGCAAAGCGACGGAGCGATTTACCACCTCAACCTGCATCCTGAGGAACTGGCAGATAATGTGATTCTTGTTGGTGACCCCGGACGCGTGGCGATGATTTCCGGCATGTTCGACACGGTGGATATTCACAAACAAAACCGCGAACTGATTACCCACACCGGTATGTACAAAGGTAAACGCGTCTCCGTGATTTCCACGGGGATGGGTACGGATAACATTGACATTGTCCTCACCGAACTGGATGCGGTGGCCAACATTGACCTCAAAACCCGTACCGTCAAAGAGGAGCGCCGCTCCCTCAATCTGGTGCGCATCGGCACATCCGGTGCCCTCAACCCCAACATCGAATGCGGCAGCTTTGTGGCCTCCGCTTACGGTCTGGGCATCGACGGGGTGTTACGATTCTATGACACCGAAAACCTTATCCGAGAGGATATTGTGGAGGCATTTGTCCGCCATACTGGATGGGACCGCACGCTGCCTTATCCGTATTGTACGCCCGCTTCTCAGGAACTGCTCAACCGCATCGGGTATGACATGACGAAGGGGATCACCGTCAGTGCACCGGGCTTCTTCGGCCCGCAAGGCCGGGAGGTTCGCGCTTCCCTCAAGTATCCCGCTCTCAATCAGAAAATCGAATCTTTTGATTATCAAGGAATTGCTATTACCAATATGGAGATGGAATGCTCCGCCATTTACGGCCTCGGCAACCTGCTCGGACATCATGCGCTTACCGTCTGCCTCATCATCGCCAATCGTGTGACTTGCAAGTTCTTGGATAGCTATCACGACCGTATGGAAACGCTTTGTCGCACGGTACTTGAACGCTTCTAATGCTGAATGTAGAAAGAAGAAAGACAAGTGAAGAAAACGAGTGATCTGAGGTATTATCGTCTCCCCACATAATTATCAATTATCCATTATCAATTATCCATTATGAAAAAAACAACTCTATGTATAATCTTTCTTATCTTCGGATTAGGCTCGGTTCTCGCGGAGTCATCCACATGTAAGATATTGTATCTTATTCCTTTTGACTCAGATAATTATACCGCACCTTTTGTTAAGGAAAGTGAGGATATGGCGAAAGTGCGCTCCTATCAGCTGATGGGCTTTTGGAATGGGGCGCAGATGGCGATTGAGGAGCTGGGCAAGGACGAGAATATCCAGTTTGAGGTGGTTGTGCGTGATATCTCCAATAGCGAAATTAAGCTGCGCAAAATCTTGGAGGACGAAGAGTTGATGTCAGGTGTGAATCTTATCATTGGCCCGTTTTTCAGCAAGCTTTTTACCATTGCGGCAGAATATGCCAAACAGTACCGGATTCCCATTGTGAACCCATTTACTAGCCGACAGGATTTGATGGAAGGGAACGAGTACGTCTATAAGCTGATTCCATCTTTGGAATCTCGTCCCGCCATGATTGCGTTTCTGGCGCAGCAGTCCGATGCCTTCCCGATTATCATCTACGGGGATTCCGTTTCCAAAAACAGAGAGATGATGGCCTATACGAAATATTTCCAAGACAACCATATCGCATTCGAGGTCACATCTAATGCTTCTTCGGTGGTGTCCCGTTTGAATCCCGCCCGTCCGCAATTTGTGGTCACCTTTTACGACAACCCTGCGCAAAACCTCATCATCTCCCGTAGTCTGATTTACAGTAAAAAGACCGACAATCTGACGTTTGTGGTGCCGGAGACATGGTTGGAGTCAAAAACTTACGACATTGAATATTATTCCAAACTGAACCTGCATTTTTTCTCGGATTATTATGTCGATTTTGATGCGGAAAAAACCAAGACCTTCGTCTATGACTACACACAGAAGTATGGGGTGCCACCCTCTTTGGAAAGTTTCGCATTTCAAGGGTACGACATCACCAACTATTTCATAGAGTTGGTACTCAACCATTTTGACCACGACCGTGTGAAAGTAACCCCGATTGCATTCCCGTTGTCTTTTGACAAGTCGTCAGATGGAGGCTATGAGAATGTGAATGTGCAGTTTTTGGAGGTCAAGGATAACGAAATAGTCCCCAGTTTATACTAATTGCGCTCATGCAGACCTTTTTTGCCGATGTGATTCTGCCGCTGCCCATAGAGGCGCGTTTCACCTACCGTGTGCCCCAGTCGCTGAACGGCAAAATCGCGTTCGGAATGCGCGTCATCGTTCCTTTCGGGAACAACAAACTCTATGCCGCCATTGTGGAAAAAGTCCATGAGAATGCTCCTAAACAGTTTTCTGTCAAGTATATACTGGACGTGATAGACGAACGGCCGGTGGTCTCGGAGGCACAGTACCGTCTTTGGCAATGGATGGCCGACTACTATATGTGTACGATAGGGGAGGTGATGGCGGCTGCGTTGCCTTCCGCCTTGCGTCTCGCCAGCGAAACCAAGGTGAAAATCCATCCTGAGTTCGACGGCGATGTTTCCGTGTTGACCCCTTACGAACTGAAAGTGATGGAATTGCTTATCCATCGAGAGACTATGACCGTTGCCGAAGTCGGAAAAAGTTTGCAGATTGCCAAGGTGCTGCCCATCATCAAATCGCTGGTCGATAAGCACATCTTGATTACCGATGAAGAAATTCGAAATCCGTATAAGCCGAAGAAAGAGACGGTTGTGAGAATTGCCCCGCCGTTCAATGTGGAATCTGCCTTTATGGAACTTCTTGACAAACTCAATGCGAAGGCCAGCACCTCCCAGCAGGCCGACACGCTGCTGGGTTTCATGATGCTCACCCGCAAGGACGGTCGTTACCATTTTGATGCAGCTGTACCCAAAACTGAATTGGTGAAATCCGAACATGCCAGCCAAAGCAGCCTGCAGACATTACTGAAAAAAGGTGTTTTGCTTTCAGAAGAGCGCGTCATCTCTCGTTTGGTGGATTTTTCTGCCGAGAATGCAGGTGAAGTGCGCCTTTCTGCACCGCAAGAGCAGGCCTATCAAGAAATCAAGCACAGTTTCGAGACATTTGCTGTGACATTGTTGCACGGTGTGACGGGCAGCGGCAAGACAGAAATCTATATCAAGATGATTGACGAGGTACTGAAACAGGGCAAACAAGTGCTCTATCTGTTGCCGGAGATTGCGCTTACCTCTCAGATTGTCAATCGGTTGCGGAAATATTTTGGAGACAAGGTTGGCGTCTATCACTCCCGATTCAACGAGTATGAGCGGGTGGAAATCTGGAATCGTGTGCTGAGTGGCGGCGAGGCGGATAGCACCTCCAAGTATCAGCTCATTCTCGGGGCTCGCTCGGCGTTGTTGCTGCCTTACAAGAACTTGGGATTGATTATCGTGGATGAAGAGCACGACGGCTCTTACAAGCAGATTGATCCCGCTCCGCGCTACCACGCCCGCGATGCCGCTGTGATGCTGGCGCAGATTCATGGGGCGAAAACTTTGTTGGGTACAGCTACGCCTTCGTTGGAAACTTACTTCAATGTCCAGCTTCACAAGTTCGGCCTTGTGGAGTTGATGCAGCGTTACGCGGAAAGCCATCTCCCTGACATATACACCGTTAACATGAACTTGGCCACCAAACGCCACGAAGTGCAGGGACTCTTTTCCAACTTCCTGATTGAGCAGATTGCGGCTGCCTTGGAAAGAAAAGAGCAGGTCATCTTGTTCCAGAACCGGCGAGGCTATGCGGTGCGCATGATTTGCCATACCTGCGAGTCGATGCCCAAGTGCCAATACTGCGACGTGACGCTTACATACCATAAGAAAACCAATCTGCTGAAGTGCCATTATTGCGGTTACGCTATCGAGGTGCCGCACGAATGTCCCACGTGCCACAGTACGGATATTGAGATGAAAGGATTTGGTACAGAACAGGTTGAAGATACATTAGCGCAGATTTTCCCGGAAGCCAGAATCGCCCGGATGGATACCGACACCACACGGTCGAAAAATGCTTACCAGCAGATTATCACTGATTTTGAGGAACATAAAACCGACATTTTGGTGGGTACCCAAATGGTGACGAAAGGGCTGGATTTCGATCGGGTGAGCGTGGTGGGAATCCTTAATGCTGACGCGCTGATCTCCTTCCCCGATTTCCGTGCTTTTGAACGGGCTTTCCAGTTGTTGTCGCAAGTGAGCGGCCGCGCAGGTCGCAAGGAGGTGCCGGGCAAGGTGGTCATACAAACATTCCAGCCTAATCATCCCGCCTTGAAGTACGTGGAGAGCAACGACTTCGCCGCGATGTATCAAAGCCAGATAGCGGAGCGGCAACAGTTCCGGCTCCCGCCGATTACCCGCATGGTGAAAATCACGTTGAAACATCCTGAAGAAAAGACGGTTCTGGCAGCGGCGATACAATTGCAGGGAATGTTGCGCGAAATGTTCGCAGGATATGTCATGGGGCCGGCCGCACCGTTGGTGTCCCGCATACAGAACTATTACCTGCAGGATTTTTGGATCAAGATGTCTCGCGACCATACACTTGCTGCACGGAAACAGCAGTTGGCCGAGGTGTTGCGCCAATTCAAGCAACATCCGTCATTCAAGAAAGTTCGTTGCGTGGTGACTGTGGATGCATGATTTTGTCGAGACGCGATGTGCCGCGTCTTTTTAACAGTGCGCATTGTTACACATAATTATTTCAGCAGATACAAGTAAATACCCGCAAACTGAATGATAGCTGCCAGCAGCACAAAAATGTGGAACACGAAATGCCGGTACGGCTTCTTTTTTCCGATGAGGTAGAGCACCGCTCCGATCGTGTAAGCCACTCCACCGCCGAGGATATAGGCGAATCCTGGCCAGGTCATCGCCAAGACGGTGTCGCGCAAGCTGATGATGACGCACCAGCCCATGGCAAGGTAGCAGATCATGGAAAAAGTGGAATACTTTTTGAGGTCGATGGCGTTGAGGGTGGCGCCAATGAGGGCAAACCCCCATTCAACAACGAAAATGGACCACGCCATTGCTGGGTTTATGGGCAAAACGCCTATTAGCATGATGGGAGTGTAGGTGCCTGCAATGGTAAAAAAGATGTCACAATGGTCGATGATACGCATGACCTGCTTGGGGATCCCTCTCGGAAGACCGTGGTATATGCTAGATACCAGGAAAGTGATGAGAACACAACCCATATAGACGATGCAACAGAAAAGGGCAGTGTTACCTTCGTGGTTTTTCGATGCCCGTATTGCCATCCACAACATCACTATTGCGCATAACGCACCAATGGCATGACTGATGGAATTCCAAAACTCTTCTTTGGGCGTATAATCTGGAAATGGCCTGTCTTTCAGGGGTGTTCTGCTTGTCTTTGTCAGTTTTGTAGTCATTTTAACAAAAATCTCTTAAAGGATTCGTCAAAACGTTAGACTATTTTAATAGTGTCACCGTGCCAGATCGTTCCATGATAGTGCCGTCGGGCAATTGGTATTCGATGTGGTAAACATATACATTCTCAGGACACACAGGTGAATGTGGGTTGTTGTTTTTCCGTCCATTCCAGCCTTCGTGAGGGTTGGTGGTGATAAATAGGCATTCGCCTGTTCGCGAGAAAATCGAAAACCTGTATTGGTCGTATGACACGAATAGGTTTGCTGGCTTGAACACGTTATTGTTGTTGCCCCCAAAAGGTCTGAAGGCATTGGGGATGTAGAGGGTTGGGGGTTGGGTAATCGTGAGGTGGTTGGAGCAGCTTGTCCCCTGAATACCGTATTGGTTGGGACCTTCTTTGGCTTCGATGTAATAGGTGAACTTTGCTCCAGATTCGTAATATTGGGAGATGTTATCCAAGTAGTAGTTGTTGATGGCCGGTACGACGTATGTGACGGTGTTAAATCCCTGTCTTTCTAATTTTCGCATTATAGTATAATCGGCGACATCGCCGTCCCAGTTGTCGTATCCATTCCATGTGAGGAGATTGGTCTGTTCCAGCGGGTCGTTTTCTCCTCGCAGTACGATGTTATGGGAAATGTTCGAATATCCCGAAGACGTTTTACAACTATTGGTTAAAAATGTTCTGTAGTAGTAGGTTTTTCTTTCGAAATCGGCATGTTTGTCGTCAAATACATAGGTTTCTGTGCCAGTCATGTAACTTTGTGTTTTGAAATCTTCAAATTGGATGCCGTCCTCACTTCGTTGCAAAGTGATGGATTCAAACTGCGGAGTCTCTCTGGTGAGTGCATTGATTTGAATGTATTGGTTGTCGATGACGGAAACGGATGGAATGTACGAAAAATCCGCTATGTTAGGTTTAGGAATTGTAAAATTGATGCGGTTGGAACTGGCCGTGAGAGTTCTGTCACTATTGGCCGCCCGAACAAGGACAGTGTAATTTTGATTATAATTCAGATTCTCAATTTTATAGGAATTATCGGCTGTGGTGCCGATAGTTCTCCATGTCGTCCCCCCGTCGTCACTGAGGTTCACCTCGTAATGATCAATATCTTTGATTGGACGATCGTTTTTACTCCAATTGAACGAGGCTGATTTTAGGCAGACATCAGTTGAGAGAAGTGACAATTTCATATTCCACAGAGAATCGGTCATAGGAGATGTGTTGTTACACGAATCTACAGCGCGGACTCGATAGTATTTGGTGTTACTGCTTGGATTGATTGATGGATCAATCCAGTAGGTCAGTCCGCCGGTTATTGTGGTTTTTTGATAGTAGGGACCGGTTACCGCGGAGGACGTGTCGATGATAAAATGTCTCATATAGGGTTCCGTCTCATGGAAACCGATCATCACCTTGTTGTTGGAAGTTACAGACACGCTGTCAATTACGGGAGTGGTGGGTGGGGTGTCGTCCGTCAAATTGCTCACAGTGATGATAGAAGACATGAATGGGCATGGAGAACCGTTCTGATAGGAGTGAGTAATGCCTACTTGGTAGGATATGTCATCATTACAAACATCAGATGTGTCAATGTAAGAGTAGCTGGTTCCAGCTGTTCTGGGAATAGAGGCGAATGGTTGGGTAGGAAAACTTGTCTCGAAGCCGCGTTTTTTGTAAATGTCAAAAGAGGTACCCCATGTGTTGTCAAAACTGGTGGTTGGAGGTGACCAATTAAGTGTCGCTCTCGTATTGCTGACATTGGGGGTAACAGTCAAATCGATGGAACGAATTGTATTGGAGGGATATGGATTATTGTTAGAATCATAAGCGATCATATAACAATCATAGGAGCTGGCATTAGGAACAGAAATAATAAAATCCCCATAACCGCATAGAGTCTCGCCTGGGCTGGCATTTATAGTGTGCTGAAGAGTGCTGTTGACGTATATACAATACTCCTTGAAATGAAGACAATCGTTCTGGTCGCAACTCCAAATGAATTTAATACGACCGCCATCCATTGGTTGAACGCATTGCATTATTGGCGGATTCCAAGGCTGCGCAAAAACACCGACGACCAACGTCATCAGCAACCCCAACATTATACATCTTTTTATAGTATTCATTCCGCTTAAGAATAATTACCAACGATGAATCGGGTGAATTTATTATAGGGGAAGTACTTTTTTGCTAAAGATAACAGTTCTGCAGGTGTGACATCTTTTATTTCCGAAAGATAACGGAACATTTCCGTCTCGTCTAATCCGAAACGATGCCAATAGGCGAATTTTTGCATGGCGTTCACCGTGGTGTCAACGGCCCGAAGCTGAAGCCCTGTCATATAGTTCTTCACCATGTCAAGTTCCTCATTGCTGACAGGCTCATTCTGAAGCCGTTGCAGCTCTTCAAAACAGGATTCCACAGCGCGGTTCGTGCTCTCGGCGTTGACCTCGCTGCTGATGGCAAACACCGATTGATGTCCGAAAAAGGTGCTCGATGAGGATATGCCGTATGTAAGTCCCTGCTTTTCGCGCAGGTTCTGCATCAGACGGGAACTGAAGTAGCCTCCGGTCAGGGTGTTGAGAACCGAAAAGGCAGTGCGCTCGGGGTCGTTGTAATCCATCGACAAGGAACACAATACGATGGAAGACTGGAGGCAGTTTTCCATGGGTTGGTGGAAAATTTTTCCATGACGATTCTGCACTGGAATTAAAGGAAGTTCCGATGCGGGAGTACCGTGTGGCACATCCTTCCAGATGTCTTCAATCTGTCTTCGGATGGCGTTGTCTGTGTTGCCGGTGACAAAAAGGGTCAGATTCTCGGCATTGAAGCTGTGCCTGTGGAAGTCTTGTAAATCCTTGGTAGTAACCGAACGGATGGATGATGTTGTGGCAAATTCAGATACGGCTGGGAAAGTCTGTCCCAGCATTTCCCGCCACATGATCCGCCATGCACAGTAGTCGGTCTTTTGCTCGTTGTATGCCAGATTTTTAACCTCTTTGTCTTGAAGAATCTCCAGGCTTCTCTCACGATAGGTTGGCGAGACGAGAAATTCCGCTATGGCTGGCAGGATTTGCCTCAAATTGTTTTTTGGCACGGAAATGAGAATCTGCACTTTGTTCATTCCCACATTCACCGTGACATTCGTCCCGTAATAGTCCATTTTTTCGGAAAGATCTTCAGGGGAATAAGTCGGCGAGCTCTCTTTCAGAAGGGTATATGCGAAATTGCAGACGTGTTTTTTCGGTTGGTATAAAGCCCCCGTCCTCACTTGCAACAAGATATGTATCAAATCCAAGTTGGGATTTTCAAAGTGGAAAACAGGGATGCCGTTGGCAAGTGTGGCACAGTTTGGCTTTTGCAGGACGAAAGGCTCCAACGGGTGTATTTCGGGAGGTGTGGCGCGGTTAACGGTGTTCATTACGGCAGTAACATTACTTGTCCTTTTTTCGTTTTAATCTCTCCGTTCTGGTTAGTGTATTTGATGATGCATACATACACACCCTCGGGCAATTTTTGGTTGTGGATTTTACCGTCCCATTGACTGTCGATTTCTCGGGTACGAAACACCAGTTCGCCGTTACGGTTTAGTATGTTCATTTCGAAGTTTTGGGGGACGAAGTTCGCCTTGACAAAGAAAAGGTCGTTAATACCATCTCCGTTAGGAGAAAAAGCGGACGGAATGAAAAACTCATTAAGAGCTTCCGATTCTGATTCTGAGTTGTCCTGGCTTTTTTCCACCACTGGCTGGTTCTCTTCAAGGTTTGTGTTTGCAGATTGTGGGTGATTGTCGGAGCGGTTCGTGAGGGGAGTGTGCTTTGTCGTGGTTGAAGTTTCCGTCGGAGTGTTGTTCGCCAAGATGATGGTTGGAGTAGGGGTAGGAGTAGGAGTAGAAGTCGGGGTGTTTGTCACGGAAGACGGGTTGTTGGACGGCACCCTTGCTTCTGTAACAGCTGTCAATGCGGATTGCTCATGAGTGGAGGCTTGTACGGTGGCACTGCTGGTGGATGGGAGTGCTTGACGAGTCTTTTCCGGCTTGGGCGTGGTAACAGGATTTGTTGTCACCGTCGAAACGTTCGGTGAGGGCTCCTTGGCGGCTTCCTGCTGCAGGACGACACTCTGGATTGGACGGTTGTCTTGCACGGTGTCTGTCGTTTTGTGCGACAAGGTGCTGATCAGGATGGGGACGGTGATCAGAATGGCGGCGGCACCGGCAATCAACGCGGCCTTGCCTTTAGGGGACAACCTTGCCTTCTTGCCGAATTTCTTCAGATATCGTTTGTCGTGGACAATGGCCTCCCATTCCTGTTCAGAGACGGGAGCTTGCATGCCGCGGAGTTCATCTATCGGGTTGTTACTCATATTTTTGTTTGTTTTTTTTCTTCTTCGTTCCAATAATCGTTGATTTTTTTGCGCAAGGTTGCCTTGGCGCGTGAAATCATGGTGCTGACGTTGTTTTGAGATTGCTGCATCATTTTGGCGATTTCCTCTTGCCGGATGTCGTCAATGACGTAGAGATTGAATGCAGTGCGCTGGTTTATAGGCAATTGCCGGATGAATGATTGCAACTCGCTCATCGGAATACCGTCATAATCATGCGTCGCCGCATCGTTGAAATCACATTCAAGACTGCTCATTGGAATGACATTTCTCAGCTTCTTATGACGTAGATAATCAATGCATTTGTTGATGGTTATGGTCCGAATCCATCCACCAAGCGATGTGATTTTGTCAAAATGCTCGAAATGCGTCAGAATAAAGATGAAAATATCATGAAAAAAGTCTTCCGCCTCCTCAACGTCCTCCGTATAACGCAAACAGATTCCTTTTACAAGTGGACCGTATGTGAGGTAAAGGCTTTTCTGACTGGTTTCATCGCCTTTCCTGCATCCTTCAATGATTTCTATCTCTTTCTCTGTCAGCATCTGATTTCAATAATTCTATGACGAAATTTCGGCCTAAAAATTACACTTGTGGCCGAAAATATGGGTAAAAAGAAAAACGGCTCAAAAATTGAGTGAGAGTTGATTCTTGAGATGAAAACTTCTCCTGTGATAAGGGGTTAACCCGTGTCGGTTGACAGCGGCGATATGTTTGGGTGTAGGATAACCTTTGTTATGAGCCCAGTCGTAGGCTGGAAACTCGTCTGCCAGTCGGTTCATGAGATCGTCGCGGTAGGTTTTGGCCAGAATAGAGGCGGCGGCAATGGAGAGGTAGGTGGCGTCACCTTTCACCACGCATCGGTAGGGAATGCCCCAACGATCCTGGAAACGATTGCCATCGACAAGGATAAGTTCCGGTTTCACAGAAAGTTTCCCGATTGCAAGGTTCATGCAGTGGATGGAGGCGTGCAGGATGTTCATCTTGTCAATGTCAACCTCCGACACTTCGGCGACTGCGTATGCCAAAGCATCACGTTCTATGATTTGTCGCAGCAAATCCCGCTTGCGTTCCGTTAGTTGCTTGGAATCATTGATCTCTTCGTTTGTGTAATCATACGGGAAGATGACGGCGGCGGCGCATACAGGACCGGCAAGACAGCCGCGGCCTACTTCATCACAGCCGCATTCAAGGGTGGGGGAGAGTGAAAAGTGGGATTTTAAAGCCATAAGAGTACGCATAAGGCTAATATCAAAATATCCACCAATAGGCAACGTTGCTTGGGTATCGCAGCAATGGCCATGTATATGGAAACCGGTAAAATCAAATAGGTCAAGGCGAGAGGAAGGGTCACATTCCCTAACCACAAGAAAACCAACATGGAAAAAACCAAGAGATGGTTGTTGGTGAACGCTTGTCGGATGATGATTAACTTGTTGTCTAAGAAACGTTTGTCTCGTATGATTAATAGAATGATGGTTAGAATGAAGAAAGCCAAAGTGGCATAGTCGATGATTCTCAGGTGGGAAAACTGTTTTGCCGGTTCGAAAATGGTCAGGTCACGCCAAGATTGCACGAAAACAGGTAAGGTGCCGGCAATGTATGAGATGGCAAAGGCGTAGATATAGGGAATCAGAAGTCCAGAGAACAAGATAAGATTGTCTTTTATGGAGGTTACATTGTTGATGGAAATCATCAGGATCAGAAATGAGATGATTCCGAACGCACTGATATCCAACAAAGTGGCTAAAGCAATTGTCAGCCCGAATGTGAAAATACGGTTTTTGAGGTTGGCGGAAGAATCGTTTGGGGTGTCCATCAGTAAAATCAGGGCAATGAAAAAGCAGGTCAGCAGGCTGGGGGTGAAAGTATGCAAAAATTTCCCGCAGTTAAGTAATAACAGGAAGAAAATACCTGGCATGTATGTCCTGCTTTCGCAAAAGTGATTGTTGTCGAAATGCTTGATGACGCCGAAGGTCATGGTGAGTACCATAGCAAATACGAAGATGCGGACGAGAGTGTTGTGGTTAGTCCACCAAGATGCCAGATACTGGAACATCAGCATGGAGCCTTCTTGTGGCAGCATGCTCATTTGTGAAAATATAAGCCACCCAGACCATCCGGTCAGAATCACTAAAAAAAACAGTTGTATGTTGAGGTTTTTGTTTAGAAGATGGAACATATTTCTGGAAATTCGGGTAACAACAGTTGGAAAACAGTGGCTAAGGAGAATTTTTTCTGTTTGGGAAAATTTTTGGCATAGAACTGTTCGAAAGTGATGGCATTTCCATGGTTGAGATGACAAATTATGCTCACAAGTTGTTCATCCTCAATGTTGTAAAGTCCGTTGTCGATCCGGCAAAGTGCGTCTTCGAAGGTCATTCGGTAGTAGTAGTGCATTCGTTCCACGGTCAGCACTTGCGGCAGTTCAAGTTCCTGACGAATGGCTTGAAGTTGGGCTTCCGGGAGATTGTCGGGAAGCGATACCGCCACCACTCCGCTGAACAGACAGGCCATCAGTGCGGCACAGGCGGTCAAATCCGGTTTCATGACAATTCCCACCCGCACTATGCTCATTGCGTCCAACTCGTTCATTATCGGGGCAATACGTTGCGCTAACTGAGAATACGAATAGACTTGTCCGTCAATTCTCGCCACGGTCTGATCCGGATTTTGCTCCGTCAGTTGGATATAAGGTGCTATGACATTCTGGTAAACCATACGCTCATTCTACCGCTTGGGATTGTATGACTATTTGTTTTGTGCTTTCTTACGGTTGAAATCGTTCCGTAACATACTGTAAATCAAAACATCTTTAAACTTACCTTGGTGGAAGTAGTGTTGTTTGAGACGACCTTCCTTCTTGAACCCAACCCGTTCGAGCAAACGGATGATGCCTTCGTTGTCGGGGAATACATCGCTAGTTATCTTGTTGATATTAAGGGTGTTGAATCCGTATTCAATAAGCATGGCTGAGGCTTCGTAGGCCAATCCGAGTCCTTGGTATTGTTTGGGAATGCGCAGTGTTTTCCAAGTGGCGCGCTGGTGGCGATGATTGATGTCGTACAATCCGACAGCGCCAAGCAACACAGGCTTTTCATCTGCCTTTTCTTTATAAAAAATGGAGAGGGCCACATCGCCGTTGCGGCAGATTTTCTCGTACCACTGTTGCTGGTTGTAGGAGGATATCGGGTTGTGGATGATGTAGTCGGTGAGGTCGGCATCCCAACGCTGCTCCATCAGATAAGGCAGGTCTTCTGGCTCTACCGGTTTCAAAATCAGCCGTTCGCTTTCTAATATTCTCATTATGATCTGGTTATAGGTTTACTAATTATAAGTCTAACTCTCAATAGTTTGAGTGTAAATCTCGTCAAGAGTGAGGATGGGAGCTTGCAGCCGCTGGGTGAGTTCAATGATTTCGGTCACAAGGTCGAAGGCTCCCTTTTCACGGTTTTTGCGTTGCTCGATCATGTCTGCGTCGATGTGGTTGAACTCTTCGCGGGTCAGGGAATCCTTGATCTGTCGCATCCAGGAGATTTCCGGAGTGTTGAAGGCCATGTTTACCGGGTGGAAGCTGATAACCTTCAGGCCGGGGGCGGTGAAGAATTTCATATAAGGCTGGATGGACAAGCCTAGTCGATTGTATAGAAAACTGCCCTCTTCGAAAAAAACGGGAATTTGTAACAGTTTTGATTCCAACCAGTAAGGGGTGATTTTCGGGGCCAGTGTCGTGATGGTGTTTGAGCAGCATTTGATATGGTACTCGTTGCGGAGCAGATGCGCTGTGTCGGTGACATCGAAAGCACGGTGCGAACGGGTGCAAGTGGCTTCTGGTGCGAAGGAAAGGCAAGTTTCAATCACCTCGCGAAATGTGTTGCCGTGCGAAGAACCCGGCAGGAAGTTGGGATGTATGCCTCGCACAATCCGTCCCGCAAGATATTCACGTTCAATAACTTCCGACTTGTGGGTGACAAACACGGTCAGTTTCAGCATCTCCATAGGCATCTTCTGGAAATAGTGCTCAATCACCGCTTCCGAAGCCCAATCTATGTCTGATGTGAAACAGAAAACGGGCTGCTCGTCCCAAATATGCGGTTCCGCAGCCTTTTCCAGCAATGGCATCATCCCATTGTCAAAATCCTTTTCGTCGTTGTTCATATTCACTAAATGCGGTCTGTTCCGCAATGCCCTTGTTTTAATTGCTTACAGATAGGATATTCCCTTGAATTCAAGGGTGCAAAAATACATTTTTTTTGTATCTTCGCGGCCGTTTTCGAAAGACTAAGACTTATAATGAATAAGCTGTTTGGATTGCTTCTCTTGGTGGTTTGTTTGTTGACATTCGGTTGTCAGCAGGAAATAGACATGAAACTGCCCGACTATCAGCCTAAACTGGTGATCGAAGGTTCGATAGAAACTGGATCGCCCGCTATGGTCATGCTGTCGAAAAGTATCCCTTACTTTTCGGAAATTAACTTGGGAACTCTGATGAGCGATGTCTTTGTCTCGGGCGACCAGGCACGGGTTTTCGTCACTTCGGAAACCGGTGAGACAGAGGAACTTGTTTGGCAGTTTTCCTCGGAAGCTCCTTATTATACGGCATTTATCGGGAGCAAGGTCATAGGCAAGGAACAGACGCATTACACCCTGACGGTGGAATATGACGGACAAACCTATATGGCAGAAACCTATATCCCGAAAACGTTCGACTTGGATTCTATCGGTTTCGACCAATCGTCTGATCTGTTGAATGATACGATGGCTTCCATCCGTGTGCTGATGACCGATGACCCCAACGAGGTGAACTACTATGCCTTTTTCTGCAAGGTTCATTCCCCGAAACTGACCGACAGGCTGTGGGTCTGTAACTTGCCCGTGGCGTTCGATGACCGTACGTTCAACGGCCTCTCTTTCAACTATGAAGTGACTCGCTACGGCTATTCGGTGTTGATGCGCGACATGTTGAGCGAGGAGGATCGGGCGAATTTCAGACGAATTACATTCCGCCCTGGCGACACTGTCTATGTGAAACACACCCAAATCGACCACCATACATATCTGTATCTGCTTTCTGCCGGCACAGAGGCCGCGTACGGAAGCAACCCGTTCACCAACCCATTGCCTGCCGTGTCGAATTTTGACAGCGACCGCGTGCTGGGGCATTGGAGCGGCTACGCGGCCAAGACAGACACGTTAGTGTGGGAATGCGATTCACTGCTGGATTTGAGGCATCGAAGATGGCGTAGCCTTTAGAAATGAGAATAAAAATATGCCCGTTTATGCACAGACGGGTGAAAAAAATGTGAATTGAAAGTTGTTTTTGAGTTTGAGGAAATCATATTTTTTTTATTTTTGCTCTGAGTTTTGTGTATGAATCAATCTGATACTAAAAAGAGAAAAGATTGGGGCGATCGTAAGATTGTGAAATTCTTTCGAAGTCTCTTCCATTCATGGTGTACGGGAAAAATGAACCCTGTCGTGACAGCTGTCATACTTGCAATATTGACATGCTGTGGGATGTATCTTGTTGAAAATCAGCAGTATTATCAAAAAGAAAACGCCACGCTCTTCAGTCGTTTGGAACGTTTCAACAAAGCGAAGGAGATTGAGTTGCAGGATACAGCGTTTTTCGTCAATGTCAGCCAAGATATCCAACTGGTGTATAAAAACCCGCAAAAACCCAGAGAAGGGTACGCAGTCATTACGGATCGGCGCAAGTTGCTTCGTTTCTTGCAGAAAATCGAGCGCGACAGTATCGATTACAAGTACATTTTGATGGATATCCGTTTCGAGAAAGGATATGAGACTGAGTACGATGACTCCCTCTATGCACAAATTCAACGGATGCCGAGGCTGGTTATTGCCACTCATAAGTGGGGTGATGCAGGGAAGGAGTTCGTGATTGCGGACAGTGCCCTGTTGGAGAAGTGTGGTATGTCGGATTACAATCAGTACAGCATCATGACGAATTTTTCCAGATACTCGTTTCTCCAATTAGGAAAACCATCCATAGCCCTTAAAATGTACGATGAACTGAATCATCAGGAAACTTCAGTGAAACAGTGGCGTGATTGGCCGGTCTATTTCGCGAAAGGGCATCTATGCATTAACTCCCCGTTGATGTACCTTACGGGAACGGTTCTCGACTTCGAGAGCTATATGATGTTGCAGGCCTCTCTTGAAGAGGAACGAATACGGAATGGACTGGAAACGGGAATGGAGGCCGAATCGGCCAAACTGGATTCCAAACGGGATAACTATTATTTTTATTTGAACCTTGGCGGCGATTTCGTGGAAAATGAACATCGGATGAATGTCAAATGGAACGGTGACTTGGAAGACAAGGTCATCATCATCGCTAATTTCGAGGATGATGTTCATGACACCTACGTAGGAAAGATCGCTGGTGCGTATATTACTTGGATGGCTTATCAATACCTTTGCGGCGGAAACCATGTGCTGAGTTGGGGATTCGTGCTGTTGAACTTTTTCTGTTATGTGTTTATTTTCTGGTTTCTGTTTTTTATTAACCAATTGACCAAGGCTTCGAAATACGCTGACAAAGAGAGTTCTCAGCATGTGTTGTCTCTGTTGCGCTGGCTGGGTTCATATTTCCTGCTTTACCTGATGACAACAGTTCTCTACTACTTTATGGAGTTCCGATTTAATTTGGTGATACCGTTTTTGGCGATCACCATTCAGGGTTTCATGATTCAAATTGCTAATAAATATAAAAAAAGTTAATATAATTATGAAGAAATCATTGTTTTTGTTATTGTTTTTCTTGTGGTCAGCTACAGGGGTACGTGCAACGGTATATACCATCACGAAGATGAATCTGGAAAGCATCCAGATAGGTACGAAAATGTGCAGTGAGGGTTCTCGCTTTGATGGAAGCGAGTTCATCCACTGGACATCCGACAAGGATTTCCAGTATATTTACGCGCAGGATTCGGACGGGAAGACCTCCTATTTCACCAATATAGCGATGAAATCGAAGAGTACTCACACGGCTGAGGCTTACATCAAGCAGGTGAAAATGTCCACTCGTGACGGAGTCTCCTGGCTGCCTCTCAAAGGCTTGAATAAACAACGTTTTGAAGACAAACGGATAGCGCTGGTGATTGGAAACTCTAATTATCAATATACCACGAATTTGCGCAACACACTCCACGATGCGCAGATAGTGGCGGAGGAATTGCAGGAGCTTGGGTTTGACGTGCGGTGCATGTATGACGTGACAACACGGGAATTCCAAGAGGTGGCGCTAGACCTGTTCATGCGGGAGGTCGAGGAAGGACAGTATTCCACGGTTTTCGTCTATTATTCGGGGCATGGTCTTCAACATAACAACACGAACTGGTTGGTGCCAGTGGATGTGGATCCAAGTCTCAGGTCGGATGTAGAGAACAAGTGTCTTGACGGCCAGTATCTGCTGAATCGTTTGAATGATACCAAGGGCAAACGCCTTGTGGTGGTGTTGGACGCCTGTAGAAGTTTGAAGACCAATTTCACGCGAAGCACTATGGCGGCAAGCGAGGGACTGCGGCAGATGGATCCCGCCACGAACACACTGATCGCATTTGCCACTCGTGCCGGCGAAGTGGCGCAGGATGGATTGGATGACAATTCGGAAAACGGCCCCTATGCCACCGCCCTTGTCAATGCTTTGAAAAAAGAGAATTACAGTCTTGACGAAATGTTCCAGGACGTGAAGGAGCAGGTCACGAAAGCGACTATCTCTATGCAGACTCCCATACACATCAATGGTATGGTCAATAAAGTGTACTTGAACGGTAATAATCAGATGGCACGGCGGGCAAAATCCAAAACACCGCAAGATATCTTTGCCGAAGACATGGATATGGGCGTCAAAGGGGATATGGATGCACAGTTCCGGCTCGGCATGGCCTACGAATTTGGCCTTTCTGGATGTGACCGCGATATGAATAAGGCTTATCAATGGTATGCACTGGCGGCCAGACAAGGACATTCGGAAGCCGCCAACAAAGTCGGAGTCTATTTCTGCAACAAGATGGAATATGAAAATGCTGCAAAGTGGTTTCAGATTGCCGCAGATGCTGGCTCCCCGCGTGCCAAACACAACTTGGCGATGCTGCTTCTGACAGACGAAATGGATGTTTCCGACCCTGTTGAAGGAGCCAGGCTGCTTCAGGTACTTGCAAAAGATGGGTATGCCCCCGCCCAATACGATCTTGGCGTTTGCTATGAGAACGGCCTCGGTGTCTATCCTTACGATCCAGAGGCGTTGAAATGGTACCAGAAAGCGGCCGACAATAACCATGTGGAAGCCCAATACCAGACGGGTTATTATTACTATAAGGGAAAAGGTTGTTCCACAGATTTCCCAAAGGCGGTGAAATATCTCACAGAAGCGGCTCAAAATGGTCATTCAGACGCACAATTTCTTCTTGGCCAATGCTATAGATATGGAAGAGGTGTGAAACCTGACACCAAGGAAGCTCTCGACTGGTATCTTAAATCGGCTAATCAAGGTAACGCAAGAGCGAGAAATGCTATGGATGAACTGATGCCAGAAAAACACAAATAACAAGAATAGTGGTTTGCAGATGAAAAAAAGAATACTTGTTATGAATAAAAAGGTTAGATTTTTTACTTTTCTTATGGTTAGCGTGTTGCTGTTTTGCCCGTTTGTGGGATTTACAGCAGAACCTCCGGCCGGCACAACCTCGTTTACCATGGTTAAATCGGGAAAACCCAAATTTAAACCGTCGAATTATTCCACATTCTTGACCTTCAATGTGGAAAATATCCAATTCCAGCGTTCTGACCCCTTTTTCCATTATCAGAATCTCGCATACGGGTTGAAAATCGGTACGATGCGAAATACGGGTTGGTATCTGAGTGTGATGTCCAACTTTAATTTCAATGGATTATTCAATGCTGTGGATGCGAATAGTATAAATTATTTGACTAAAAGTACAAATTCATATTTTGACGGTCTGTTTGGATTGACATTTCGCCAGTTCAAACCCGTCTCATTCCATTTGGGGCTCGGTTATCACTATAGAACCACTAACTACAAGTCCTTTTCGGGGAGTTGGGGCCGTTTGCCAAGCGTGGATGCCCATGGACCGATGGCTGCCGCAGGATTTATGTTCCACATGGCAGGTTTCGTGTTGACGGCGGAGGCCATTGCCAACTATAATTTGAAGGCACCCAATTTTAGAGACGGCTTAGGCGTAGGATTTAAAATGGGAATCGGTTTTTGCCTTGAACATAAGAAAAGTGCTAAAAAGTCGAAAAAGAAGGTTTCGGACAAAATGTCAGCTTCCGAATTCCATTTCTCGCCAACTACTGCCGGTCTTGACGAATACGATGTCGTATTCCGTCATTCCTATACGAAACCAAAGCCGGAGATTGTGGTGATTATAGAGAAGGACACGCTGTTGTCGAAGCTCCCACAGCCGGAATATTTCAATACGAGTCGTCTCGAAGAGGAACTTTTAGCGGAAGACCCTGTCCGTGTTACGGAACCTGTTCCCACAAAACAGGAAGAAGCAATATCTTTGGATAATAATCCCCTCAATGCTGCACCGGCAGATAAACCCGCCGATGTGCAGCAGGGAGAACAACCGGAGTTGAAACAAGAGACTCAACCGGAGAAGCATATTGAGAAACAATCCGAGAAACAACTGGAGAAACAACCTGAGAAGAGACCAGAGAAACAATCAGCGGATTTCATGGAACAGCAATTACAGGAATCTTCGCAAAAGTCCGATCCGCTACAGAAGGAATCTGTAGAAAAAGAAGTGATTGTAGATACATTTGTGATGTCCAGTGCTCCTGTTCCCCCTTGCACGGCTCTGATGGTGAAGGATATTGATGGGAATACTTATCATACGTTGGCGATAGGAAACCAATGCTGGCTTAGAGAAAATTTGCGCACCACCCGGTTTGCCAATGGCGACAGCATTAAACTTGGCCAGTCATTTGATTTCAAACATGCGGTGCGCTATTGTCCAGGTGGCGATTCGTCAAATGTGGAGGAATACGGCTATTTGTACAATTGGAACGCTGTGGCACAGTCGGTTGCTAATAACGGAAATCAACACGTACAGGGTATGTGCCCGAATGGTTGGCATATTCCAACTATGACGGAATGGGAGAATTTGTTCGGCTACTTGGCGGGTCAGACGGCAATGAATTGTCAGGGAGAACCACAAAACGTGAGTAAGGCGTTGGCTTCAAAAACGGGGTGGGCTGCATCTGAAATGGATTGCGCCATAGGAAATCGCCTCTCCTTAAACAATGTTTCCGGTTTTCATGCATTACCGGCAGGGATGTTTTTCGGGAAATATGACTTTTTCGGGAAAGTGGCCCGCTTTTGGAGTTCAACTGTCAGCCAAGCACAAGGGAAATGCGATGTGTATATGAGCTGGGATGAAGCTGTTGTGAAAAAGAGCGATCAAGAACCTGCCGTCGTCGGTTTCTCTGTCCGTTGTTTGAAGAATTAGCACTAGAAAAGCAATTTCTTTCGCATGTTGTTCACCAGTGATTCGCTTACTGTTGAGATATTCCTGTTCATCACCCTGTTTGTGGCTTGCAAATGGGCGTTCCGGAAATCTTGGCTGAACCAAGTGCTCCTCATTGGTGGCAATATCTTGATATTGTGCCATATCGCAACACCGAAATCATTGTTTCTGCTTTCGTTGTTGGCACTACTCGCATACGGCGCGTGATGGTTGCTTTCCCGTCGAAAAGCCGGCTGGCTGCTCGCCTTTTCGCTGATTTTGCTGTTGTTGCTGTTCTCCATTCGCAACTATCCCCTGGTGCAGTCGTGGCTCGGCAGCTGGTGGACAGACATGCTGGACAAGCATTTCCTCTCGGTGGAGAAAATCGGTCTGTCGTACATTCTTTTTCGTATAATTCACTGGTTGGTTGAAAGTTATAAAGGGACTCTCCGCACTCGGAATTTCCTGACTTACCTCAACTACCTCTTCTTTTTCCCGACGTTCATGGCCGGGCCGATCGACACGCTTAACAATTTCCATTACTGGATGAACACAACTCATGTTCGTTTTAATTCGCGGATGTTGTTCGCGGGAGTGGGCCGGATTTTCTTCGGGGCGGTCAAAACACTGTTGATTGTCCCTTGGATAAAGCCATACGCGGTGGATTATTCGATACTCCTTCCGCATTTCGGTCCCTGGGGTGCTGTCATGACTGCCGCCGTGCTCTATTCGCTCTATATCTACATCGATTTTTCCGGCTATTGTGACATGGCCATCGGTATGGCCTATATATTGGGCGTTCGTACACCCGAAAATTTTGATAATCCGTATTTTGCAACAAATATTTCAGACTTTTGGAAACGATGGCACATCACCTTTTCCACTTTCCTGAAAATTTACGTCTTCAAACCGGTCATCTCCCTTCTCAACAAGCTTCCCATTGCCAAATACCGAATGGTGGTCTCTGTGATGGCATATATGGTGACGTTCCTGGTTTGCGGACTATGGCATGGTAGCACACTCAATTTCGTGTTGTGGGGACTATGGCATGGATTAGGACTTTCTGTGTATAAGCTGTTTACATACGGAAAACAGGTCAGGCCCGTGACAATTTTCCGGAAGACTGCTGGGATTCTCCTTACATTTGTCTTTGTGACGATTGGTTGGGTCTTTTTCAACTATCCTGTAGATAAATTGTTGATAATGTTTAAGTTGTTGTTTTGATGAAATGGTTGTATAGTTTGAAAGTGTTGTCTTGGTTCGGATTGCTGGCGATAATAGCCGTTGTTTTTTGGTTTGTTGTCGCACTGTTTATTCCGACATACCATGCTCCGGAGTGTCCTGAGTGGGAGGGGCAACTCTATACAATTCGGCATCAGGAGCTTCGCGACAACAACCAGCTCTACACTGATTTTTTGCTGAAAAGTGTCAAGCGTAACGGTGGGTACCTCGTCCTGGGGACTTCGGAGACCAATTCCCGCCCGAAAGGCAACTATTACGACTTTTTGAATGCTGACACCTCGATTCACAGCCTGTTCTCGGTAATCGCTGGCGCGGGTCGTACCGCCTGCACCTATTTCCCATTGATTCAGAGTAATGACAATGTCAAAAACCTCAAGGTCATATATTTCATCAATCCGGCATACGGATGCGGCAAGCTCGCTTTCAGCAATGAGGATTATTTCGACCGATATGTGTCGAGTGCGGCGTATTTAGATGCCAATCGCCCCAAAAATCAAGACGTTGAACGGATCTTGACACTAAATAATGGATCTTTGGGATGGTTTGACAGGGTGGTGGAGTTGTTAAGTTTTAAGACGGATAAGTTGCGTCGGAAATATTACCAGGACTTGATGTTCTGGATGAAACCCGAGCGGTTTTCGCAAAGTCTTGTCTGGCTCGATTCCTCCAAGATTGCCAAGCTGCCCAATGCCTGCGCCAAGCCGGACGAGAGCCGTTACAATTATACGCTGAACGTCTCCGCCAACTTTGATGTCCATTCCTACACGCTGTGGCCGCATCCAGAGTCCTCCTACCGCACTGATGAGTTACGTACGATGATTCGTCTTTGCAAGGAGAGGGGAGTGGACATCGTCTATGTGCTCGGCCCGTACAATCGAATCGCGTACCAAAAGATTCATTCCGACGAATTACCTAAAATACAGGCGGTTTCGGCAAATTTGGCTCGTGTTTTACAAGAAGAGGGCGCTCCCTATATTGATTGTACAGACTTGTCCGGCGAACCTGGCGTTTTTGCCGACTGGCAACACCACACCAGCTACGGTGGTTATCTTATTTATCAGAAAATCAAAGCTTATGTTCAAGAAGAAGAAAATCGTTAAAGTGCTGGCTGTGATTGTGGTATTTGCTCTGGTATTGCTGTTGTTGATGCACCGTAGCGAGGGCGACATCTCGTGTCTATATACCACGTTCTGACCCCAACCTTCTCCGTCTCGCTGTACATTATGCATTATGCATTATGAATTAAAAAAAAAGCGCGCCGTTTCCGACGCACTTTCCTGATTAGTATTTGTAAAAGCCTTCGCCCGTCTTTCTGCCAAGTAGTCCGGCGCGGACCATCTTGCGCAACAGCGGATGAGGACGATACTTAGGATCGCCGAACTCTTTGTAGAGCACTTCCATGATGGCTAAGTTCACGTCGTTGCCGATGAGGTCGGCCAAAGCGAGTGGACCCATGGGGTGGTTGGCGCCGAGCATCATGCACTTGTCGATGTCTTCAGCGGAAGCGATACCGTCAGCCAAAATACCAACAGCCTCGTTGATCATCGGGATGAGGATGCGGTTCACCACGAATCCGGGAGCTTCGTTCACTGGAACCGGGGTCTTGCCGATTTCAGTGGTCAAATCGACGATGCACTTGGCGGTTTCGTCAGAGGTGAGCTGACCTTTGATGACCTCTACCAATGCCATGCGGTCGGCGGGGTTGAAGAAGTGGCAGCCGATAAATTGTGCCGGACGGCTCGTGCAAGCGGCTATCTCCGTGATGGACAAAGACGATGAGTTGGTGGCGAAAATCGTCTCCGGCTTGCAGATCTTGTCCAATTCCATGAAGACATCCTTCTTGAGCTGCATATCCTCCACAGCGGCTTCAATCACGAGGTCGGCATCCGCAAAGGTGGCATAGTCCGTGGTGGTGGTGATATTGCCGAGGATGGCGTTCATGGCGTCCTCAGTGATCTTGCCTTTTTCCACGAGTTTGGCGTAAGACTTTGAAATGGAACCCATGGCTTTGTCAAGGCTGGCTTGGGTTCTGCTCTTCATGACCACGGGCATCTTGGCGGCGAAAGCCTTGACAATACCCTTGGCCATAGTACCTGTTCCTATAACACAAATTTTCATAATAATGTATTTTAGTTATTGAATGATAGATAATTATTCGTTGTTAAAATGAACTTCCTGTTTGGTGAGGAAGGCGGTCATACCGGCTTTCTGGTCCTTGGTGTCGAAACATTTGCCGAACATGCGACTTTCGAAGGCGATGGCCTCGTCGGCGGGCAGGTCGTACTCTTCATTGATGCACTCTTTGGCATAGCGTACGGCAATCGGGGCGTTTTTGACGATGCGTTTGGCAAGATTCATGGCTTCCTCCATAAGCTGTTCGGGCTCATAGACGGCGTTGACCAATCCGATGCGCAGCGCTTCGTCTGCCTTGATGGCGCGGCCAGTGAAAATCAGCTCCTTGGCAACCCCCATGCCGGCGATTTTGGCCAAGCGGTAAGTTCCGGAAAAGCCGGGGATGATGCCTAAACCGACCTCGGGCTGGCCGAATTTGGCACGGTTGGAGGCGAGACGGATGTCGCAGGCAAGAGCCAACTCGCAGCCACCGCCCAATGCGAAACCATTTACCGCCGCGATGACGGGGATTGGCAAAGTCTCAATTTTGCGAAACACTTTTGCGCCGGCGGCACCGAAACGTTCTCCTTCCTCTGCATTCAGAGGTTGCATCTCTGAGATGTCGGCGCCCGCCACAAACGATTTCTCGCCGTCGCCGGTGATAATCAGCGCACGGATGTCCTTGTCTAGACTCGACAGAAAATCATCCATCTCTTTCAAAATATTGGAGTTTAGGGCGTTGAGCGATTTTGGCGCGGAAATGGTCAGTGTGCATATCGCATCGGACACGCTTATTTTCAGGAAATTGTAATTTGTCATTCTTTTGGGATTTAAAAGTGGGGCAAAGATACAAAAAAAAAGTGCCGTATGGCACTTTCTTTTTAGCGTTTTTTCTTACCGGGATTTACGTAAACGGGTTCGTCCTTTTTTGGTTCTTTTTTCTTTTCCGTCATGGTTTTTTTGAAACGATATTCCAGATCATACAATTTCTTGATGGTGTGGGGCTTCAAGATGGTTTTGTATTTCTTGTAATATGTGGTCTCAAGGTTCAGAATGTTCTTGCGCATCTCAAACTTCTGGTCTTGGAGGTAGGTGAGCTGTTTGTCGGTCAGTTTTTCAATGGCCTCTTTGTTTGTGCCGGGTGCACCCAGTTTGATGCCTTGTTTTTCGAGATTCTTGCGGTAGCCGGTCATGATTTTCATCTCCGCATTCAAATACTCTTCATAAACTTTCCAGAAACTTTGGTTCTCTTGGCCACTCAATGTCAGATTCTTCTGCATGAAAGTGAGTCGCTCTTGAATCATTGCCTTGGGGTTTTTTTCCTGGGCGAAAAGGCTGGTTGAAGCACATAATGCCGAGACAATCAATAAAATCCATAGTCTTTTCATAATATTCAATTCTTTTTTAGGTTAATATGCATAAAAGTAATAGTCCATCATGGCCAATTCCTCACTGTAATAATCGGCGGCCACGGTCTCAAGCGCTTCTTGTTCCTCTTCGGTAACAGAAGCAGTTGCCGGCTGGACTTGCGTGATGGCAGTTCCTTGGTCGGGAGTGTTGAAAGTGAAGAAAACACCGACAGCTATTGCCAAAGCAGCAACAGCGGCAACAGCGGAAGTGATGATGGTTTTCCTGCGCTGCTGTTCGTGTTTGATGTTTTGCATAACCCGTCCAGGCAACTCATCGAAATAATTATCTGGAATCTTGTAGTGTTCCGTTTTATCTAAATTCTCTAAATCAAACATATCGCTAAAAAATTACAAGATTATGACTATGGAATGGTTAAAAGGTTAAACGTTCGGAAATATTTTTTTTGATTTTTTCTGCAGCAAAATGATAGGAGGCTTTAAGTGCGCTTTCGGAGGTGTCGAAAATCTTCGACATCTCTGCGTAGGGGGTCTCGTCATAATAACGCATGGTGAACACTGCACGTTGTTTAGGCGGCAATTTGGCGATTTCCTCCTGCATGAATTGCTCAATCTGGTTCGGCGTGACCGTGTTGAAGTCATCGTGCGTCTTCAACAGGAAATCCGTGTAACTCTCGTCATCGTCCAGATTCAGCATTTTTTTCTTTTTTTCGATATATGTCAAAGATTCATTGACGCAAATCCTTGAAATCCAGGTTTTCAGACTCGATTCGTTCCGGAATCTGTCCAGATTTTTCCAGATCTTAATGCACACGTTCTGCGTGACATCATCCGCATCCTCGTGGATGGTCACAATGCGGCGTGCATTGTAATAAATATGCTTCTGGTATTTTTTCAGAAGCAGCTCGAAGGCCTTCTCTTTGGTCTTCTCATTGCTGAACAGCGACAGGATAAACTCGTCTGTGATTTCAGGCATACGCTGAGTATAAGTTATTTACGACTGATAGCCTTTTTGCAGGCTTCCATGATATGTTCTTTGTCCAAACCGAAGTGCGCCATCAGCTCGTCGGGAGTGCCGCTTTCGCCGAAGTGGTCGTTGACTCCGATCATTTCAACGGGTGCGGGCAAGTTGCGGCTGAGGCACTGGCACACGGAATCGCCCATGCCACCGTTCAGGAAGTGCTCTTCTGCAGTCACTACACAGCGGGTTTTGCGGACGCTGTTCAACACGGTTTCTTCGTCCAGTGGCTTGATGGTTGCGATGTTGATGACTTCGGCGTTGATGCCTTGCTCGCGCAGTATGTCGGCGGCTTGCAGGGCAGGGAACACCAGATGTCCTGTGGCGAAAATGGTCACGTCTGTGCCTTCCTGCATAACTTCAGCTTTCCCGATGACGAACGGCTTGTTCTCTTCCGTGAAATTGGGCACTGCAGGACGTCCGAAGCGGATATAGACTGGTCCGTTGTATTCAGCTGCCGCGATGGTTGCCATCTTGGTCTGGTTGTAGTCGCAAGGGTTGATAACCACCATGTTGGGTAGCATTTTCATCAGCCCGAGGTCTTCCATCATCTGGTGCGTGGCGCCGTCTTCGCCCACAGTGACGCCAGCGTGCGAAGCTCCGATCTTCACATTCAGGTTCGAGTAGGCTACTGTCATACGGATCTGGTCATACACACGTCCCGAAATGAATCCTGCAAACGCACTGGCGAACGGGATTTTTCCGCTTAGGGCCAGACCTGCGGAAATGCCGATCATATTAGCCTCCGCGATGCCACATTGGATGAAACGTTCCGGATGAGCGGCCTTGAAATCGCCCATCTTTACACTCCCCGTGACATCTGCCGTGAGTGCGAATATGTTATCGTTCTTTTCTGCCGCTTCCACCAAGCCGGCTCCAAACCCTGAACGGGTGTCTTTCATTGCATATTTTTCAATATTCTCCATGCCAAAAAATTTGCTGCAAAAATACGAAATTTGAGAAAAGAGAGTTATCTTTGCCACTTTATTTGTCAGATATTTTTGATGAAGAAAAAACTACTCATTCTACTGGCTGTGTTTTTCTTTCTGTGCTGCAAGGATATGCTAGCGCAGGGAACTTCTACGTGGCGTGTCCGTCATTTTGTGGCTGATTCAATGAGTGTGTGCCTGGATACGTGTTCCATCATTCCGTCGTCGTTTCAAATACAAGATTTGCAGAAGTCTCAATACCGTCTTGATCCTTTGACCGCTACATTGCAGTTTCTGGATTCCTCCCTGTTGGGGAAGCGGCTTTATGTTCAGTATGAAGTGTTTCCGAAAAATCTTTCCCTGCCTGTAGCGCACAAATCCCCTCGTGACATCGAGCCAAAGCATCTACAACACCAAACCGCCGATTATCCGCTTACTTCGTTGCGAAATGTACTGAACGACAATGAATTATATACGAATGGAGCGATTTCGCGCGGTGTGACGGTGGGCACAAATCAGGATCTTGTGCTTAATTCCGCCCTTAACCTCCAGATTACTGGTAAATTGTCTGATGATGTGGAAATTATGGCTTCTGTCTCCGATAAGAATATCCCGATTCAGCCGGAGGGGAACACTCAAACCCTACAGGATATCAGCAGTGTCTTTATTGCTTTGAAAATAAAGGAGATAGCAACTATTAATGCTGGTGATGTGATATGGGGTCTCCGTGATGACCGTTTTTTGCGGGTCTCACGGAACATCTTGGGCTTGGATGCCAGAATGGCTTCCCGACCGAAACAAAACCTGAAGATGACCAACCAAGCAGGCGGTGGCATGGCGAAAGGTCGGTTCGCCCGCCAGTATCTGACCGTGCAGAACGGAGTTCAGGGACCGTATAAACTTTACGATGCCGACGGTGAAGTGTCCATCATCATGGTAGCAGGGTCGGAACGGGTTTATGTTGACGGTCAACAGCTTATGCGTGGCGCTGATAATGATTATGTTGTGGATTACAATACGGCGGAAATCACCTTCACTCCTCAAATGCTGATATCTGTCGAGAAACGTGTCATCGTGGAGTTTGAATATACGAATCGACATTATTCCCGATATAATCTTTTTACTCATAATGATTTAGAAATAGAGGGAAAGCATCCACTTAAGTTATATGTTAATTTTTTCCATGAGCAGGATTTGAAAAATCAGTCGATTCAACCTGAATTGACGAATGAAAACAAACGATTTCTTGCTGCTTTGGGAGATGCAGGTACTACAGCGTATTATCCAACCGTTGACACTGCTGTTTTTTCGCCGGATAGGGTTTTATATGAAAAAATTGATTCCGTTTACAACAATAATATATATACAATATACAAATATTCAACGAATGAAAATAAAACTTTATACAGTCCATCGTTTACCTATATGGGTTCACGAAGAGGCTATTATAAATTGGTGAGCAGCACGGCGAATGGACGTGTTTTTGAATGGGTGGCACCAGAGAATGGTGTTCCGCAAGGCGAATATGAGCCTGTTTTAATGCTCACGGCTCCATCTTCTCAGCAAATGGCCACGATTGGACTGGATTTTTCCGCCCGAACGGACACTCGCATTCAAACAGAGTTCGCCTTGTCCCATTACGATCAAAATACCTTCTCCAAAAAGGACAGGAATGACGATGTTGGGTTCTCTTGTTTCTTGAAGGTCAGTGATGTGGAAACACTTAAGTTACGACAGGATTCATTGCCGTGGCTTCTGACCAGCCAAGTCCAGATGCAGTTTGTGCATAAAAACTTCACTCCGTTTGAGTCTTTTCGGAATGTGGAGTTTGCTCGACAATATAACCTCTCTTCGGATTATTCCACGAATAGTTCGGACTGGTTGATAGACGCGGGAATCAATCTGACAAAGCAGGATCGGCATCAGTTGCTTTATCATGCGATTTTTTTTGACCGGCTTGGCGATGTGTTCGCGTTGCGAAACGAGTTGGTCACTTCTGACAAATGGAAAAATTGGCATCTGAAAACCCAGACGAGCTATCTGCTAACTCGTGACTCTATCCAAAGAAGTCGATTCCTGATTTCGTCTGTCGGCCTTTCGAAAAAGTGGGAGAAAATTGTTGTTGAATTAGATAACTTGCTGGAACATAATGTCTTTAGAAATACAGAACATCATTCGTTGCGGTTGAACAGTTATGCGTTCAACGAAATGAACATCTCCATCCGCAATGCGGAGAATGCAAAACATCAGTTTCTGCTTGCATATAAGAACCGCGTAGAGTTCGCGCCTGACACACAGCGGCTTTATTGTCATCTGTTGATTCACGAGGCGAAAACGCAGTATCGTTTCGCCCAAATCAAGAACCAAAGTTTCACGATGAATGCCACGTATCGACATCAGTCACTGATGGATTCCGCACGTAAGGCGGAGCATTATTTTGTCGGGGATGTTCAATATACAGGGCGTTTCCTTAAAAACGTGCTAATCTTCAATATGTATTACCGAACAGGGAGTGGAATGGAACTGAAAAAGTCGTTCACGTATATCAAAGTGGCTGCGGGGCAAGGGACACATGTCTGGAAAGATTACAATGGCAACGGAATAGAGGAACTTGACGAGTTCGAAATCGCCTTGTTCCCAGATGAGGCCGAGTACATCAAAGTTTGGATTGCAGGCACGGACTACGTCAACGTCTATGAAAGCGAGTGGACTCAAAGTGTGCAGCTTCGTCCGGCTGCCGTGTGGGGCAACAAAAAAGGGTTCCGCAAGTTTCTGTCGAGATTCCAAGATGTGTTGGCGTTGAACACATCGCTAAAGCATAAGTCTATGATGTTCAATCCTTTTCCTTGTGCTACTAACGATTCAAATCTTGTGGCTGATCGCATGAGTTTAACCAACACCTTTTCATTTAACAATAGAAATACGCCATTTGCCTTTGATTTTATCGTCCAGAAGACATCAAACACACAGTTCCTATATTATGGGTTGGAGAGCAATAGTGTTGATGCTTATGAAGTTGTGCTTAAAAGTACGCCTGTTGAGCTGCTGTATCTGCAATCTTCCTTCAATCATAGGAAAACCCGGAACAGTTCCAATTGTTTCTCATCACGACAATATTTGGTGGAGGCGTATTCTGTGGATGCTCTTGTCCAGTTGCAGTATCGGAACAAGTTGACAGGCTCCTTGTCAGGACAGTATGTCCATAAACGTAATCTTCAAGGCGAGGGGCTCGTGCGTCGCTATCGGGTTGAATCCTCTTGGATGTATCGTTGGCTGAATAAAGGAACTTTCTCGTTATCAGCGGAATATGTGTTCTTGAAAGGCAATGTGGAGGGGAGTTCTGCTGTTTCTTATTTTATGTTGGATGGTCTTGCCTTAGGGAGTAATATGATTTGGACAGCAAATTGCCAAGTGTCTGTCACCCAATTTCTTCAGTTGATGTTGCAATATCAAGGGCGCACTTTGCAAGGACATAAGGTGATTCATACGGGATCCGTGACTGTAAATGCCTTATTTTAGTTAAAAGTCTGATTTTTACAAGGTTATTGCTGAATATATGTATAAGCAAGTGATAATCAATTGTTTATAATTTTGATTGATGTTTGTTTCAGGAAATTTGAAAAATAGGAGAATCAAATCAAAAAATATGTTATTTTTGTCACTTCAAAAAATTAGGCTTGAAATGTTTTGTGTAACTTTTTGAAAAGTGTGGTCGTATATGATTGGAAAAAGTAAAACCAAAGGAGATTACGGGTTGTGCAATACATTGACAGTCAGAAGATTAATGTATGTAACAATTCGGATTTGATATGAAGAAACGTGTACAAAAAATTGGTCTGTTAGTGCTGATGGCAACGCTTGTTTCAACGACAGGTTTTGCACAAGATGACGCACAATTCACCTTTTTTCCGTGGGTGACCTCTTATTATAATGCCGGCGGAATAGGTGAACAGCATAATACTTTGTGTTTTACTGCAGATTACAATAATAAATATCTAGGGTGGGGGGATGTCCCTTCGACAAATAACACAATCAACAATGATTCCGCCTTTCGTTCTGCACCCCAGGACTTTCTTTTCAGCATTGAGTCTTATTTGAAAAAACTGCATGGCTCTTTAGGTGTGACCTTAGTTCATGACAGGATAGGCATTTACAGCAACACAGCAGTAAAAATTGGATATGCATATAAACTTCGCCTTGGAGGCGGTCATTTGGGAATTGGCGCCCAGGTGTCTTTGTATAATCAGGCCATCAAGCCGGATCCCTTGAACCCAATTCAGCATGGGGACCCTATTTTGGACAGGTTGTCAGAGTCCACATTGGATTTGGACTTCAATTTTGGTGTCATGTATAAAACAGAGCAATGGTATGTGGGGGCTGGATGGACACAGATTGCGGCCTTGTTTGATAAGAATCAAGTGCTTCGTGTATCTGGGGAGTATGGTTCGTCACGTTCATCGCAACTATATCTCCATGGCGGATATACGTGGATACTTCCGTATAACCCCAACTGGGAGTTGATCCCGCAAGCTTTGATGAAAACTGATTTCAAGACGTTCCAGTGGGAGGTGTTGGCCCTGGCCCGTTATAACGGCGTTTATTGGGGTGGACTCGGTTATCGCTTCCAAGATGCCGTTTCACTTGCCTTCGGTGCCCGTCCTTTTCACAATTCCTCCAATGTATATCTCAAGGGACTTGATCTAGGGGTCTCGTATAGCATTACTACCAATTCCTTGGCTTACAAGAAACATCGCAGTTTTGGTGACGTGGAAGTCGTAGTTCGCTACTGCTTTGATGTTTATAAGCCTGAGATATTCTCCGGATACGGCAATTCACGTTATATTTATAAAAACAGATACTAAAATAAACATTTAGTCGTTAATAACTGTTAGAAAATTTAAAATAGAATAAAAATATGAAACGGGTAATCATTTTATTTGCAATGGCATTAGTGTTGTTGGTGTCGTGTAAAAACAGTGGCGACGGACAACTCGTTGGCGTAAAGGACCGTCCTGAATTCCTTGATTTGGAACCGTACGGGATGGTTTATGTCCCAACCGGCCATTATGTGATGGGCGGTGGTGATCAAGATGTTCCATTCGCCCTCACCCAGCAGTCGAAAAACGTGACTGTGTCTGCATTCTGGATGGATGAGACGGAAATCACCAACAATGAATACCGTCAGTTCGTTTACTGGGTGCGTGACTCTATTGCTCACACGTTTCTCGGTGACGCTGAAATCACGGAAGAGGAAAAATACGGCCATTACTTGAAATATGATAAAGGGGAGAATGAAGGAGAAATCATTGAACCCAAGTTGATTAACTGGAAGGAAAAGATTCCATGGGATTCTGACAACGAAGAGGTTCAAGCCGCCCTTTCCCCTCTGTACAGCAAGCTGAATTCCCGTTTCTATCACTATGGATCTACAAGGCTGAATACCTCTATGCTCAATTATGAGTATTGGTGGATTGACTATCGCAATTATCAGGATCCTAAGAATCCTGACAATTTCGGAGCCGCCCACAAGGAGTTTGACAAGGACGGAGATGATTTGGCTGGTCTCTATGCTAATCGTCCCAGTAGTGTGGGCAATGGCTGGCAGCGTTTCGTTAAGCATGAAGTGGTGAATATTTATCCTGACACTTTGTGCTGGGCTCATGATTTCGTGTATTCATACAATGAGCCGATGGTATTGAGTTACTTCTCCAACCCTCAATATGACAATTATCCCGTTGTGGGTGTTAGCTGGCGTCAAGCCAAGGCTTTTTCCAGCTGGAGAACCCAGCTGCGTATGTCATGGCTCGCAAGCAAGGAATATGCCTTTGAGAAAGAATTCCGCTTGCCTCTTGAGGCCGAGTGGGAGTGGGCAGCCCGTGGCGGCAACTCGCTGGTCTCTTATCCGTGGGGTGGCCCCTACACTACGAATAGAAACGGTTGCTTCTTGAGCAACTTCAAACCGCAACGCGGTAACTATATAGCGGATGACAACTTTTATCCTGGGATTGTGGCTCACTATCATCCCAACGACTGGGGCTTGTTCGACATGAGTGGCAATGTGGCGGAATGGTGTGAGGATGCCTTTGACGAGGCGGCCACCAACTTCACGCATGACATGAATCCGTCCTACGTCTATTATGCCACCAAGGACGATTCTCCCGTTAAGAAGAGAAAAGTGATCCGCGGCGGTTCTTGGAAGGATGTGAGCTATTTTACCACTGTGTATGCCAGAACATACGATTTTCAGGATACTTGTAAGTCATACATCGGTTTCCGTAATGTCCAATCATTCATGGGACGCCAAAAAGGCGACAACAACAGCAAGAGTGCGTCGCATGTCTATTAATCACATGTTTGAAAATTTTTTATCAACAAATAAAATCATTAACTTAAAAAATCAAACAAATGAGTAAGATTGATCAATTAGTCAGATCGAAAGGTTACAAAAACTTCATGGCAAAGTTGTACGGATGGGGTGCTGCCGTCGTTATTATGGGTGCCCTGTTCAAAATCTTGCACTGGCCCGGCGCAAACATCATGCTTATGGCAGGTATGTTCACGGAGTCCGTCATCTTCTTCTTCTCCGCTTTCGAGCCTTTGCATGTTGAATACAATTGGGCTCTGGTTTATCCCGAATTGGCAACAGGTACGGATATTGAACTCGAGGAAGAATCGAAAAAGTCTCGCCGTGACAAAAAACAGCAAGTAAAGACTGATTCGCTGACACCGACCCAGGCACTTGACAAAATGTTGGAAGAAGCCAAGATCGGCCCCGAATTGATGGAAAGCCTTGCTTCTGGTATGCGCAACTTGAGCGACAATGCACACAAGCTTGCCGGCGTGTCTGATGCCGTTGTCTCCACCGACAACTATACAGCCAGTCTGCAGAAGGCTTCCGAGTCTGTGCGTAACCTAACCTTGAAATATGACAAGGTGGCTGCAAATCTCGAAACCGACGGTGGCGCTACGGCTGCTTATATTGAAAGCGTGAAGAGAGCCACCACGGCTGTTTCACAATTGGCGGTTGCATACGATCAGACTGCCAAGTCCATGGAGCAGACAAACAGTTTCAAGGCAGAAATGGACAAATTAACCCAGAACATATCCAAATTAAGTAATGTTTATGGCAACATGCTTGCCGCAATGAAGTAATCTTCATTTAGTCATTAACCTATTAACTAATTAAATTTAATTGAGATATGGGTGCAACAAATTGTCCGGAAACCCCGAGACAGAAAATGATACAGATGATGTACCTGGTGTACACCGCCATGTTGGCGTTGAACGTTTCTGCGGAAATCTTGAACGCTTTCGTGGTTGTGGATGACACTTTGGTGACCTCCACCAACATCGCAGCCAATCAGAATGCCAACGACTACCAATGGTTTATCGCCCAAAAGACCATTCTCGGCGCGAAAGTTGACGAAGCTTACGGAAAGGCTCAGATTCTGAAAAAAGAATCCAATGCCATGGTGAAATACATTGAAAAGATGCGTAACGACCTCATCTTCGCGGTGGATGGCGATTCCCTTGTTGAAGTGGATGGTAAGAAACAGTTGAAAAGGGTTGGCGACATTGTCAAAAAGGACAATTTCGATATTCCCACAGACTATATGATTAACAATGGTCATGCGAAGGAACTGAAAGCTGAGATTAAAAAATATAAGGCAAACATTCTGAAGTTGGCGAAAAAAGAGGACCAGAAACGCCTTGAAGAAGCTCTCGGTTTGAATGTGGATGCCACCTATACCAAGGACATGAATACCGTCTCTTGGGAAGAGCATAACTTTGATCACATTATCGCCGCTGCCTCCGCCACTTTGTTGAACAAGATGATCGGTGAGGTGAAAAACGCCGAATCCGTGATGCTCAACTACCTCAAGGCTTCTATTAGCGCCGACGACTTCAAGTTCGACAATGTGTCGGGTCGCTCCATTCCGAAATCCCAGATGGTCTTCTCTGGCGATTCATACGAGGCTGACATTATTGTGGCTGCTTACGACAGCAAATCGACTCCTGAGGTTTATTACAAGATGGGAGTGGATACGCTTACAGAAGAAGGTCTCGGAGGCGCTACCAAATTGGAAGGTGAGAATGGTCTTGTGAAACTGAAAATCGGTACTGGTGGTACCGGTGAGCAGAAATACGCAGGCTTGATTAAAATCATGGATCCCAATGGTCAACCCAAATATTATGGTTTCAGGGATAAATACACGGTGCTGACACCTTCTGCAACCATTGCTGCAGATAAGATGAACGTGCTCTATGCCGGTATTGCCAACCCCGTGTCCGTGTCTGGCCCTGTGGCTCCCGATAAATTGAGCGTTTCTTTCCCGGGTTGTAGCGCATCCTCTCAAGGAGGTGGTAAGTTCAACGTGAGCGTGCCCGCTTCGTTGATCGGCAAGACAGTGACCGCAACGGTTGCCGCAAAAGTCGGAGAATCCTCTAAGACCATGGGCTCCACCACGTTCCGTGTGAAACGAGTTCCGGATCCCCGCGCCGTATTGGGTGCCAACATTCGTGGTGGCAAACGCCCCAAGGCTGAAATTTTGGCAAATCCTGTCATTCGTGCCACGATGGGCGATGACTTTGTGTATGACTTGAAATGGTCTGTCAATTCCTATCGTGTGATTCTTGTGGTCAAGGGTATGGAAGAACCTGCCATTGTTTGTCAAGGCGGTGCATTGAGTGAGAAGGCGAAAGCCGCCATTCAGAAGGCTTCCTCCAACACAGTCATCTATTTCAGCGACATCAAAGTCTCTTCTGAAGCTGGATCCCGTACACTGGATGAGTTCTCCGTTCGTGTAAGATAGTAATTCTAAATCAAATACAATTATGAAAAAGTTCACTTTATTCGCAATGATGCTGTTTGCAGTCAGTTTCGTCTTCGCTCAGGAAGATGTTACTGAAGGCAGCACTTTGGAACAACCTGTCCGCACTCCTGTGGAATTTCCATGGGAACAGGTTAATGTCGGTGAGTTTGCCGAACCGATAGGTTACCCGCCTGTACGACAGGCTGATGTGATGTACTATTGGACTGTTTGGCGCACCATAGATTTGCGCGAGAAAGTCAACCATCCGCTCTATTTCCCTACGGAAGTGCGCGGCACCTGGAGAAGCCTTGGACAGACTATTTTCGATGCCATCGATATGACCAACACGGAACGCACGGATGGTGTCCTCCCTGTTTATTCCGATGAGATGTGTACATTCCCGTATTCCCGAGATGAACTGCAAGGATTGATTTCCAATGTGCAGACTATCACCAAAATTGACTTGGAGTCAGGTGAGGAAATCGGTGAAGAGGAACTTATCACTCAATTGGAACCTAAGGATATCATCTCCTATAATGTGAAGGAGGTTTGGTATTTTGACAAGCAGTATTCCACTTTCAGAGTTCAGATTCTTATGATTCAACCTATCATCGAATATGAGAAGCAGAGCAATAATTCTTCATTCTATGATGAAGATCAGGATGCTGAAGATGTGAAGGCTGTGATGATGAAAAGAAAACTCGGTTATATTTACTACAATGAACTTCGTCCATTTTTAGCAAAACAGGAAGTCTTTAACGTAAAGAACAATGCAGCCCGTATCTCTTTTGACGACTTGATTACTTGGAAACGTGATTTCTCGAGTCTGATTTACAAGGAGTCTAACGTTTATGACCGCTCTATTGACGACTATATCGCCAACTCCCGCGACCAGCGTATCGAGTCTGAAAGGATTACAGAGAATCTCCGTAAATTTGAGAGCGATCTCTGGGAGTTTTAATTCAAAACAACTTTTTCATAATTTCAAAAAAACGGACATGCAAGTGTTCGTTTTTTTTATTTTTGCGGCAATACATTTTCTATGATTGTTGTATTTGGCTCGGATGGCTTTTTGGGAGATCGGATGGTCTCGAAATTGCAGAGTGTCGGTAGGAATTCCTTGTCTTGCAAATGCGATGAAGATGCCGTTGCTCAGGACTTCACTATAGATTCTGCCGTGGTTTCATTTGCGGACAAGGATGATTTCTTTCGTTTTATTCCCGCCCATTATCGTGAGGTGGATTGGGTGATCTATTGTGACAAGCGACTTCCGAACACTACCTTGTCTGTTTTCCGGATGGAATTTGTGCAGAAGTTATGGACATTGGCGGCTAGCTATTCACTTTCGATGCTGTATGCTTTTCACCTACCCATGGAGTCGCCTGTGTCGGATTTTCAGTCGGATCGTTTTGCCCAATGGGTGGAAAAGCAGTATCGAAAACCTCCGTTTTGGTACATTTTCAGGGTAGGCGAGGTTTACGGGCGGCAGGAGGATGATTTTGGGGAATGCGTCTCTCGTGTATATAATTTTTACCAGCAAATTTTGGAGACAGGTGAAGCCACTCTTCCAGATCCAGAACAAGAAGTTAACGGGGAAGGTGTCATGCGGGATTATCTGTATGTACAAGACGCAGTGCGGGTGTTCTATTGGTATATGCTGCATCACCCTGAAAATGGAGTGTATGATTTGGGTAGCGGCTTCGAAAGGACGGATTTCGCTGTAGTAAATGCAATTTTTCGGGCATTGAAACTGCCGCCGCGAATCCGTTATGTGGACCCATCCATGGTTGGTTCCAAAGAATTGCTCGGTTCGTTCCTGCCAGATTTGAGGAAATTACGCGGTGTGGGATTCAGGAAACCGTTTTATTCTGTTGAAAAAGGGATAAAATCCTTTCTGAGGCGGCCCCGTTGAATAGAAATTCACCTTGTTTCTTGTGTTGAAAAAAAAATTTATTCTAACATTTTTTTTACGCGATTTCATATCAAATATTTTATATCTTTGTACTTAAATTTATTGTAGATCAAAAGCATTATTTTATTGTCGTATTTTATTTCTTTCTTGCATGAAGAGAATAACGGATAAAGCTATCTATCAGACATTGAAAACGGTTTTCGGGTTTGATACTTTCAAGGGCGACCAACTGAAAATTATCAAGACGTTGCTGAAGGGGAAGGACTGTTTTGTGATAATGCCTACAGGCGGCGGCAAATCCATGTGTTACCAGCTCCCGGCACTGATGAGCGACGGTACAGCCATCGTCATTTCTCCTTTGATCGCTTTGATGAAGAATCAGGTGGATGCTATCAGGACTTTCGGCACGGACCGAGGAATTGCGCATTTTCTGAATTCATCATTGAACAAGGCCGAAATAGCAGAGGTGAAAAAAGATTTGATCTCGGGCAAGACAAAACTGCTTTATGTTGCTCCGGAGTCTTTGACCAAGGAGGAGAATGTGAATTTCTTCCAGGATATCAATATCTCATTTTATGCTATTGACGAAGCCCATTGTATTTCCGAGTGGGGTCACGACTTCCGACCTGAATACCGCAATATACGGAAAATCATTCAACAAATAGGGAAGAATGTGCCGGTGATAGCCCTTACCGCCACGGCTACCCCGAAGGTGCAGAGCGATATACAGAAGAATTTGGGTATGGATAAGGCAGAGGTTTTCATATCTTCCTTTAACCGCCCGAATCTCTACTATGAAATTCGTGAGAAGACGAAAGATGTTGACAAAGAGGTTGTCAAATTCATCAAAAATCACCCCGGCAAATCGGGCATCATCTATTGTTTGAGCCGTAAGAAAGTGGAAGAGTTGGCGGTACTGTTGCAGGAGAACGGCATTCGTGCCCTGCCGTATCATGCCGGACTGGATTCCAAAACCCGGGTGCAAAACCAGGATGATTTCCTGATGGAGAAGGCCGATATTATTGTGGCCACCATCGCTTTCGGTATGGGTATCGACAAGCCTGATGTGCGTTTTGTGATTCACTACGATATGCCCAAGAGCTTGGAGGGTTATTACCAAGAGACGGGGCGCGCCGGACGTGACGACGGAGAAGGCCTCTGTATCGCCTTCTACGACCAGAAAGATCTCAATAAGTTGGAAAAATTTTCTGCCAAGAAATCTGTTTCGGAACAGGAAATCGTGAAACAACTTTTGGCCGAGACCGCTTCGTACGCCGAGTCCACCAATTGCCGCAGGAAACACCTGCTGCATTATTTCGGTGAGAATTACAACGAGGAAAATTGTCACAATTGCGACAACTGTAATCATCCGAAACCGAAGATGGATGCCTCTGAGCAGATACAATTGATGCTGGAAGTTATCCTCGCAGTGAAACAACAGTTTAAGGAAGATCAGATTATTGACATTATTTGCGGCAATAAAACCACATCCATTTTAAAATTCCACCATGAGAAGTTGAAACAGTTCGGTGAAGGCATGGATTATGACCCGAAGTTCTGGTCAAATGTGGTACGCGTTTCCATTTTTGATAATCTTATAGCCAAGGATATTGAAAATTATGGGCTGCTGAAAATCACGGACAAGGGTATGAAATATATGACCAATCCTTATCCGATCATGGCCATCAAACCCGTTACAGAAGAGGATGAAGACGATGACGAAGCTGTGGACGCAGTTTCAGGAAATGTGGAGGAGGCCTTTGACACGGTGCTTTTCAGTTTGCTGAAAGACTTGCGTAAAACCATCTCCAAAGAGGAAAACCTTCCGCCGTTTATCATCTTCCAGGATCCATCGTTGGAGGATATGTGTATCCAGTACCCGATTACCATGGAGGAGATGACTCGAGTGGTGGGCGTAGGCCCCGGCAAGGCGCAAAAATATGGACGCCGTTTCATCGACCTCATCAAACAGTATGTCGAGGAGAATGAAATCGACCGTCCCCAGGATTTTGTGCTGAAAACCGTGGCGAAGAAATCCGCCAACAAACTGTTTATTATCCAGGGGATTGACCATAAAATCAGCTTCGAAGACATTGCCATCGCCAAAGGCTTGGACATGGACGAACTACTGACCGAAATCGAGCATATTGTGGCTTCCGGTGCTAAAATCGACATTTCCTATTATATTGACGAGGAAATAGAGCCGTACCATCAGGAAGATATCATTGATTATTTTGCAAATGCGGATACGGATTCGGCAGAGGAAGCTTTGCGCGTGTTGGGAGAGGATGAATACACGATGGATGAGATTCGGATTATGCGAATCAAGTACTTGTCGGATGTAGGGAATTAAAATGAGGCGATGATACGATGAAACGATGAGCTTAATTTGAAAATAGAAAATAAAAAATATGGAAGAAATTTTTGAAGAGAAGAACGAAGAAATGAAGAATGAGGTTGTGGAGAAAGAGGCAACCGTAGTAGATGAAAAAGGTTTTGTGGTGGAGAACAAACCCGTAGATTCACCTAAACAAGAAGAAATCAAACCTTCATGCGAGAAAAAGTGCAATTGTCAGATTTTTCACTGGATTCTCGAAGGTGTGCTGCTGGCGGCGGTGATAGCGTTGTTTATCCTGCATTTCACGGACAAGGGCGGCAAAGCCCCAGTCCTGCAAAAACCGACCGAAGTGGGCACTGGCGAGGTGGTCTATATTAACATTGATTCTGTGAACGAGAAGTACGAGATGGTAAAAATTTTGAAAGACACCTTAGAAGCTGAGCAACAGAAACAGGAGGTGGTTTTCAATAACCGTCAGAAAGCGTTGGAGAACAAAGCCGCCAATTTCGAGAAGAATTATAGCTCAGGCTCGCTGACCCCGCAGCAGGCGCAATATGCCCAGCAGTCGCTCCAGGAGGAAAGCACACGCTTACAACGCGACTATAGCAATTACATGGAGGATTTCCAATCCCGTTATGCAGCCGCTTTGGAACAGATGGCCGATTCTTTGAATGCCGCCGCAAAACGCGTGAATGCTGCGTATAACGCTTCTTATATCTTCACCTATCAAGATGGTGGTCAGCTGTTGTATGCCGATCCCGCCCACGATATAACGAATGAAGTGATTGAGGAGCTGAACAGATCATTCAAGAAGAAAAAATAATCAGACGGAATGGAAGAGAAAGACGAAAAGACAGCAGGAAAGACGACTGGCCGGCCGTTTGGCACTATCCATGTCGTGCTGCTTTGTGTCGCTTTCGGATTGTTGGCGGCAGCTATTGCTTCCCTCGCATTATCAAACTTCAACAAGAAAAAGCAAGCCTTTGATGCTGAACAAGCATTCATTGACAGTTTGCATGTCTTCCCGCCGGTGGATTTTGTAGATTCCCTTTATGCCAGGGTAGTGATGAACAAATATGAGAATGACGCACCCAAAATGGTGGCGTATTATGTGATGGACAGTGTCGGAAATCCCACCTCCGAGCTGGCTCATGAAACCCATTATTATGAGAATCAGCATGTTTATATAGACGGCAATGTCCGTTCTGATAATCGGGACGGCTTGTGGTATGCATATTTTCCGGACGGTACCGTGCAAACGAAAGCCTATTATGTTGATGGCAAGGAGGAAGGACGTTATACGGTCTATTATTCCAATGGAAATGTCCGCTATACAGGAGAATACACACATGGCAGGCAGACGGGTGAATGGCGTTTCTATTCAGAAGATGGAACATTGGAACGCACACAAAATTATTGATGATAAGATAAAAGTTTACTAATATTAATTTAATAACCAATTATAGATTTTATGGAATTACCATTTGCAGAAGCGTGGAAAATCAAGATGGTTGAACCCATTAAGAAATCCACAAGAGAAGAAAGAGAAAAGTGGCTCGAAGAGGCCCACCAAAACATTTTCATGCTGAAAAGCGATTATGTTTACATTGATTTGTTGACCGATTCCGGCACAGGTGCGATGAGCGATCGCCAGTGGAGTGCCATGATGATGGGTGACGAGAGTTATGGTGGTGCCCGTTCCTTCTACCACATGAAGGACACGATTACGGAACTGACAGGTTTCGAGTTTGTTATTCCGACTCACCAAGGCCGTGCCGCAGAGAACGTGTTGTTCAGCTATCTGGTGAAACCCGGCCAGGTGATCCCTGGAAACGCTCACTTCGACACCACGAAAGGTCATATCGAGAGCCGCAAGGCTTTTGCTATTGATGTCACCGTTCCCGAGGCATACGATACCCAGTTGGAAGTTCCTTTCAAGGGGAATGTCAGTCTGGAGAAACTGGAAAAGGTGCTGCAAGAGAATAAAGGCAACGTTCCGTTCATGGTGCTCACGGTCACGAACAACACCGTTGGCGGTCAGCCAGTCAGCATGAAGAACATTCGTGAGACCTGCGAGCTCTGCCACAAGTACGGCGTGCCCGTCAATATCGACAGCGCCCGTTTCATCGAGAACGCTTACTTCATCAAGACCCGCGAGGAAGGTTATGCCAACAAGACCCTCCGCGAGATTTGTAAGGAGATGTTCAGCTATGCCGACAGCATGACCATGAGTGCCAAGAAGGACGGTTTGGTCAATATGGGCGGCTTCATCGCCACCAACAAGAAGGAGTGGTATGAGGGCGCGAAACTCTTCTGCATCCCGTTCGAGGGATTCCTGACCTACGGCGGTATGAACGGCCGTGATATGGACGCTTTGGCCGTCGGTTTGAAGGAAAACATCGAATTTGATATGGTGGAAACCCGTATCAAACAGGTGCAGTATCTGGCTGACAAGTTGGATGAATACGGCATCCCTTATCAGCGTCCTGCCGGTGGTCATGCCATCTTCGTGGATGCCGACAAGGTGCTCACCAATATCCCGAAGGAGGAGTTCCCGGCACAAACGCTTACTTGCGAACTCTATCTTGAAGCCGGTATCCGTGCTTGTGAGATTGGTTATGTCTTGGCCGACCGCGATCCCGTGACCCGCGAGAACCGCTTCGGAGGCAATGACTTTGTCCGCTTGTGCATCCCGCGCCGCGTCTATACGAACAACCACATGGACGTGATTGCCGCCGCCCTCAAGAATGTCTATGACCGTCGTAACGAAATCAAACGCGGTCTGGAGATTACGTGGGAAGCTGAACTGATGCGTCACTTCACTTGTCAGTTCAAACGTCTCGGTTAATCCTTGGATACGATGCTGATAGTAGGGAATGTCCTCGTTTCGGAAGAGCTTATCGACAAATGTTTCTGCTGCGATTTGGAGCAGTGTAAGGGTGAGTGCTGTGTGGCTGGGGATTTAGGTGCGCCTGTGGCTCCCGAAGAAGTGGCCGAATTGGAGGAATATTTTCCTGATTACCAAAAATATATGACCGAAGAAGGTGTCGCCGTGGTGGAAAACGGCGGCACCTTTGTCTTCAACGGCGATGACTCTTTTGAAACTCCGTTGGTTGACAGCAACAATGCATGCGCTTTCGCTTTTGTCGAGGATGGTGTCGAAAAATGTGCCATCGAGAAGTGTTTCCTCAATGGGGAGATACCGTTCCGCAAGCCCGCTTCTTGTTACCTTTATCCTATAAGAATCAGAAGGGTAGGGGATTACGATGCTTTGAACTATGACCACTGGTCGATTTGCAAGACGGCGGTGGAGAATGGCAACAAGCTGAAAGTCCCTGTATATCGCTTCCTTAAAGAACCGTTGATTGCCAAGTATGGGGAATCGTGGTATGCAGAGCTGGAGGAAATGGTGGCATTAAGGGAGGCGAATTCTAAAAAACAGTAGAGACGTTTCGTGAAACGTCTCTGCAGAGAAAAAAACTTTGTCCGTGCGTATCCTTATTTTTGTATCTTTGCCGATTGAAATAAAATAAAAAAAATATGAAATTCATCGTATCAAGCGACTTGTTATATCGCAATTTAAGTGCCATCAGTGGCGTGATGGGTACGAACAGCACGATGCCCATCCTAGACAATTTTTTAGTGACTATAGAAGGTGACCAGTTAAAACTCACAGCTTCAGACTTGGAGTCCACGATGACATCTGTAATTGAGTTGGACAACGTGGAGGGGGAGGGCTCTGTGGCCGTTCCTGCCAAAATCCTGCTTGAAACGTTGAAGCTGATGCCGGATATGCCGCTCGTCTTTGCTATTGACGTGGAGAACAACATATTGAAGTTTACCTCTTCCAACGGCGAGTACGGTGCACCATGTTTCCCGAGCGATGAGTATCCGACGGTCAAACCAATTGCTTCCCCGAAGAGTTTCGAAATTCGCGCTTCTGTGTTGCAACGTGCTATCAGCAAGACGATTTTTGCAACAGGAAATGATGAGCTTCGTCCTAACATGATGGGTGTTCTATGCGAACTCTCATCCGATCATGTCACTTTTGTGGCCACAGATGCGCATAAACTGGTCCGCTATCGCAACGCGGAGGTGAAGACAGATGAGTTTTCATCGTTCATCCTGCCTAAAAAACCGATCGCGCATCTCAAAAACATCCTTGCAAACTTCAATGAGACGGTTCAAATAGATTATTCTGACGAGACACATCATATTCGCTTCTCTTTCGGTAATTTTGAATTGTATTCCTCGCTTAAAGAAGGTAAATATCCTAATTATGAGTCGGTTATTCCCAAGGAGAATCCGAATGTGTTGACAATCGGACGTGACGAATTCTTGAAGTCCATTCGTCGTCTTGGCAACTATTCCAGCCAATCCACTTTCCAGGTGCGTCTCTCATTGCAGGACTCTGGCCTTAATTTGACGGCTGAGGATATGGATTTCTCCTACAAAGGTGCTGAAAGCATACAATGCGAATACAATGGCGAACCTATGGAAATCGGTTTCAACTCCCGATTCTTGCGTGAAATGGTTGAGAATATTGACGCCGATACTATCCAGATGTCCTTCTCAAAACCGCAGCGTGCCGCGCTCATCGCCCCCACAGTCCAACATGATGAGAATGAGGATGTGCTGATGCTGATCATGCCGGTAATGCTGAATTATTAGGCAATAGGCAAAAGGCAATAGGCAATAGGCAATAGGCAAAAGGCAATAGGGCCAAGTCAAAAAAGGAAAACCGAGTTGTCGCGGTCGAAAGACTGAGGAAAGTCCGGGCAACGCAGAGCACCATACTTCCTAACGGGAAGGCGCGCGCGAGTGCGACAGACAGTGCCACAGAAACGATACCGCCCGTTTTCGGGTAAGGGTGAAAACGTGAGGTAAGAGCTCACGCCGCTGTCAGTGATGCCGGCGGGGGTAAACCTTATGGGTTGAAAGACCAAATAAACCGGGGTTTGAGGGCTGCTCGTCCGACCCGGAGGGTAGGTTGATAGAGACATGCGGTGACGCATGTTCGAGATAAATGACAACATAGAACAGAACCCGGCTTACGGGTTTTCCTTTTTTTTACCACTTGGGCTTAAAGGCGTTTTCGATATGGTTTACTTCCTGTGACTCGGGACTGTTGATCACGGAAATGATATCGAACCGGATTTCTTTCGTCACATTTTTGAATTTCGCATAATACATGGCGGCACGAATCAGATGCCGCTGTTTTTGTATGTCCACGAAAAATTCAGGAGCTCCAAATGTCGTGCTTTTCCGGGTTTTCACTTCCACGATGACAAGATAGTCCTTGTTCTCCGCAATGATGTCCACTTCCAAATGACCGCAGTGCCAGTTGCGTTCCAGGATTCTGTAACCTTTTTGTAATAAGAGATTTGTGGCCAGGTCTTCTCCAATCAGACCCTGTAGCTGTTTTTCGGTTTTCATTGTTTTCTTTGTTTAGTGAAAATAATCTTAATAGGCTGCAAATATATAGAAAATTTTTATATCTTTGCGGCATGAAATAAAATTGATTTAGATACCTTGAAACTATTAAAATTAAAACCATGAAAGAAGAATTCTTACACTATGTTTGGCAATATCGCCACTATGATTTTAGGAATTTGAAGACAGTCTGGGGGCAACGTTTAAGTGTGGTGTTCCCTGGCTATCACAACTATGACGCTGGTCCTGACTTCTTGCAGGCAGTAGTTACGATTGACGATGTCCGTTGGGTTGGCAGCGTGGAGATTCATTGTCGTAGCTCTGACTGGCTGCGGCACAGGCATCAGGAGGACAACAAATACAAGTCGGTGATCCTCCATGTGGTCTATGAGCATGATTTGGAGATTCAATTGGGCGGAAATGAGATAGTTCCGACGTTGGAACTTAGGAATCGGATACCACAGGAGATGTTTGACCGTTACGAGTCACTGATGAAGGTGCCTGATTTATTGCTGTGTCGGTCGTTGTTACCGAATGTGGATCCGCTCATTATCCAAAGTCAGTTGTCAAAAGTTTTGATGGAGAGGATGATGCGACGTCAGAGCGAGTTCCAAAGCACGCTGACGAGTTGCCAATCGGATTGGCATGAATTGATATACAGGGTAATGGCGATTGGGTTCGGGTGCAAGAAAAATGGTACTGCATTCGAATTGTTTGCGCAAAGTTTGCCGTATCGCATTGTTCGCAACCATCTTCCGTCGCGTTTGCAGGTTTATGCACTTGTTTTCGGACAGTCAGGATTGTTGGATGTGGAATATTGTGATGAGTATGCGGAGCGATTACGTTACGAATACGATTATTTGCGATATAAGTACCAGTTGTGTCCTGTAGGGGCTCATCAGTGGAATTGGTTGCGGTTGCGGCCGCAGAATTTCCCTCCTTTGAGATTGGCTCAGTTTGCTCAGATGTTGTACGAAACGGGTAACACGCTTTCAGACAAAGTGTTGAAGACGGGAATGGCGGGTCTGCAGAGTTGGTTGTCATTGGCTCCTGACGAATATTGGCAAACCCATTACATGTTCGGGAAAAGTAGTCCCAAGCATGCGTCCGGGATAGGGGTGTTGGTGATTAACTCGTTGATTATCAATGTTGTTGTGCCTATTCGTTTTGCGTATGCGCGATTTACGGGAGATGACCAGATGCAGGAGGATGCGCTCGGATTGTTGGAACGGATACCTTACGAAGACAACAAGACAACCCGTCTTTTCCTTGACAGTGCCTTCCCGAGCGGAAGTGCTTACGATTCGCAGGCACAGTTGGAACTGATGGACCGCTATTGCTCTCAGAAACGATGTCTGAAATGCGCCATAGGAGAGAAGATTGTGCGTGGAATGGGTGTGCGCCCCCTGAATACTGTATAGGGGCGAATAATTATTCGCCCCTACGGTTCATCCATGTGTACTATTCTTCCGTCAGCGTCTCCAAAAACGCCTTCAGATCGGCAATCTCATTGGGGGTAAGGCCTACACCGCCATCGTTGACATGGTGCATCAAAGGGCTGATAGTCGGGGAGTTCTGCACTCCAGAATTGTAGAACTCCAGAACCTCATCCAGAGTCTTGAAGCGGCCGTCGTGCATGTAGGGCGCAGATTGGGTGACGTTGCGCAACAAAGGGGCACGGTAGGAACCTTTGTCACGTGGGTCGCCCGTGACGCTGGCGCGATCGTGCTCGTCTGCCGGTTGCGCATCCAACCCGTTGTTGTAGAAAAGGTTGGTGGTGAACATCGGGCTGCCTGCGCTGCCGTGGCAGTGGAAGCAGTCGGCGCCCTCCTCCGTGGTGAAGAGGACGTAGCCGTGCAGCTCCTGAGGGGTGAGCTGCTCCTCGCCGCGCAGGTAGCGGTCGAATTTGGAATTTCCAGCGACTAACGAGCGTACGTACTGCGCGATGGCCTTTTGGATGCGGTCCATCGTGACCTCTTCGCTGCCAAATGCTTTCTTGAACAGCGTCGGGTACTTCTTGTCGGCTTTGATGGCAGCCACGGCGCTTGCCTCCGTTCCGCACATCTCATCGTCCGCGGTGATGGCCATCAGCACGATGTCCTCGATAGTTCGTTGCTTTGGATTCGGGTTGTCGTTGGAAATCAGCCCGTTCCAGAAATAACCTTCGTGGTTGAAGACGAGGTTCATGAGCGGCATGACGTTGTGGATGGTGGGTTTTCCAGTGGTGCGGCCGCGCGGCTTCCCGTCGGGGAAACGCGGGTTGTCGGTGCCGATGTCGTAGTTGCATTCGCGACGGTGGCAGGTGGCGCACGACATCAGCGAGTCGGCTTCCGTGCCCGTGTAGCCACAGAGATGCGGATCGTGGAAGAGCAGCCGTCCGAGTTCCACACCCTCCACTGTCATCGGGTTGTCGGCGGGTATGTTCAACACCGTCGGGAATCCTTTCGGAATCGGGATGTTGTAAGGGGTGGGCGGTTCAATGCGCTCACGACAGGAGGTGAAACACACAACGATGACGATGGTTGCAATATATATGGTCTGGCGTAACATCAAATATTACGGTTATTATTCGTAGGGGCGCGATTTATCGCGCACGCCGTTTGTTTGGGTTGATGAATCGTTGATTCGGACGCGATGAATCGTTGATTCGGACACGATGAATCCGTTGATTCGGACGCGATGAATCCGTTGATTCGGACGCGATGAATCGCGTCCTTACAGGTTATCAAACAACCCTAATTGTGTGCCGGGTGCATCGTTTTCGGGAGAAAGGTCCGATTTGTCGGCGGAGATGGTGTTGAAAACCTCCTTGGCGATTTCCTCGTCCATGGAAGTGACGGGTTCCACCTCTTCGGGCATTTCGGGTTCGGGTTCCTCTTCCGGCTCCTCGTATGGCTGCGGCTCGATGAATTTCACGGACTTGATGTCGTTGAAAATGAGACGTTTGCCTTTGGCACGGGCGGTGGTCATTTCCACGAATTCAGCGCAAGGGATTACCGTGGTGGTATCTTCCGTATCGGACTTCTTCGCGTGATAGACCACCTTGATTTGCGGCAGGTAGTCGATGGAGTAGGCCACCAACTTGGCGGTGCCGTCGGTGGGGTAGAAATCGACCTTTTTCATCAACACATCGGGTTGGAAACGCTTGATGAAGTACTTCTTGTCCTTCTTGAGCTGATAGATGGCGGTGATGATCATTGAGGGCTTCCACTTGCGGATGATGTCAAGATCGTCTTCGAAGTGGAGCGAGGTTTCGTAACCGGTGATTCTGTAATTCCCGGATTTATAAACGGTTATGATCTTGTCGTCTTCGTGGAAGGAGCCGATCAACTCGCCGCGACCGTCGTTGTTGAGACGCATCACAGCGGATTCGAAATAGACGTCGATGGCGCTGAGTGTGGAGATGCCCTTTTGCGCCAATGTGATGCTGGCCACAGGGTAGCGTGTGACGATGTTGCCCAACGCGGCGCGGTTTTTCACGGCTAAGGAGCCAAAGTCGAAGTCGAATTCGCGTTTTTTGAGTTTGGGTTTGGGTTTGAGCTTCACATGCACCACCTCGGCCTCGCCGTTTGGATTGGAGGTGAAATAGAGCACCTTGGCGCTCTTGCTGCCCTTCACGAGGTCGTATTTCTTGTCGCGGGTGACGCCGCCCACATTGAAGCGTTTCGCATAGACGGGGCCGTTCACGCCGGCGGAGTAGATCATGTTGTAGATCTGCCGGTCGTCGCCGCGACGGAACACCTCCGCGTGGATGATGTGCTTGCCTACGAAGTGCTTGTCGGCCACCTTGCTGATGGAACATTCGCCGTTCTCGTGGAAGACGATGATGTCGTCCAAGTCAGAACAGAGGCAGGCGAACTCCACATCGTCGTCTTTCTTGAGGTTGGTGCCGATGAAGCCCTCCTTTTTGTTGACGTACAACTTTTGGTTGGCCACGGCCACGGTGACTGCATTAATGTTGTCGAAACTCTTGATTTCGGTGAGACGTTTGTGGTCGGCACCGTATTTTTTCTTCAGTTGCAGGAAGTAGTTGATGGCGTAATCGACGAGGTGGTCCAGATGGTTCTGCACTTCGTCCATGTTGAGCTCGATTTCGGCGAGCTTGTCCATGGCGGCCTTGATGTCGAATTTGGAAATCTTGCGGACGGGCTTTTCGCAGAGCGCGAGCACGTCGTCGCGGGTGATCTCCTGGCGGAAGAGCGGACGGTAGGGGTCGAAGGCACGTTCAATGCGGTCAATCTGTGCATCCCAGGATTCGGCATCTTTCTCCAACTCCTTGTAAATGCGCTTCTCGAAGAAGATTTTCTCCAAGGAGACCTTGTGCCATTGCTGGCGCAGCTCGTCGAGTTCGATTTCCAGCTCTTTGCGCAGCAGGTTGAGGGTGTTCTCTGTGTTGATGCGCAGGATGTCCTTGACGTTAGTGAAGACGGGCTTGCCGTTCCATATCACACATGCGTTAGTGGAGTAGGTGATTTCGCAGTCGGTGAAGGCGTAGAGCGCGTCGATGGTCTGGTCGGGGGAAACACCGGGCATCAGGTGGAGGTAGATTTCCGCCTGTGCCGCTGTGTTGTCGTCTATCTTCTTGATTTTCAGTTTCCCGCTGTCAATGGCCTTGGTGATGGAGTTGGTGGATTCGGAGATAAGGTCTTCGGTAGTGGTGCCGTAAGGAATCTCGTTGATTACCAGAGTCTTGTTATCGACAATGCTGATTTTAGCGCGGTTGCGGATTTTGCCGCCCTGTGCGCCGTCGTTGTAGCGGCTCACGTCTATGGTGCCGCCGGTCGGGAAGTCGGGGTAGATCTCGAAATCCTCGCCGCGCAGGATATGTACGGAGGCGTCAATCAGCTCGTTGAAGTTGTGGGGCAGGATGAGGGTGGACATGCCCACGCCGATGCCCTTCACGCCCTGGGCAAGCAGCAGCGGGAACTTGACGGGCAGCGCGATGGGCTCACGGTTACGGCCGTCGTAGGAAACCTGCCATTCGGTGGTCTTGTGGTTGAAGACCACCTCCTTGGCGAACGGGGTGAGGCGCGCCTCGATATAACGGGGAGCCGCCGCATCGTCGCCGGTGAGAATGTTACCCCAGTTACCCTGCGTGTCGATGAGCAGGTGCTTCTGTCCCATCTGCACCAATGCTGCCCCGATGGACTGGTCGCCGTGCGGGTGGTACTTCATGGTGTTACCCACGATGTTAGCCACCTTGTTGAAGCGGCCGTCCTCCAACTCGTCCATGGAGTGCAGGATGCGGCGTTGCACGGGCTTGAGGCCGTCATAGACATCGGGGAACGCACGGTCAAGGATGACGTAGGAGGCGTAGTCCAAGTACCATTCGCGGTACATCGACTGCGCGAAAATCACCTTGTGCAATCCTGACTCGTCTTGTGTACTCTCGTCTGTATCTTCCTGTGGTATAATGACATCCGAAGAATTCTCGTCCAATTCTTCGTTCAGTTCTTCATCTTCAAAATCTTCAGCCATAGGGTTTTGGTTTTAAGCCGCGAAGATACGAAATTTTTTGTTTTTAGTGTTTGGCGACTGGGAAGATTTTCTGACGATTCGTGGCGGATAAAGGCGGAAATTAGGAGACGGTGGGTAATCGAATAATGACAGTTTTTTATTTATTTTTCAACCAAAAGTATAAGAAGTAATCGTAGATGAAGTACTTGCCATTACTATTTGTGACAATGTCCTTTTCTTGCAGGGCGGACATACTTCTCTGAACTGCGCTGGCGGAAGTGAGATGGAATTTTCGGATGAAATCTCCGCTGGTCGGTTGCACATTTTTTTCGGAATGTGCCAAAGCCAAGAGCAATGTTTTTTGTCTGGAAGAAAGTCTTGTCATCAAATCTTGGTAGGTGTCTTCCTTATCTTCCACGGCATTACAGATGGCTGTGTCCACATCAGCTATTCCACAAGGAATTCCTGGCTCAGCCATAGCAAACAATTCATTGCAGATCTTTTGAATGTACCATGTGGTGCCTTCGAATTTCTCGTACATATATCGGATGGCCTCTGGTTCTATTTTATATTTGTTTTGTTCGAAATGTTGTGTGATAAAAGAGGTGTATTCTTCAAGCGGAATAGGTTTTAACGACAGTGTTGATGCACTTTGGTAGAAAGGTCTTGCTGGAGATGAGAACATTTCACCCATCATGTGTCGTTTGGATCCCGAAAATACAAACCACGCGTTGTTGCATTTTTGGATGTGAGTTCGCAAAAGGGCTTCTACGTTCTGCTCAGGGTAGTCAATAATAGTTTGGAACTCATCAATAGCCACAATGCAAGGTTTATCAGCCGTACTTAGGTATTGGAAGATCTCGTCAAGAGAAGTCTTGGGCGTTTGCACATCACCCAACTCAAGGTTCCAACAGGGCTGTCCGAAAGCATCGAGGGTGATGCCGGTTCGCAAAGAACCAACGATTTGGATGAAACGCTCCCATGCTTTCCGCTCTTTTGACTTCAGCACTGAAAGAATGGTTCTTCCCAATTCGTAAGTCAGTTCTGCCAGTGACTTCGTGGCATATATATCTACGAGGAACAAATAGTACTCATTGTATAATTCCTGTTGGGCAAAGCAATGGCGGATTAACCCCGTTTTGCCCATTCTCCTTGGTGACATCAAGGCGACATGATTGCCGTTTTGCAGCAATGTGGTCAGGCGTTTGGTCTCGTTCTTCCTGTCGCAAAAGTACTCGGGACCATTATATCCGTATGTGAGAAATGGATTTTTCATAACCGTAATCCAATTAAATTGTTTCGGCTGCAAAGATAGCAAAAATCTTGATTATACAATTTTGCGTAACGCATTTTTGTATAACCGTATGGCGGTTTTGTAGAGGTGCGGCTTCATTCTCATACAGGATGCCCGACATTGTCTTTTCTGTTTCCTGCAATTTTGCACGTGCTCTTACAAATTTATCATTTTGCTGACGTCGGCAAAATGATCCTGTAGAGACAGCCCTGCATAGTGCCGGGATCGCAGGAAATCGACCAAAGAACTTACAAAATGATAATAGGACAGTCGAAACGGTTCTTAGTGGTACTATCCCCGCCTCAACACCACCGCCGTTCTCGAGGGCAAATAGAGCAGCAGACGGGACTTGCCGTCGAGGATGGAGGTGTCGTAGGTCACTTCCGTGTCGATGTTGCCGAAGCCGTGGTATCGAGGGGCGTCCGTGTTGAGGATGATGCGGTAGCTGCCAGACGGGCATTCGATGGCGTAGTCGGAATAGGATTTCTCTGGGTGGAAGTTGAAGA